>PVMK01118667.1_pt1 | contig 13002 bp, 13 predicted proteins | sample 1853481 | NCBI WGS metagenome assembly PVMK01 (sample SAMN08533507, study PRJNA380276) | Marine sediment metagenome, whole genome shotgun sequencing project.
CGTTGGAATCTAAAATAATGCAAAATTGTTCATCCCTATGATTAATTTCTCTTATGTTTCACTGGCTATAGTGAAATCTGTAAGGAAATTCATGATTCTAGTTGTGCGGAGGTTTATAATCGTAACAATTGACTAACGGAAAAATCCTACTGACTCCTTAATGTTGAAACGATCATTTTTAAAATCACGAGGATTCACTTTATTAGAGGTCCTCGTCGCATTTTCTATACTCACTGTCAGTCTGGGCGTTTTATTGCAGATATTCAGCAAAGGCACCCGCGCTGTCATACTCGGCAATGAATACAGTCAGGCAGTCATCATTGCACAGTCCAGACTGGCAAGCGCTGGCATCGAAGGTGAGTTTGATGATGGTGAATACAGTGGCAAGGAAAATGAAACCTATCGTTGGACAACCACTATTCGTCCCTATGGTTCGAGTGATGATCTGGAAGAAAAGTTAGGCATTTCAAGACGTGAAATAGAGATCGTGGTGAACTGGCAAAGCCAGGGGAAAACGCATTCAGTCAAACTGAACACCTTGAAACTCATTCCAGCAACATGATTCAGCAAATGCGAAAATTACAAAGCATAAATTACGGCTTTACCCTGGTTGAAATCATGATTGCGCTTACCTTGCTTAGCATGATCTTGCTGTTGTCGTTCGGTACCTTACACACTGTCAATCGAAGTTGGCAATCAGGTCTGGAGAAAATTGAAAAAAATGATGAAATAAGACTTATCAGCCATTTTATCCGCCGACAGATTACGCAAACAGTACCCTTATTATGGATCAATCAGGATGGGCGTCGCCTGGTATTTCATGGCGAAAAAAATGAACTGACCTTTACTTCGACCTTACCCGCACATCGTGGGGGTGGTGGACTTTATTTCATGACCTTGAAATTAAATGAAACCGGGAAATCAAAACAACTGGAATTAAATTACTACAGAGCCAATCCCGGGATTTCTCCGTTTGATCCGCCTCCTATTGATGAACAAACACATGTCTTGCTGCTCGAGAATATCGAAGCAATCAATTTTGCCTATTATGGTCATGATAATCCTGATGATGATCTGGATTGGCATGATAGTTGGCAGAATGAAGATGAACTACCCAAACTGGTACGACTAAACATCCATCAATCTGAACCCGCGAGAAGCTGGCCTGCAATGATCATGGCAATTCAGTCCACACACACACAAGCAGAGCCGCAATACATTTTGCAGGATCGGCGTGAGTCCTCACTGGCTTATCAGTAACAGGGCACCTGACTGATATGCTAAAGAACATAACCCAAAAAGGCATCGCACTGGTCCTGGTTCTCTGGATATTGGCCTTATTGACGGTGATGGCAGCAGGATACAGTTACACGATGAGAACGGAAATAAAGCTCACCGCAAACTTGTTGCAATCAACGCAAGCTAAAGCAGTTGCGGAAGCCGGTATCTGGTACACGGTAGCTGAGTTATTAAAACCTCAACATGAGCAGTCATGGAAATCTGATGGTTCAATCTACACGCTTGATTTTAATCAAGGCACTTTTAATATCAGTATTCAGGATGAAGCAGGCAAAATTGATCTAAATACCGCACTATCCGAAATACTTGATGGGTTACTTCGATCTGTTGATGTTCCTGAGGAAGAGCGTTTGTCAATATTGCAATCAATCCTGGACTGGCGCGATAAAGATAACCTGGTTCGCTCTGAAGGCGCCGAAGACAATGATTATGAACTTCTTGATTATGACTATGGTGCGAAAGACGGGCCATTCAATACCGTAGATGAGTTACAACTTGTGATGGGCATGACACCTTCTCTTTTCAAAAAGTTGAAACCAGCCCTGACAATTCATTCACATCAACCAGGTATCAGGCCCCAGGTAGCCTCTAAAGAGGTCTTATTGGCATTACCCGGGATAACACAGGAAACTGTTGCTGAAATATTAGCAAAACGCAATACTTTATCCGACCCGAATTCACGGATCCATTTAACGGGGGTTGATTCAAAATACCTTTCAAGAAACAATGGTTTTATCTTCACGATTACCAGTGAAGGAATACATGGAGATTCTCATGCACATATTGAAGTTGTTGTTATGATATTGCGAAATACAAATCTGGATCTGCCTTATCTGATCATGTCATGGCAGGAAGATCAAATACGCGACTAGCAAGCAACTTACTATCTACTCTGATCAACAATCGTTGATCCTGTCCTGTTAAAAATTGACTGGAAGAGCAGACAATATTATTTAAACGATTCTTGCGTATGGTTAAGCAGGAAGCCGACTATTCTTTTTACCAGTTGAATTAATAAATGAAGAAATTATTTGGCGTGACATGTCAGGCAAAGACTGCTGCCTGCATTGCTCACCACTAACAGTTTTGGGACACTGGTATGTATGTTGTGGCATGAATTACACTCCAGCATATCGGAGACGAGCAAATCCTCTTGAATGGTTCCTCCGAGACCTGAATTTGCAGTCGCTGGATCTTTCAATCCTCCATCAGTATTTGCCAACGTTGTATTATACGTAAACGAAACCGGGTGATCATTGGACAAATCGGTTCCGAGCATACTGGGTCCCGTCATAAAGTCGGTACCTGTCACACCACCATAACTGTCTATCGCCACTGTTCCATCGTGACAGGACAAGCACAATTTCGAACCAAAATCGGATGGGCTATTGATGGTCGCGTCCAGAGTATTTGAAGAATACAAGGTGAAAGTAGCCGTGGTTGTTTCATGATCCCAGAGTGGCCCTGACCCACCACCACCACTGGAGTTATGCAGAGCATGACAGCTGGCACAACCATCGCCACTAGCAAAGTCGTGCGCAGTCCCAATAAGCCCTGCCATGGTCACATCTGCCATGGTCGCCAGCCACAGTGCTGTCCCCATCAAAATGACAGACCTCAGGACCTTCACCAATCCAAACTTCTGTATCGGATTACAATGCCCATGTCTGTCCTTCTAAATTACCCTTTGCTTGAAGTTACTACTTACGCGTGATTGCTCCCTTAAATGTTCCTACATACAACAAAGTGTAAACAGCTTACCCAGATAGATAGGGGATTTTGTGTGTAGATATGTAATTATTTGTGAACATACATATACCCTGTTAAGTCGTATCTAGAGACGCGAATATTTTCAGAAGGTAAACAAAAGTTACAGTGAGGATATGAATTTTTTAATTAAACGAACGCATAGATACTTTTAATAAAAAATATCCTGAAAGATTTTTAACAATTACTATCTATATTGTGTGACTTGATAACTAGGAATAATTATGACATTGAGAATACTGTACAAGAATTATAATAATAGAGCCGAGTAATGGGCAGGATAAATATATTTTTAAAGAGCACTCAGATATTCGGTGATGGCATTAATCTGCTTGTCTGACAACGTGCCCAGAATCTTTACCATTAAACCATAAACATCCCCTGGACGTTTACCATCCCGTATATCCTGAAGTGCCTTGATAAGATATGTCTTATGTTGACCACCAATAACCGGGGGACTTCCCGCAAACGGCGCAAAACGCTTACCACCATCACCGTGACAGTAATTACAGCGTTCAGTTGTGAAAAGTTTTTCGCCTTCACTCTTCAGTTCACTGTCTCCTCCCTTTCCCCGCATTGTTGGTTGCGCAGAAAAATATGCTGCAATATTTTCCAGATCCTGTTGGTTATCTACAACGTTTGATATACCACTCATGAGTGGATTTACGCGTATTTCATTCTGAAATTCAGTGACTGCCAGAACAATATAGGCAGCCTGTTGCCCGGAAAGTTTAGGTATATTTGAGTCAGCGCTATTGCCGTCTTCGCCATGACACTGCATACATAAGGTTGCCTTTTCTTTACCAGCAACGGGATCACCTGCTCCCTGTACAGCCTGGCATATACACAGTAGTATCGTTAGCAATGCTAATTTTCTTTTGCACATCATTTTTCAAATCCAGATCTGGGCTACAGTAGTGCCTATCCATACTTATGTCAGTGAACTCTGTCACCTTACCTGTCAACTATAGACTGTTTTATATGAAAAACTCCATAGATAGTTATTATCGTGATCCATACAGGCCACATTTAATTTATCTCCTGGTACTATAGTTTAAAAGAAAATTACATATCAACATTACTATGCGAAAAATCATCGGTGTAACTAGTTTTCTAATGCTTGTGTTTAGTCATCCGGCAATGGCTGATGTTACTGAGTTACTAGATAAAGTGACTGATGCCTATGGAGGGCAGGCGCAAATTTCCAAGGTAACAGCATATAAGCAATACGGTGTTACATTTTCATCTCTACACGGAAAACCGGGTAATATTTTAAGGGCCTATCGTCACCCTGATCACTTACGTGTTGAAATTAAATATGACCAGCATGCTTCTGAACTGCGTATCTTGGCCGGGGCCAATGCCTGGAAACATAATGAACCTGCGAGTGGGCCATTTTATTCAGCGATGTTATTACAGGCTGCTCGACTGGGCCTGCCATCAATTTTATTTGAACATCAAAAGCACGTCCGCGACGCAGGGTTGATGACGGGTAAACAGGGTGAATCACTGCATGCACTTGAATTAAATTTTCATGGAAAATACAGGCTTCTCGTAGGTGTTGACCCAGCCAATGGGCGAATACTGGAATCCCATGGCATTATTGATAACAACGGGTTCAATATGGAGTTCGCTACTACTTATCATGATTTTCGTTTCCAGGATGGCCGCATGTTTGCATTTGAAGAAGTCCATTACGTCATGGGACAAAAAACAGGATATACACGCATTCAACGTATCGAAATTTTATCTGATTTACCTGAAGAGATGTTTCACCCTTCAGATTTGAAAAATAAAACGCCTGACAAGATGGCTGAAACTAAAAAGCTCCAGGAGCAAGGATAATATTTAATTACACCACAGCCTGCTGTCCCCGTTATCTGTATCGGCTCTGTTCAGGTTGGCTATTTGTTACGACCCTTCTTGTCACACCGGCATGTCAAACAATGCACCCTGAAACAGAAAATGGGATACAAGCTTCTGCCCTGTTATTAAAGGAACATAATCTTGTCGACAAGATTTGGGATGTGCAGGCTGGACGACTTATTGAAAGATCACAATTGCTCGCAGCAATAATGCAAGCCGATTACATTTTGCTGGGCGAAAACCATGACAATATCAGTCATCACATGAACCAAGCCTGGGTGATTGACAACCTGGTAAAACATGATCGTGGGGCAAGTGTCTCATTTGAAATGATCGACAACCGACAAGGTGATCTTATAACAAATAAAAACATTACTTCATCGATTGTCCTGATCGATACATTGAACCAGTTCAAGTCCAGTTGGAATTACGAAACCTACTACAGCATTTTATTCGACAGTGTTATTCAGGCCGGTTTCAAAATTTATCCCGCTAACATAGACAGGCAAACACTAACTCATTCTGTTATGCAAGATAATCAGAATTTATCACCCAGACTCAGACAGATTTTGTCGCAAACTTCATTACCTCCGGATCAAAAGACTATATTACAAAAAGGAATAATCGAATCACATTGTGGAATGCTTGACACAAAGACGGTTGATCAAATGATAGAAATGCAGCGTATTCGGGATGCAACAATGGCAGCAAGTCTTTTAAACAGCGAGGCTGATATCAAGGTGCTCGTTGCCGGTATAAACCATGTACGTAAAGATCATGGCGTACCAATGTATCTTCTTCAGGAAAATGAGAAAGCCACTATTATTTCAGTCGCCCCAATTGAGGTTGATGCAGATCATAATGATATAATTGCCTATGAAAAACATTGGAAAAATGAGTCTTTGCCGTTCGATTATGTCTGGTTCACTGCACGCGCTAAAAGACCTATAGAGAAAGAATTTTGTACCCAATTGAAGAAACATTTCAAGGGAAAGCATGATAAACAGTCATAGAAACCTAAGGCTTGTTTCTATATCGCGTTTTGTATTAACCGATACAGCCAACCAGGTAACGGTGGCTTATGAGGGAATATTGCCGGATCTGTTTCGTGAGGGCCAGGGTATTGTTGCCAATGGTAAACTGGATAAAGATAATATCTTCCAGGCGAAAGAGGTGCTTGCCAAGCATGACGAAAATTACATGCCCCCGGAGGTGGCGGATGCCCTGGAAAAAGCGGGTGCCGATGTTGAATATGGTCAATACAAACAAAAACCATAACTGCAACACTTGGTATTTCTCACCTGGTCTTTAATATTCAGGCTTATATTTTCGCCGATGTAATCTGTTCGATGATCTCTTTTGCGGAAATAATTTTGTGGATTCCGGCAACACTCTTCCCTGCCTGAAAATAATCCCGGTAATTCATGCCTTGCATGGCAGCTTTCTTGAGTTTCCAGATAGACTGCAGAGTATAAAAGGTTCTCATCCAGTGTTTGGTTCTGTTATTTTTTAACAGCCATCGTGATAAGGCATTGGCCCTGGTGCCGATTTTTTCAATGAAGGGGGTCTTGATAATGGATACCGGCACACCTGAGATTTTATCTGTTAATACGATATCTTCTTCATTGGCTTTGATAATGGCTTGCTTATAATCATCATGCGCGGTGCATTCTTTTGCGGTAATAAAACGTGTGCCCATCTGAATGCCTGCATAACCAAGTTTTAGCATTGCCTGATAATCCCTCGCCTGACTGATGCCACCGGCACAGATCAGGGGTTTCCCCAGTGTTGAAATATCTGCATATAATTTCTCTGCACTTAATCGTCCGGCGTGACCACCAGCGCGATTGTTGACACATATAAACCCATCGACCCCGGCATCATATGCTTTTTCAGCCCATTTCCTTTCGGTAACATCATGGTAGATGATCACCTCGGATGATTTTGCGATATCGACGACCCAGCGAGGATTGCCCAGTGCCGTAACAAAAAACTGAATACCTTCTTCCAGCGCAATATCAAGCCATTGCCTGGTTCGTTCAACATAGCGTTTGGAACTGGTCTCAAGAATAAAATTGATACCCAGAGGTTTGTCCGTCAGTGAACGAATATACTTCAGGCCTTCACGAAATTCGTAACCATGGACATAACTGAGACTGAGTGGCTGTATGATGCCTATGCCGCCTGCCTCGGAAGCTGCTGCAACCAGTTCCGGGTTGGAACAGGGATACATAGCACCACAGATTACAGGATGTTGAATTCCGAGTGAACGCGAAAACTCAGTCATGAAGGTTCATATTTTTTATGGTTTTTAATTACTTCTCTGGTCCGATGCGCCATGTGGCGGTTGCCGTTGCGACTACTTCACCCACTTCATCTTTAATTTCACCTGAAACCTGCATTTCTCTTTCTACATTATTTTCCGGTATACCGCAGACACATTCGGCGGTTAGCAAACCACGTGCCTTTTTATGATAATGAATTTGCATGCTGGTCAGAATACCCCGTGTATCATCCGGCAAACTGTTTAACAAAGTCAGTCCAGTCACCATTTCGGAAAGATTAGCCAGGGCAATCGCATGGACTGATCGCAAATGATTACTGATCTTTCGCCGTTCTCTCAAGGTGATCTTGCCATGCCCAGGCTCCAGTAACACTACATTGGCAGCGATAGAACCTGTATACGGTACGGTAAAACCAATAATGCGACTGAATAACCATTTACCACCGGGCATATTTGAAAATCGTTGCCAGTTTTCCCTGAGATAGGGACCGATTGATTGAGCCATTATTATGATTTAGATATTACTATAGTGACACAACAATCAGGCGGACTCCGGGCAAGCTTTACGCACCAGCTCGTCCTCTTCAAAGTCATCGACATGAATCACGGACATTAATTGCTCATCAAATGCGATTAACTGATCTGCTTCTTCTTTACTGATGACATCAGCTTCTCTTGCCTTTGCTATCAGCTCAAGGCCTTGCAACTTGGGTATGATTTTATCTTTAATGGCCTGCTTTATTTTCTTGTTCAATGGCTCCAGTTCAAGGCTTTCAAGAAAAACCTTATTCACATGTGCCAGTGGGTTATTTTCACCCTGTTCCATATATAAACCAGTGGTCAGGCGATCACGCGTAGCATTATCTTCTGTGACCGATTGCACAAGCCTTGTTTCCAGTTTGTCACTCGGCACCTTGAAATGCATGCCCAGGGGAAATACCACAAACCCTAACAGGTACGCCAGAGGTCTATTAGGATAGTTGTCTATGATTTGCCTGAAGGCTTCCTGGTAGTGATTGAGTAAATAATCCAGTGACCATTGAACAAGTGGGAAATCTTCTTCCGGACAACCATCATTCTCATAATGTTTGAGCACCATGCTGGCAAGATAAAGATCACTTAACAGATCGCCCAGGCGTGCCGAGAGCATCTCCATAATCTTTAATCTTGATTGCAGGGACAACATTGAGATATCCGCGATCAGTGCAAAGGCAGCACTCAAGCGTGTCAGATGGGCATAATAACGGGCCAGTGATTTATGCCCCGGGTTCATGGCGATGTGTGAGCCGGTGATAGCTAATAAAAATGCCCTGGTACCGTTACCAATGGAGAAGCCAATATGTTTGAACAACACATTGTCGAAGTCTGCAATAACCGCATCATCGACATCCTTACTGGCAAGCTGCATTTCTTCCAGCACATAGGGATGACTGCGCGTCGCGCCCTGTCCAAAGATCATCAGATTACGTGTAAGGATATTCGCACCTTCAACGGTAATAGCCACCGGTATGGATTCATAGCCGCTGGCAATATAATTCTTTGGCCCCTTCATAACGGCCTTGCCGCCATGAATATCCATGGCATCCAGTAAACACTGTCGTGCCATTTCCGTACAATGATATTTCAGGATCGCCGAAGGGACTGCAGGTTTTTCACCTGCATCCACAGACTGTATCGTATGCAATCTCGCGGCGTTGATGATATAGGCCAAACCAGCCATGCGAGCCAGGGGTTTCTGTATCCCTTCAAACTGTTTGATTTGAACACCAAATTGTCTTCTGAGTGAGGCATAGGCCGTTGTCCCCATGACAGCACGTCTGGAAAATGCCGCACCGCCTGTAGGTAGGGTTATACAACGACCTACTGACAGGCAGTTCACCAACATGCGCCAGCCTTTGCCTGCCATCTCCTGCCCCCCAATAATGTAATCCAGTGGCACAAAGACATTTTCTCCCTCAAGAGGACCATTCAGGAATGCATCACCCACCGGCAGGTGACGTCTACCGATAATCAATCCTTCTGTCTCTCTTGGTAACAAGGCACAGGTGATCCCATAATCATCAATATCCCCTATCAGGTGATCTGGATCCTGTAGTCTGAACGCAAGGCCAACCAGGGTCGCTATCGAAGAAAGTGTGATATAACGCTTCGAGAAATTCAGACGCATACCAATGACTTCCTTGCCTTGCCATTGTCCTTTACAGACAATGCCGGTATCAGGAATTGATGTTGCATCAGAACCAGCCATTGGTGCAGTCAGGGCAAAACATGGGATATCTGTACCATCTGCCAAACGCGGCAGGTAATAATTTTTCTGTTCTTCGGTACCGTACTTGATCAAGAGCTCTCCGGGCCCTAGTGAATTTGGCACGGCAACCAGATAGGTGATCGCCGCACCTGTATTCGATATTTTTATCAACACCTCAGACTGTGCGATGGCTGAAAATCCAAGACCCCCGTATTCTTTTGGGATAATCATTGCCAGAAAACCATTTTTCCTGACAAAATCAAGAATATGATCCGGTATCACATTCCAGTCATGGTTGATCTTCCAGGCATCAGACATTCTGCATAATTCGGTCACCGGCCCATCCATGAATGCCTGTTCTTCTTCACTCAAGCAGGGTTTTTCAATCTTGATCAATGATTTCCAGTCAGGTCTACCGGAAAACAATTGCCCATCCCACCACACGGTACCTGCATCAATTGCCTCCTGCTCCGTATCAGATAAGGCAGGCAACATCTTTTTGAATAGTGAAAAGAAGGGGGCTGATATGTATTGCCGTCTGAGCGGTTTCATCAAAAATGCCAGACATACCAACGCCAGTATTCCCAATAAGGTAATGAGCAGGCCGTGCAGTGAAGCGTAGATAGAGAGGAGGAGGCCTACGAAACAGGCAATTGTAAATACCAGCAAAGAAGAGCCCTGAAACAGCAAGCCCAGCAGAACAATAATAATAATTAGACTAATACCCATTGTCACAATTGGACTCATTTAAACTCTCCTTAATCTGATAATAAAAAAAGAGCGAGCGCTCGTTTTTATTATTGGTAAGTTTAGTATAGACTTGGGCCCTATGTCTACACCTGTGTGCAGAATAATGACCAAATATATGACTTACGGAACATCTTATTCTTTATGAAATTTGAAGATTTTAAGGCCAATTTTCCTTATCGGGGTAAATCAGTTTACGCTCGCCTTTTCGCCTTGCATTGTGAAAATATCAAGACCAAAAAAGAGAAATTTGCAGTCAATAATCTGGAAAAAATATTCAAGGCAACCTTTAAGATTTCATCAAAGATCGGTTTCCATGAAATGTCCCTGCGTGAACTCTGTCGTGAAACCGAATTAAGTATGGGTGGAATTTACTCCTGCATAGAATCCAAGGAAATGATCGCAATTATGGTCAAGGATATGGTGAAAACGGTCTCGTCAGACATCATAGATAATGCTCTACTGCATAAGAACAGGAAACATGCCCTGGAAGAGATCGTCACACATCATATTTTCGCTGCAGAATTACTACATCCATGGTTTTATTTTCTCTACTTTGAAACCCGCTCTCTACCTGCCAGCCATCAAAAAGATTCCAAGACGATTGAGACAAGGATAACGTCTGCACTGGAGTCAATTCTGTCTGAAATAGATAAGAAGGAAGATAATAACGATAACAAACACCACTTTATTGCTACCATGGCATTGTCCATGGTTCAGGAACGCTATCTTAAATACTGGAAATACAAAGACGCAAGCCTGTCCATAGACAATTATGCTGATGAAACACTGAAGCTGATATATGCTTCACTTAAATAATTAAGACAGCCTCAATATCTCTTACACAAACCATTTTTCTAACAACGTCGCATGCCCCTGTTAACACTTAAAGATGTTTCTCTTGCCTATGGCAATCTGGCCTTACTGGAAAAAGTAAATTTCAATATTTCTTCAGGCGAGCGTATTTGTCTGGTGGGTCGCAATGGAACCGGCAAATCAACCCTGTTCCGTGTTATCAGCGACATCGTCCAGCCTGACGAAGGTGATGTCTGGCGTCAGGATACTTTAAAGATTTCCTACCTGGAGCAGGAAGTTCCTGCTGATACATCACAAACAATCTATGAGGTTGTTTCAGCAGGACTTGGCCACATCGGACAGATACTGATTGAGTATCACAATCTGGCACAAGCCATGGATCAGGCAAACGATCACACAACTGAGACTTCCATCAAAAAACTGGCAGAGCTACAACAGAAAATTGAAGTGCTGGATGGCTGGAACCTCAATCAGAAGATTGAGACCGTATTGAGCCGCCTTTCTCTCCCTGAAGATAAACCGATTGCCGATTGTTCCGGTGGAATTCGCCGCCGAACTATGTTGGCACAGGCCCTGGTAAGTGAACCCGATTTATTATTACTGGATGAACCTACCAACCACATGGATATCAAGGCCATTAATTGGCTGGAAGAATTCTTGTTGGCCTATCAAGGTGCCCTTATATTCATTACACATGACCGGACATTTCTTAAACACCTTGCCACCCGGATTGTAGAACTTGATCGGGGCGATTTTGTTTCATTCAATGGTGACTTTGATCATTACCTTAAAAAGAAGGACGAATTACTCAGGGAAGAAATCAGGGAGAATGCAAAGTTTGACAAAAAACTGGCAGAAGAGGAGGTCTGGATTCGCCAGGGGATCAAGGCTCGGCGTACTCGCAATGAAGGGCGTGTGCGTGCACTGGAGGAACTAAGGAAGGAACGTAGCCGTCGACAGGAAGTAAAAGGGAAAGTGAACCTTACTATTGATGATAGTGATCTTTCCGGAAAACGTGTGGCTGATCTGGCACACGTCAGTTTTAGCTATGACGAAGAAATATTGATTCAGGATTTTTCAACGACCATATTACGTGGTGATCGCATTGGTATCATTGGTCCGAATGGTTCCGGCAAGAGCACTTTACTCAAGTTGATCCTGGGTGAGTTAGAGCCAGACTCAGGAAAAGTCACCATGGGCACTCGTCTGGACTGTGTATATTTTGATCAACAAAGGCAGCAACTGGACCTGGAAAAAACCGTCCGAGAGAATATCAGTGATGGCAAAGAAATGATTTCAGTAAAAGGTCGTTCACGTCATGTCATTAGTTACCTGAAAGATTTTCTTTTCCCTCCTGAGCAGATTGATTCTCCTGTTAAAACCTTATCCGGTGGTGAACGCAACAGACTGCTGCTGGCAAACCTTTTCACCAAACCAGCCAATATGATGGTACTGGATGAGCCCACCAACGATCTGGATGTAGATACGCTGGAACTACTGGAAGAGTTACTCGCTGAGTACGAAGGCACCCTCTTACTTGTCAGCCATGATCGCACGTTTCTGGATAATGTAGTAACCAGTACCCTGGTTTTCGAGGAGGATGGCAAGGTAGGAGAATATGTAGGAGGCTATGAGGACTGGATCCGTCAAAGGCAACCGAACAAGTCAAATACACTCTCTGATAAAGCATCAAGCAAAAAAATAAAAATTAGCAAACAGGAAGACAATAGAAATAACTCGTCAGAAAAAAGGAAGCTCGGATTTAATGAGCAACGAGAACTTGAAAGCCTGCCAGATAAAATCGAATCTATGGAAGATCAGCAACTAGAATTAGAACAACGTATTAATCAAAGTGATTTTTATCAAGAGGATAAGGAAACCATCAGCCAAACGATGGCCTCGGTGAAGCAGCTTCAGGAAGATCTGCAAAAATCCTACGAACGTTGGGAATATCTGGCCGAATTTGAAACTTGAC
>PVMK01126422.1_pt1 | contig 13002 bp, 17 predicted proteins | sample 1853481 | NCBI WGS metagenome assembly PVMK01 (sample SAMN08533507, study PRJNA380276) | Marine sediment metagenome, whole genome shotgun sequencing project.
AGGTTTTACTCGACTACCTGTGTGTCACCTTGCTGATCCAATTGAGCGGCGGTGCGGCCAGCTGGTTCTGGCCCGTTTATATCCTGGTGACCTTAGAAGCGGCAATCCTGATTGAGAATCGCTCACAGGTCTATCTCCTCGGCATGTTTGCCGGGAAGTTGTTATGGTTTCGTTCTCGTTGGTGAATATCTCAATATCTTGCCTTACGTTAGCATGCCGTTTATCGATCCAGAGCTACACAGTCACGGTTTCTTTCTCCTCTTGATGTGGTTCTGGGTCTGCTTGCTGAATACTATTTCTGCCGTGGTCAGCAATTATCTGATGACTGTACTGCGTCGCGGTCATGCTCATGTGCAAGCCACAGAGGCACGTCTCAAGGAGTTCCTCGAAGGTGCCAATGACCTGATCTTCAGTGTCAAACCTGATGGCCAGTTCCTCTATGCGAACCGGGCGTGGGAGCATGCGCTCGGCTACAATCGAAATAAACTGTCAGATTTATCTCTCTGGGGATTTTGTCGACGCAGACATGCTGCGTCAAGTGCATGGCGGAAATTGAGAAGGCGACCAAGGGAAAACAGATCGATCCGCTGGAGGGCCGTTTAATGACCCAGAGTGGAGAGATCGTTGATGTAGAAGGTGCGATCACCTGTAGCTTTCATAATGATGAGATCGAAGCCGTATGGGTTATCTGCCGGGATATATCAACGCGTAAAAAAGCCCAGGAACAGCTCTACTTCATGGCCCACCACGACCAGTTGACCAGCCTGCCTAACCGGCTCTCCTTTGCTGATCGTCTGCGTCAGGCGCAAGCTCTGGCTAAACGTGGGAAGCATAAGTGCGGTGTTCTTTATCTGGACCTTGACCGCTCAAGATCATTAATGACACCCTAGGTCATGCCGTTGGCGCATACTCTTCTGCAGGAAGTTGGCAAGCGTTTGCGCAGTTGTGTGCGCGAAATCGATACCGTCGCCCGTATCGGTGGCGATGAGTTTGCAATCGTCCTGGTCAATCTGGGTCACGCTGTGGATGCTGAGCAGGTTGCAGGGAAAATCCTTAAATCTCTCGCCAAGCCGGTTCAGGCGGATGAGAATGAGCTCTATATCACCACCAGTATTGGTATCAGTATCTATCCGACGCATGATGACGACCCTGAATCGCTGTTGAAAAAAGCGGATGCGGCCATGTACCAGGCCAAGGCACAGGGCCGTAATAATTACCAGGTATACGATTCGTCAATGGATTTTGACGCTGAGCGACGTATGAAGCTTGAAGGTGGTATGCGCCGAGCGATCGAGCGTGATGAGTTCCATCTCTTGTATCAACCGAAAATCGATTCTGTCAGCAACAAGATTACGGCTCTCGAGGCACTGATCCGTTGGGAACACCCGGAACTTGGGACGCTCCCTCCTGCAGAATTTATTGCCTTGGCCGAGGAGACCGGTTTGATTCTTCCGATTGGCGAATGGGTTATGCGACGGGCCTGTCTGGACAACCGCCAATGGCAGGAGCAGGGGTTGCCCAAGGTCCGCGTTGCTGTCAACTTGAGTGGTTTTCAGTTGCAAGCCAAAAACTTTGTCGAGACGGTCAAAAGCGTCCTTGAAGAAACCGGTCTGGCTGGCGAATACCTTGAGTTTGAAATTGCCGAGACAGTGATTATGCAGAACCCTGAGTTTGCCGTGAGCGTGCTGACTCAGTTGCGTGACATGGATATTCATATTTCGATCGATGACTTTGGCACAGGCTATTCGTCACTGGCACATCTTAAGCGGTTCTCCGTAAATACCCTGAAGATTGACCGCACCTTTGTGCGCGACATAGAACTCAATTCCACCGATGCAGCGATCACCAGCGCGATCATCTCCATGGGTAACAGCTTGAATCTCAAAGTGATTGCTGAGGGGGTTGAGACCGAAGGCCAGTTCGTGATGCTCAAAGAGAAGCATTGTGATGAGATGCAGGGCTATCTTTTCAGTCGACCTGTGCCGGTGACTGCAGTGGAAGGTTTGTTGCGTAACGGCTTGGCAAAAAGAGGAGGGAAGGCAGATAAGGAGAGCTAGTTTCTGTCAGGAATCGCCAATTCCATGCAGAATGAAATGGGCCGCAATCTTCGCGTCATTCTGCATGTTTGAGTGCCTTGGACTTGCGAAAAACTGCTGGTTTTCAAATCAGAAACGGGCACTGTGTGGGCACCTCCCGAAACCGAAATATAAAAAGCCGGAGGCCACCCACTAATTTCCAGGGACCTCCGGCTTCTTCTGTAACGGTCTTTTTATGAATTTATTCGCGTACGAAAGTATCCATGTCTGTTTCATGCACCATACCCATCAGACGGGCATATTCAGATTCTATGATCTGGTAGTGATGGTCGGTAGACGTGGCGTTCTGCTCGAAAATTTCGCGGACTTTCGGGTCTTCAATTTTTTCAGCCAGGGCACGCAGATGCTCGGCCAGATTTTTTTCTTTATCCATGGCCAGTTCCATTGCCTTGCGCTCGTCAAAACCCGCAGCATTTAACTGAGTCAGTTCCTTCATCCATTCTGAGTCCTGATCGGCGTCTGAATTCAGGAATTCCTTCAAATCAGCGATGTCGTCACCTGGATAGACATTGTAAAACCACTCTGCATGCTCGCTTTCTTCGCGAGCCAGTAGTGTGAAAACCTTCTTGGCTTCGGCATTCTTCATTATTTCAGCGCCGCGCAGATAAAAGTCCATTGCATTCTTTTCGGTCTGCATGGCACGACGCACAGCATCTTGCAAATCAATCTTGTCAAACATGTGAATCCTCCTCAAACTAGTGATGTATACGATACAAAGACGGGGAATATTAACAGAAAACCGTTGCTCGCCAAACGAAAATATTTATTTTTTGAGCAGTGATAAAATTTAAGGCGGATTAAAATGTCCGCCTTAAGTTCCTGGTTCGTCTTGCGTTGCTGGCTCAGATCAAGCTTCTGCTGCAGGTGGGACAAAAGTTCGCTGGGCAAGTTCTTCATCGAGACGTAGCAGGCCATTGCCGTCGTCGCCGATGCGCTGCAGCTTTTTCACAATCAGGCCGAAGCTGGCTTCCTCTTCGACTTGCTCAGTAACAAACCATTGTAAAAAGATCTGAGCGGCGTGGTTATTGTCCTGCCGTGCCAGGTCCATTAGTTTGTTGATGCTGTCGGTGACAAAATTTTCGTGTTTCAGTGAGTATTCGAAGCAATCGAGTGGTGACTCGTATCCGTTCTGCGGTGCGTCAATTGCGCGCAGGTCGGTGCGGCCACCGGCTTCACAGATAAACTTAAAGAATTTTTCACCGTGGGTGAGCTCTTCCAACGCCTGAATCCGCATCCAGGAAGCGATCCCGGGAAGGTCTTCAGCTTCAAAGTAGCCACCCATGGCAAGGTAAAGATAGGCTGACAGGAATTCGTTTTTCATTTGCTCATTTATCGCATCTAGCAATGGCTTGCTGAACATTTTATGCCTCCTTGAAAATGTTTAGTTGTGTGAGAATCGCTTGGCTGAAAATTGTACCGTAGCGGCTGGGTTTTGCAATGCAGCATATAAATAAAGCGGGGCAACTCAGCCCCGCTTTGTTGTCTTCAGCTTTTTCTCGATAGATTACTGCTGTAGCCCGGGTGCCTCGATGGCGTGCCGCAGAGGGAATTCTCTTCATCGTCATCGGGCCTGAAGAGGTTGGCGACTGGCGTTTTCGCTTTGAAAAAATGGCGAAGCATCAAGCCCCATTGACAGCATATTGGGTAACACCTTTCCCCATCAACGCTTTTTCCCGGTTGACTGGCCATGCTCGGCCGAAATCTCAAGGGCTTATCGTGATTAGAGAAAGCTGGGTGATCCCACCTCTCTGTGGTAGGGTAAGTGTCTCAGAATCAAGGATATAACCAGTGAAACAGCAAAGGTGGTGTCTGTAACGATGCTAGTAAAGAGTGCCAGTTTTATAACCGCGCCCCGGCTCTGGCCAGTTGCCCCCCATCTGAATGGCCGGAGATTGCATTTGCCGGACGCAGTAATGTCGGTAAGAGCAGTCTGATCAATTGTCTTCTCAACCGCAAAGGACTGGTTCGCACGTCATCAACTCCGGGGCGTACGCAACTATTGAATTATTTCGCCATCAACGAGGCGCTTTATTTCGTTGACCTCCCCGGTTACGGCTTCGCCAGAGCACCACGTTCGGTGCGTGAGAAATGGCAACCGATGGTGCACGGTTATCTGGAAGGACGTGAAAGCTTGCGAGCCGTGATCTGGCTGCTGGATGTTCGCCGGGATCCGAGTACGGAAGATCTGGAGTTTCTCGATTGGTTGGAAGAGAATGAAATCCCAACCATTCCGGTAATCACCAAGGTTGACAAAGTAAGTAAAAACGAACTGGGCCGTTGTCTGACGAAAATTGCCAACAGTACGGGGCTCGAAAAAGAGTTACTCACCCCATTCTCTGTGCAGACCAGACAGGGTCATAAAGAGGTCTGGGAATTAATCTCCATGTCACTGGATCCAGAAGCTTGACCGTTTTGATTCAGGATAAAGGCTTGACGATGCAAAGAACGCGAATCTACCTGGTTCGACATGGCCAAGTTGAAGGTCACGAAGAGAGACGTTATAATGGCCAGGCCAATGTGTCTCTCACGCAACTCGGTCGGGAACAGTCTGATCGTGTTTGCGACAGCTTGATCGACCTGCCTCTAGACGCAGTCTATAGCAGCGACCTGGATCGCAGCCGCCACTGCGCCGAGCTGATCGCTGCCACACATGATCTGACCGTCAACATCCGTGAGTCTTTACGTGAACTGAATATTGGTGATTGGGAGGGGCGAACCTGGGCAGAATTGCAGGAAGCTTATCCAGAAGCTTGGCAGGCAAGGCTGCGAGATCTGGTGAGCTTTCAAGTGCCAGGGGGCGAGAGCTTTCAAGATGCTGCTGATCGCATTCGCCCGACCATGCAAAGGATTATTGAAAGCCATCCCAACGGTGATGTTGCCCTGGTCGCCCATGGCGGCGCAAACCGGATTATTCTGCTCGATGCCATCGGTGCTCCCCTCAAACAGGCCTTTTCCATTGAACAAGACTTTGGCTGCCTGAATATCATCGATTATTTTGCCGATGGCAATTCTGTTGTAAAGCTCCTTAACGGCACGGCCCATCAGGGTTGATCTCTCCGCATTTGCATTCTGGACCGGTGCCGACGGGCTTGACGAGGCGGCAATCAAACAGATAAGGTTGGCGCGTATTGTGCCTGGAGTTGAACTCGGGGGCCAAGCCTGAACCTGAGGACCAAGGCTAAACTTCAGGGTGTTACTGGTTGATAATGCAGGTGAGATTTGCGCCGAATTTGGTGCAGTACTCTCTAAAGATGAGGATGTCGACAGATGAAGACAATCTATGTTATCGGCGCTGGAATCGAAGGTCAGGAAGGTTTTAGCCGCAGGGCTTTGGAACTGGTGGGACAGGCGGATCTGCTGATTGGCGGGCCCCGTCAACTCGCGCTCTTTCCTGACTTCTCCGGCAAGACGATTACCATAGGAGCCAATCTTGCTCCGGTGGTTGATTGCCTGGCAAAAGCTGAGGGCTCTGCTGTGGTTCTGGCCTCGGGTGATCCTCTTTTCTTCGGCATTGGTCGTTACCTGCTGCGCAACCTGCCGGAGGCTGATCTCGAGTTTGTGCCGAACGTCAGCTCGGTCCAGTATGCTTTTGCCAAGATCCGCGAGCCCTGGGATGATGCAGTCTTTGTCTCCGCTCACGGTCGTGGCATGAAAGGCGCTGTGGATCAAATTGTGGCCCACGACAAGATCGCGATTCTCACCGATGAAGTCAATACCCCTAGAGGGATTGCCGGTGAGTTGATCGAACGAGGGCGAGAGGGCTATACCGCTTATCTTTGTGAAAATCTGGGGACGGCTGAAGAAGCTATCACCCATACCGATCTCAAGGGACTGCTTGATATCCCGGCGGCGCCTTTGAATGTTCTGATCCTGATCAAGGAGTATGAATCGGGTGGCGACGGTGCCGGTCCCTGTCTGGGCATCCCGGATGATGACTTTGCGACGGTCAAGAAACTGATCACCAAGGAAGAGGTACGGGCAGTGAGCTTGGCTAAACTGCGCTTGCGCCAGGACATGACCCTCTGGGACATTGGTGCTGGCTCCGGTTCGGTCAGTATCGAGGCCGATCACCTCATGCCGAACGGACGGGTTTTTGCGGTGGAACGCAATCCTCAGTGCCTGGCATACCTCAAGGAAAATCTGCAGAAATTCAACTCCCGCAACATCACTCTGATCGAAGAGGAAGCTCCTGCCTGTCTGGATGATCTGCCAGACCCGGACCGCGTCTTCATCGGTGGCTCCGGAGGCCATCTCTGGAAAATTCTTGCCGCAGCTGATGGTCGTCTGTCGACGGGAGGACGGGTGGTTCTCAATGCTGCCACCCTGGACACACTGACCTCGGCAACCGAATTTTTCGAGAATGCCAACTACGAGTTGGAAGTGACTATGGTTAATATCTCGCGCACCCGGCCACTGACCGATTACAAGATGTTTGAAGCCTTCAATCCGGTTTTTGTGCTGGCGGCGGTCAAGCTGTAAGGCTGTAATGTTCTGCTGGTTTTTTTCAAGAGCATAAAACGTTGTAACTATTCAGCACCTTTAACTGTTAACAAGAATGTCTGTCATCCTCGAATGCTTCTATCGGGGATCCATGGTTTGAAAGTCTGGATTCCCGATAATATCCTCGGGAATGACAATCTTTAGCCGTAAACTGAATATCCCCGCTCATTTGCAGCTCTTGATCAGAGCGATTACTTCTTTGACTCAACCTATCTAGAAGAGGTGACCCCGGATGGTTACAAAGTTTATCTCTGGCTGAATAGTGACGGTAGCAGCTATCGTGTTTGGTGTGTCGCTCAGAAACCGGGGCTTGGTCTTGCTGTAAAGACCCAGAATCACAGACCGGTTTCATTTGAGCATGATGAAACTCTTGCAAAAATTAAGGCGAGCTTTCAAACTGTTGCCTGGGACGACAAACTAGTTACCTTGCAGGACAAAAAATAGCAGCAGTTATGGAAGAAGCCATGGGTAAACCTCTCTGGTTCTCAAACTATCAACTCAAGGATGTTCAGCCTTTTTGTGAAAACAATATGGTGGCGCACCTCGGCATTGAGCTGACCGAACTGAACGGTGATTCTCTGATTGGCACTATGCCCGTTGATCAGCGCACCACTCAGCCAGCCGGATTGTTACACGGAGGTGCGTCGATCGCCCTTGCGGAATCTCTGGGAAGTATCGCTGCCAATCTCTGCGTTGACCCGGATCTTTGGACTTGTGTCGGCCAGGAAATCAATGCTAGTCACTTGCGTCCTGTGCGCAAGGGGCATGTTACCGGAATCGCCACACCCGTTTATGTCGGGCGCTCATCACAGGTATGGGAGATTAATGTTGTTGATGAGCGGCAGAGGAAGGTGTGTGTGGTTCGGTTGACGGTGGCAGTGGTTGCGGTTGGGCATGGGGGAGGGAGGCTTAAAATTCTCGGTGAGAAATAAATGGACAGTTTTTCGGTGTTTCAAGGTAACAAGTCCGCAATTTTCTTCCTGAATGTCACGTCTGATCGTTAATCAATAAAACCTCAATCCATCTCCGCCCCTGCTGTTGTCAAAACTAACTTACCGTGTTTAACCCCTTTCGTTCCAATCAACTCATCGGCCAGTTTCTTAACTTGAGCTGCAGTGCCACGTACCACCACGACTTCCAGGCAGTGGTGGGCGTCAAGGTGGACGTGCAGTGCTGAAACAATGGCATCGTGATGAGAATGTTGATGTTCGGTGAGTTTGTCGGAGAGGTCACGGGTGTGGTGATCGTAGACCAGTGTGACAGTGCCAACTGTTGGCGTGGTGTCGGCACGATCCACCTGATCCTCCACCAGAGCGTTGCGAATCATGTCGCGGATCGCCTCGGAACGGTTGACGTAGCCTTTGGCGGTAATCAATTGGTCGAAGCTGTCCAGCAGGCGTGGGTCGATGGAGATGCCAAATCGAGCAAGTTCAGTCATGGTTTTCCTCACAGGTAGGTAAATATTGCGAATCTTTACACGGGAGTTTTGTGAGGGTCAAGAATCTTACCTGCTTAGCGAAGGTTGTAATGGATTCATCCACAGGCTGTCCACTTGGTTATACACAATATGTAGTGGAAAAAGTGGAACTTTTTGTCTATATGTTGTGTTTTTCCCTTTGTTGTTTAGGGCCATATGATAACTTCCACGAAGTGTTTGTTTTCTGGTGGAGGTTGTCATGTTGGAATTTATTCGTAAGCGGGATGGGCGGCTTGTAGCATTTGAAGAACAAAATATTGTCTTTGCCATTCAAAAAACGGTTAAGGCTGTTGGCGGCTCAGATATGGAGCAGGTTGCCGGAATCGGTCGTCAGCTCGTCGGTATTCTGGAGGCTATTTACAAAGACGGGCGTATCCCAACCGTTGAGAACGCTCAGGATCTGGTTGAAAAGATTCTCATCGAAAACGGTCATGCCAAGACTGCCAAAGCCTACATCCTCTACCGTCAGCAACACGCGTCACTGCGTGAAACCAAGGCGATTATCAAGGAATCGATCGAATCGATGGATTCCTACCTCACCCAGGAAGACTGGCGGGTCAACGAAAACGCCAATATGGGTTACTCCCTGCAGGGCCTCAATAACCACATTGCCTCCAACGTTACCAGCAACTATTGGTTGAACAAGATTTACCCACACTATGTCGCTGATGCTCATCGTGACGGCGATTTCCATATCCATGACCTCGGTATGCTCTCGGTCTACTGTTGTGGTTGGGACCTCAAAGACTTGCTTCTTAAGGGCTTCAGTGGTGCCTACGGCAAGGTTCAGAGCGCACCCCCCAAGCATTTCCGTACGGCTCTCGGTCAAGTTGTCAACTTCTTCTATACGTTGCAGGGAGAAGCGGCTGGTGCCCAGGCGTTCTCGAACTTTGACACTCTGCTCGCGCCCTTCATTCGCTACGACGGACTCTCTTATCACGAAGTTCTCCAGGCGATGCAAGAATTTATCTTCAATATGAATGTGCCGACCCGGGTTGGTTTTCAGACACCCTTTACCAATATCACCCTTGATCTCTCACCTCCGCGCGACATTGGTGAGGAGGCGATCGTTATCGGCGGTAAGCTGATGGACGCTACTTACGGCGATTTCCAGGAAGAGATGGATCTCTTCAACCGGGCGTTCTGTGAAGTGATGATGGCAGGTGATGCCTCCGGTCGGATCTTCTCCTTCCCGATTCCGACGGTTAATATCACCAAGGGGCTCGACTGGGATAGCCCACGCTTCCAGCCAATATGGGAGATGACTGCCAAGTACGGTATCCCCTACTTCAGCAACTTCATCAACTCCGATATGGACCCGGAAGATGCCCGTTCCATGTGCTGTCGTCTGCGCCTCGACAATCGCGAATTGCGTCGACGAGGCGGCGGCCTGTTCGGTTCCAATCCGCTGACCGGATCAATCGGGGTGGTTACCCTTAACCTGCCCCGGGCGGCGTATCAGGCAGAAAATATTGACGGCTTCTTTGCCAGAATTTCTGAGTTGATGCGTATGGCCTGCGAATCTTTCGAAATCAAGCGCAAGCAGTTGGAGCGTCTGACCGAGGAAGGCCTTTATCCGTACAGTCGTTTTTACCTGCAGGGGATTCGCGAGCGCAGTGGTCGTTACTGGGACAACCACTTTTCCACCATTGGCCTGCTTGGCATGAATGAGGCTATGCTCAATCTGACCGGTCATGGGATCGATACTACTGAGGGCAAAAGCGTTGCCGTGCGGACTCTGCAGTTCATGCGCAGTCAACTGGAAGCTTTTCAGGAAGAAACCGGGCATCTCTACAATCTTGAAGCCACTCCTGCAGAGGGGACCAGCTTTCGTCTGGCCCGCGCTGACCGGGAACGCTACGCCGACATTATCACTGCCGGTGATGTCGAACCTTACTATACCAATTCGACACAACTTCCGGTTGGCACTACGGACGATATTTTCGAAGCCCTCACCCATCAGGATTCTTTGCAGACTCTTTACACCGGCGGTACGGTCTTTCATGGTTTCCTTGGTGAACGACTGGATGACTGGCAGAGCGCCCGTCTGATGGTGCGCCGGATTGCCGAGAATTTCCACCTGCCGTATTTCACCATCAGTCCGACCTTTACCATCTGCCCGGAGCACGGCTACATCTCGGGTGAACACTTTGCTTGTCCACATGTGCACGAAGGCCAAGCTGCCTAGGCTCTACCAATGAAGGACGGGCTATTAGAATCAAGGGCTTATCAACAGGGATGGACAGGATATTCAGGATGGTAAGACAGACAAAATAAAGCTTTGAAGTCTTTAGCTTTAGAGGTTTTATCCTGTTCATCCTGCATATCCCTGTAAATTAAAGGCTGTGGTTGTCCAAGACTATCAACCTGACGCTGAAAGTGAAAAATGAAGGAGAGAAACATGTCAACCAAATGCAGTGCCAAAACCGAAGTATACTCCCGTGTTTGTGGCTTCTTTCGCCCTGTCCAACAGTGGAATAAAGGCAAGAAGGAAGAGTTCAAGGATCGCCAGGAGTATGTCGTCGAAAAAGGTAGAGGGTAGTTTCTGCCCGGAAACCGCTAATTCCATGCAGAATGAAATGGGCCGCAACCTCTACGTCAATCTGCACGTTTGATTGTGCGGCGTAAAATATTACGCCTCCGCTCAAATGCTCGACTTCCTTGACCTTGCGAAAAATTGCTGGTTTCCAAATCAGAACCGGACACAGCACCCATCAGAGTTTCCGGATGGGTACTGAAATAGAGTAACAGTATATGGGTATCAAAGGTTTTCAAGGGACGAGTCTGCTCGATTTCCCCGGGCGGATTGCTTCTCTGGTCTTCTGGGGCGGGTGCAATTTGACCTGCCCTTTTTGTCATAATCCCCCCCTTGGTTCTGGAACCGGAAAGCTATCCCGATCTCGACCCTGCCGACCTGCTGGCTGATCTGGCCGACCGTAAATCTTTTATTGACGGGGTGGTTGTCTCGGGCGGAGAGCCGACCCTGAGCAACGAACTGCTCCCTTTCCTTCAAGAAGTCAAAGCTCTGGGTCTGCTGGTAAAGCTGGATACCAATGGCCTGGCTCCGCAGTTGATTGCCGAACTGATTGACAAGCAACTGATCGACTATCTGGCCATTGATCTGAAGACCAGTCCAGAGCGTTACCCGGAACTGCATTCTGGCGTAGTCTCTCCTGATAAGTTGGTCGAGACCTTGCGTCTCTGTGCCGATGCACCTGTGGAGGTGGAGTACCGTACGACTTGTGTTCCTGGCTGGGTTGATGAGGATGTGATCTCGACCTTAGGCGAGTTGATTAATGGTGCCCGACTCTGGGCACTACAGCAATACCACCCAGAGCATGCTCTTTGCGAGAAAGCTCAGGAATTGAATCCGTATTCGGCCGAGCAGGTTCGGTCTTTTGCCGAGATTGCCGGTAACTATGCGCAGAAGGTTATCGTGCGAGGTGTGTGATTTATTAACGGAACTATAGCCAATATAAAGGCTTTACCACAGAGTCTCAGAGCATACAGAGAAAGTCAGAAAGACATCATTAATAGACCCTGTTTTTCTTTGTGTCCTCTGTGACTCTGTGACTCTGTGGTTCAGACACGAGGCTATTGGGGACAACATGTCCCCATAAATAAAAAACCCGGCTGATTGGCCGGGTTTTGCAGTTTCAGAATATGGATTCAACACTTCAGAAGCGCAACCAGAGCAGGAAAGAGACACTAATGATAGCCATAGTGCTGCCAGCCAGAACATAGAGTAGGGCGTCCATAATGTTGATTTGTATCCTGTTCTTTTCGCTATCCAGTGTTTTCGCCATTATATTCTTAATCCCCCTCTTTTTAATGTCTGGGTGTGGAACACGTAAGTAAGGGAGCAAAGCCTGTGCCAAAAGCATTGAAATGCTACAAGGGCGTCCTAACTGGTGGTAAATGCAGGGGTAAACGTTGAGAGACCAGGCTTTGCTTAGGTGTGATGTCTGGCAAGGAACTGGTGGAATGGTTAAATAACGTTGTCTCTTTGCGTGATGTGACAAGCGGGGCGACCATTTCGCGAGCAGTAGCAGAATTCTAAGGGGTCGCCAGTTTATGACAGAAAAGGCAGCGGTACTTGGCTGGATGACCTTCCGGGAAAGGGATGGTCTCCTGATTGTGGCAGTCCTCACAGAACTTCTCGGCAGCTTTCTTGCCATCGGTCTTAACGAGCTCATGGTACTTGCGATGGTCGTCGTCGAGGGGGACGCGACTGGTCGATTCCGGGGGAGCTTGCCACAGGAAAGCCAGAATCAGGATAGCAACTCCGACGAGAAGAAAATCGCGTTTTTTTAGTGCAAGAGCCATGAGGACCTCAAACGTAGTTTTTATGTTAACTCGGTGTCAATCCTGTCTGCAGACAGAACCGTTTAATCCCGCAAGGGAAAAGATAACATCCCTTGCGGCACACTGCAACCTGCGTCAAACTGTTTGTCTGGTGAGTTCATGAAGGTAGTTCACGAGGATTGTAGATGTTATCAGATGATTGGCGAAGGTGCGTGACGTCAATCACTGCGGATGAAAAGCAGGTAAATAGATACAAAGATGATAAACGAACCACCAAGAATCATCCCGCAAGGGAAAAGATAACATCCCTTGCGGCACACTGCAACCTGCGTCAAACTGTTTATCGTAGGAGGCTGCAGGACTTAACATAAACCTACTGCGAAACCGGCTGATCGGTTCATATTCACGGCAATTTTCGACAAATAGCCATGCTATTAGCTCTCAAATTCCCGTAAATCTGTCCTCGAACATCCAATTTCTCGCTACGGTCTGCCAAACCCGAAAACCTCCTAGTGAGTTCATGAAGACAGTTCACAAGGATTGAAGATGTAATCAGATGATTGGCGAAAGTGCGTGACGTCAATCACTGCGGATGAAAAGGAGGTAAATAGATACAAAGATGAT
>PVMK01117508.1_pt1 | contig 13000 bp, 9 predicted proteins | sample 1853481 | NCBI WGS metagenome assembly PVMK01 (sample SAMN08533507, study PRJNA380276) | Marine sediment metagenome, whole genome shotgun sequencing project.
GTCCGCACCAAACTCAAAAGCCTGATCACCGGTAACGTTATTGACAGGACATTCCGGTCCGGGGATAAGGTCAAGAGACCCGATTTCGAAGAAAAGCAGATGCAGTACCTTTACAGGGATGAGAGTGGATTCAATTTTATGGATCTTGGGAACTACGAGCAGTTACTCATGACTGCCGAGGACCTGGGCGATCTTCAGGGATACCTGAAGGAAGAGCTCACTGTCACCGTACAGTTGTACAACGGAAAGCCCATAGGGGTCGAACTGCCAATTTTTGTGGAACTTAAAATAGTCAGGGCTGAACCGGGTGTAAAGGGCGATACCGCCACGGGGGCAACGAAACCAGCTGAAATGGAAACGGGAACAGTTATCCACGTTCCTCTCTTTCTGGGAGAGGGAGATATTGTGAAGATCGATACACGCTCGGGAGAATACATCGAACGCGTGAGATAGGAGTGGATTTAATGGATATAAAGGAAATAAGGGAGATCCTGAAACTTCTGGACCGTTACGGTATCCAGGATTTCACCCTTCAGCGGGGCGATAACAGGATTCGTGTGAGAAAGGGAGGGCTTCTGGAGGAGTCCGCCCAGGTGAGGTACAGGGAGATACCGGTGACTGAGCTGTCGCCGCCGGCAGTGCAGGCACCTGGTGGTGTTCCGGCCTCCACACCACCCGCTCCATCCGGGGATCAGCTTACCGTGGGTGATAACCAGTTCCTTGTCACCTCCCCAATCGTGGGAACTTTCTACAGGGCGCCTTCGCCGGAATCACCCGCTTTTGTCGAGGTAGGTAGTGTAGTCAGCAAAGGAACGGTGTTGTGTATCGTGGAGGCTATGAAGATCATGAATGAGATAGAGTGCGATGTCACCGGGAAGATCTCAACGATCCTGGTCGAGAACGCCCAGCCAGTTGAATACGGCCAACCTCTCTTTATCATCGACCTGACGTGAATAATTTGAAACTCTTCTCAAAAATACTCGTCGCCAACAGGGGTGAGATAGCCCTGAGGGTTATCCGTGCCTGCAGGGAGCTTGGGATCAAAACGGTGGCCATTTTTTCAGAAGCGGACAGGGACGCTTTGCACACCCGTTTCGCGGATGAGGGCATATGTATCGGTCCGGCCAATCCGCTCCAGAGCTATATGAACATCCCAGCCATCATTAGTGCGGCTGAGGTATCTGACTGCGAAGCGATCCACCCGGGATATGGATTCCTGGCAGAGAACCCTGAGTTCGCTGAAGTCTGCGAGGCCAGTGGTATTGTCTTTATAGGTCCCCGTTCAGAACATATTAAAATGATGGGTAACAAGATCCAGGCGCGGAGCCTCGCCGTGCGGGTAGGCATTCCCATTCCGCCGGGAGGTTTTGAGGGGATCAGTGATCCGGAAGAAGCCCTGCAAGGAGCAAAACAGATCGGATTCCCGGTGATCATTAAAGCTGCATCAGGGGGTGGCGGCCGCGGTATCAGGGTCGTTCACTCTGAAGCATCATTCAGGACCTCATATTCCATGGCACAATCCGAGGCAAGTGCATCGTTCAACGACCCGGAGGTTTATGTAGAAAAATTCATCGAGTCTCCGCGGCATGTGGAGTTCCAGATCATGGCCGATAACGACGGGAACGTTGTCCATCTTGGCGAGAGGGAATGCAGCATCCAGCGTCGCTACCAGAAACTCATCGAGGAGGCTCCATCGCCGGCTATGAATGAGGAGTTACGCACGCGGATGGGAGAAGCGGCAGTCAACCTGACAAGGGAGGCCGGTTATGTGAATGCCGGAACGGTGGAGTTTCTCCTTGACGGTGACGGGAACTTTTACTTCATGGAGATGAACACCAGGATCCAGGTCGAGCATCCAGTGACGGAGATGATCACAGGAATAGACCTGGTGAAGGAGCAGATCAGAGTGAGCGCAGGCTGGCCCCTCGGGTTTAAACAGGATGATATCAAGATTCAAGGCCACGCTATCGAGTGTCGTATTAACGCTGAAGACCCTGATGACTATCGGCCCTGCCCCGGAACGATCTCGTTCTATTATGCTCCGGGTGGCCCCGGGATTCGAGTGGATTCAGCTGCCTTCGAATCCTACTATATTACACCCCACTACGATTCCATGATCGCCAAGCTCCTGGCCCACGGAAGCAATCGTGAAGAGGCCCTTGCACGGATGCAGAGGGCGCTTGAGGAGTTTGTCATAGAGGGCGTCAAAACTACCATACCTCTTCACCAGAGGATTCTGGCTACCATGAAATTCAGGAAAGGTGAATATGGTACGGATTTCCTGGAGGGATTGAAGAAATAGAAAATCGGAAGGTGGAAGGGGGAATAGGGAAGGTGGAGGAAATAACTGGTGCAGCAGTGCAATAACCAGGTGCATGAGTGCACTCTCTGTACTATTGCACTAATGCACTTTTCGTTCTTCCTCATTCCATATTCCATATTCACTCTTCCTATAGGAAGTAGGACGTTCAAAAACTGGATTTAATATGATAGGGTCTCAGGTTGGCTGAAAATATATCGAGTAACAGGATCGGGAAAAGCTAAAAAATGGCTGATAAGGCAAAACTACTCAAAATAGCCCAAAAGCACCTGTCCAAGGGGAATCTGGACAAGGCGATCAAGACCTTCCAGCAGCTTGTGGAGGTGGATCCGAAGGATCAGCGGCTTACCTTGCGCCTCGCTGACATTCAGGCCAGAGCCGGGCGGAAAAAGGAGGCGATCGGTAGTTACGAAAAAGTTGCCGCCGGCTATATGAAGCAGGATTTTACACCCAAGGCAATTGCCGTTTACAGGACCATACTTCGGCTGGACCCGGAGCTTCTGTCCGCTTATGAAAAACTGGCCGAACTCTACAAGAATCAGGGGCTAGAGGCGGAGGCCCTGTCTCAGTTCGAGAACCTTTTCCAGATATACGAAAAGAAAAACGATGAGGACAAGCAGATTGAGGTCCTCAAACTTATGGCTGACATGGATCCAGAGAACCTTGGGTTCCAGGTCAGGCTGGGGGAGACCCTGGCCAAAAAGGGGCGGAAAAAAGAGGCTGCAGAGGCGTTTGCAAAAGCGGCTGCTACCCTAAGCCGCAGGGGGTACCACGATAGAGCCTCACAGCTTTTTGAAAAAATCACTGCCTTAAATCCCGATAATACAGCAGTACGAAGAGAGTTGTGCGCTCACTATCTCGAGAGCGGACAGTACAATGAAGCACGGGCCGAGATCGAGGCTATCCTTGAGATCGAGCCGGATGACCCTCGCATGGTCCTTCTTCTGGGCCGAATCCTGTTCCAGTTGGGGAACAAAGCGGAGGGGGAGGAGAAGCTCGCACAGTCGATAAAGATTTTCCTGAACGCGGGTGAACTGGAATCGGTTATGAGGGAGTTTTTGTTCGTTGCCCAGTCGCACCTCAGGAACGGAGAGGTCGACGAAGCTGAGGCCTTCTACCGCCAGATCATGAACAATGTACCAGGAGAAGTGAGGGCCATAAAGGGGATCATTTCGGTGGCCGAAACAAGGAAGGACCGTGTGGGCCAGATCGACAGCCTCCTACTCCTCGGCCGAACAATGCAGCAAAGCGGTGATCGGGAGGGTGCCGTCAGTGCCTATCAGAAGGTCAACGAGCTCGATCCTCTGAACGAGGAAGCCAAGGGTTATCTTGAGGGGAGTATCGTTGTTGAGCCTCCTGGCGAACTGTCCGAAATCGAATCCATAGTTATCGAAGAAGAAGAGCTCCTTGATGCGGACCTGGAGGAGATCGAGGAGGTCGAACTTCTCGAAACTGAGGAGCTGGAAGATATTCCCGAAGATGTCACCGTAGGTGATCTCGATGAAGAGATCGAAATTCGCGATGTGGAGGAACCTGACGAGCTTCCTGTAGAGGATGACGAACCCCAGGTTGAGTTTATTGAAGTGGGGATCGAGGAAGAGGCCATCCTCGATATCGTGCTCGAGGACTTCGACAGCGATGAAGTTGGCATGGAAGTAGAAGAAGATGGTGAGGGGGATCTGGAACCGGCAGATATCGGTGAAGGACAGGCGGTAGAGGTTGTCGAAGAGGGAACAGACGAGATATCGCTGGAAGAGCTCCTCGCTGAAGTGGACGTGTATGAAAGGTATGGTCTCGAAGACAAAGCAGTGGAGACCCTGGAAAAAGCAAGGACCATGGCACCGGAGGACCAGACGGTGCTCGACAGGATCGCGGCCTTTGAATCCGGTGTCAAAGTGGACATGGTGCCTCCAACAGCTGAGGTTTCAACCCGGGAACCGCAGGAGGTACTGGATTCGGACCACGACCCATTCGGGGAGGAAATTGAAGAGGCAGATTTCTATCATTCCCAGGGACTCGATGATGAAGCTTCAAAGATTTACGAGTCCATTCTGGAGCGCGATCCTCAGCACCAGAGAGCCGCGCAGGCCCTCGTTTCCATCGAGGGCGGGGGCACGGCGACGGTTGAGACTGTTGAAGCAGATCTGCCACTCGAAACAACGCTTGATTCCCAGTTCGACGCGGGTTCGGCCACAAAGATCAAAAGTAAGCTCATAGTGGAGGACTCAGTTCCTGAAGACATGGACGGCTTCTTTGATATTGCGGAAGAGCTTCGTAATGAACTCGCAGATGAGCTAGATGATGGTGCCGAGATGGGAGTTGCTGATGGACCAGTCTCCTTCGAGGAGATTTTCAGTCAGTTCAAGAAGGGGATCGAGGAAACGCTGGGTGATGAAGAGTACGAGACGCATTACAACCTGGGGATCGCCTACAAGGATATGGGACTTTATGATGATGCCATCAGAGAGTTCGAGTCTGGTACCAGAGATCCGACCCTGGCCCAGGACAGCTTCAGCCTGATGGCCATGTGTTACGTGGATAAAAAGGAGTACGAGTCAGCGGTAAAGGCCATCGAGCAAGCCCTTGAACTTTCAAACGAAGACCGACAGACAGGCCTTTTCTACCAACTGGGTGAAGTGAAGCAGAGGCAGAAACAGTGGTCCGAAGCCCTCAGTGCCTATGAGCAGGTGCAATCGAACGATCCCACGTTCGAGGGAATTGCCGAAGCTATCCAACAGGTGAAGGTTTCTATATCAGATGGGGTGCCGGAAGATGAGCCGGTTGATCTGTTGGTCGATAGCGGAATGGATGATATGCTCACAGACCTCATACGCGAGGTCGAGGAGATGGCCAGAGAATCCTCCGGCGAGACCCAGGACGACCCGGCCAAACCCAAAAAAGACAGGATATCCTATCTTTAAAAAGCCGCCGCCTTGATCCCGGTCAGCTTTTTAAAGATAGTAATTTCCGGGAGGATCGTGTTGTATTATCATGGAAAGGTTCCAGCCGCTGCTCGGAATTCTGCCCGTGTCTCGTAATGTCGAATCCGTTCCGCACCGTTATAACCGAACTGAGGAAATTACGTGAGTTATCTTGACTTTTATGGACTTCAAACAGAGCCGTTTTCCAACGCTCCCAATGAGAGGTTTTACTACAATAGCGCACAGCACGCGCGGGCGCTGACCAGGATCATGTATGTGGCAGAGACCATGAAGGGGCTGGCTGTGGTCATAGGCGACGTAGGTACAGGGAAAACGACCCTGGCCAGAAAAGTCCTGGACAGCCTTCCTTCCGAGACCTATGAGTCGGCCCTTCTGGTTATCCTGCACGCTGAAATTTCCCAGGAATGGCTGCTTAGACGGATCGCCCAGCAGTTGGGTATCGAGAACCCAGCCACGGAAAAGCTCCAGATTATCGGACAACTGTACCGTAAACTTCTTCATCTTCATGAAATGGGGAAGAAGGCCGTTGTCCTCATTGATGAGGCACAGATGCTTAATACGCGGGAACTCATGGAGGAGTTCAGGGGACTTTTGAACCTGGAGGTGACTGCGCACAAACTGATCACCTTCATATTTTTCGGACTCCCCGAGATGGAGGATACCCTGTCGCTGGATCAGCCTCTTTTGCAGAGGGTCGCCATGAAGATCAGGTTGTCGACACTCACTGATGAGGCAACGAAGGCATACGTTGTGCACAGAATGAACGTCGCCGGTAACAGGGAAACCATTTTCACGGACGGAGCTCTCAAGCTTATCTACAGCTATTCCGATGGTTTCCCGAGAAAGATCAACATTCTTTGCGACAACGCTCTTTTCCAGGGTTTTCTGATGAGGCAGAGGGTGATCGACGAGACCATTGTGAAGGAAATGGCCTCGGACCTGGGTTATGACGCCAGAAAGGAGGCCCACGCTGGCATCCCCTCTCTGGACATCCCTGCTGACTGGACGCCCAGCGGGGTTCAGGCGGAGGATGTGGTCCCGGCTGAAATGCTGGAGCAGGCGCAGAAAAACTCGCCCGTCCCGCAGATCCCGCTCGGACTCGCTCTCCGACTGCCGGAGACCCATACCGGCCGCACAGTCACCAGCGATGATTTGGACCTGAAACTGGAGGAGTTTTTTGAGGAAACGTTTAAAGAGAGCTAGGGGAAATAATCAGGAATTCAGAATTCAGAATCCAGAATTCAGAATGAAAAGTGTGCCGGAGTGAAAGCTCCGGTATTTTATTGGGGGCAGAATGTAGAATGCAGGATGTAGAACGTAGAAGAGAGAGCAGCGGCTTTTCCAAGATCGGTAAAAACTATTGAACACAAAGTACACAAAGTTACGCAAAGGAAAGCAAATCGAAGATTATAAAGGTCGTCATTCCGGTCAGAGCGTAGATGATGAACCGGAATCCAGCCCCAGATCCAAATTTTAGCCAAAGATCGGTATGAGAACGTAGTATACTTACTCAGGTAGGACAGTAACATCATTAGCGGTTTGATCCATTTGGGTCTGACAAGTCACTACCTCTGTGTTTAGTCGGATTTGATCTTTTCTGCGTCTGCGTGCTGCGTCTTGCGTACTTGAGTTAACCTCCGCAGACAAATAACCGACCGTTTGCAGAGGTTAACTCTTGACATCCATCTCCCCAACGCCCTATAATTCCTCAACTTTTCAAGGGAGAGCCATGAGCGAAACAAAGCAGGACCTGATCAAGCGACTTCTTGAGGAAGACGGCGAATACAAAGAGCTGCACGAGGCGCACCTGACTTTCGAGGAGCGGCTGGAGGTGCTCCAAAAGAGGCCCCCGTCAACGGAAATACACTTTGAGATCGAGACGTTAAAGAAGCAGAAGCTGCAGGGGAAAGACAAGATGGAGAGGATTCTTACCAGACATCGTTAGGTTTCATGCCAGTGGCTTACTCAAGGCGAGGCCAGTGGCCTCGCCTTTTTTTTCATCTATTGATAGGGTCGCAAAAAGTCCATTCGTGGCTTTTTGCTCAACGGAAAACGAAAAATGTCATTTTCGCTTTCCTCACAAATCAATGACTTAAATTGCCGGTCATTGATTTGGGCGCTCCACCCGGGGCGCGTTTCTGGGATTCTAAATAAAAGGTATTCTAATGAGCAAAAAAATGAGAAGTGATCGAATAAAAAAGGGGCCGGAACGGGTGCCGTCCCGCGCCCTTCTCTATGCCACAGGCGTGACCCCTTCCGCTCTCAAGAGGCCCCACATTGGTGTTTTCACAAGTTTTTCCGATATCATTCCCGGTCATGTAGGGATGAGAGAACTCGAAAGGGCTATAGAAAAGGGTGTCCATACCGGTGGCGGCCTCTCGTTCCTGGTGGGGATCCCGGGTGTTTGCGACGGTATTGTAATGGGTCACGAGGGGATGAGATACAGTCTGCCCACCCGGGAATGGATATCTGATCTGGTTGAGGCAGTTACCCTCGGCCACGCTTTTGACGGTATTATCCTGCTCACAAACTGTGACAAGATCAGCCCCGGCATGCTCATGGCGGCGGCACGGCTCGACATACCCACCTTAATGGTAACGGCCGGCCCCATGCATTCGGGTATGTACAAGGGACAGCGCCGTTCCCTGGTGAGAGATACCTTTGAGGCGGTGGGAAAATACCAGGCAGGGGAGATGGATGAAGAGGAACTCGAGTGCCTCGCGCTGGAGACCTGCCCCGGCCCTGGCGCCTGCCAGGGGATGTACACAGCCAATACAATGGCCTGTGTCACCGAGTCCCTCGGTCTCTCCTTGCCCTACAGCGCTACAGCCCTGGCTGGATTCGCGGAAAAAAAGCGCATCGCTTTTGAGAGCGGGGAGCGGATCGTGGCCATGATAGACGAGGATCTCACCACTTCCAAGATACTGACTCAAAACGCTTTCGAGAACGCGATCGCCGTCGATATGGCGCTGGGAGGTTCAACCAACACCGCCCTTCACGTTCCGGCCATCGCTCATGAGGCCGATATAAAGGTTGATCTGGACATGTTCGATCGGATCGCTGCCCGGACGCCTCATATCGCGAATATACGGCCCAGTGGCGAGCATTTCATGGAAGATCTGCATTACGCAGGCGGTGTGCCTGCAGTGCTGTCGCGCCTGATGCCTCTTCTAAAACCGGCCATGACTGCTGTCGGAGTGGATATCATGAAGATCGCAGAGTCGGCTGAGATCAAGGACATTGATGTCATCCGATCCATGGATGACCCCTATCACGCCCAGGGAGGTATTGCTGTTCTGAGGGGCAACCTTGCCCCCGACGGCAGCGTCGTCAAGCAGACAGCCGTGACAGACGAAATGCTGGTGTTCGAGGGTCCGGCCCGCGTATTCGAGCAGGAAGAGGAAGCCATGGCGGCTGTCATGGATCGAAAGATCACAGATGGTGACGTGCTTGTGATAAGGAACGAGGGGCCCCGTGGTGGTCCTGGAATGAGAGAGATGCTCTCAGTAACTGCTGCATTGTCGGGACTGGGGCTCAAGGTAGCCCTGCTCACCGATGGGCGGTTCTCCGGAGGAACGAGGGGCCCGTGCATCGGACACATCTCCCCGGAATCCGCCAGCGGCGGGAACATTGCTCTTGTTAAGGAAGGTGACACCATCAGGATAGACATACCGGGGCGAAAGTTGGATGTTTTGGTGTCGGAAGATGAACTCGCGGCCAGGCTTAAGCTCTGGACAGCTCCGGAACCGAAGTATCGTCGCGGTATCCTGGGACGTTACGCACGCCTCGTCCATTCGGCAGCCACAGGCGCCATACTGGATGATGTTTAATGATGGACTAGGAAAAATCCCATCATCGCAAAATGGCCGAAGAGGTTTTTTGCGAAGTTATCAAGATTATACTGGAGACCGACAATGCAGATGACAGGCGCTCAAATAGTTGTTCAATCCCTTAAAGAGGAAGGGGTCGATATCATGTTCGGCTATCCCGGAGGGGTATTGCTGGGCTTATACGACGCCCTTTTTAACAGTGGTATCAAGCATGTGCTTGCGAAACATGAGCAGGCGGCGGCACATGCCGCGGACGGTTACGCCAGGTCCACAGGAAAAGTGGGGGTTGTTCTTGCCACCTCGGGCCCTGGAGCTACCAACCTGATCACGGGGATCGCCACAGCCTTCATGGATTCCGTCCCCCTTGTGGCGCTAACCGGGCAGGTCTCGACTCACATGATCGGCGGCGACGCTTTTCAGGAGGCCGATATTATCGGGATCACCCGGCCTATTACAAAGCACAGTTATCTGGTTACCAAGACCGAGGACATTGCCAGGGTTCTCCAGGAGGCGTTTCATATCGCGTCTACGGGAAGGCCCGGCCCCGTATTGGTCGACCTGCCGAAAGACATTCTGGATGGCAAGGGCAGGTATGTACGACCCAAATCGGTTGACATCAGAGGATACAAACCGAAAGTGGAAGGACATCAGGGCCAGATCAAAAGAGTCCTTACCGAGATCAATAAGGCCAAAAGGGCGGTCATCTACGCCGGTGGCGGAGTTATCCTTTCGGACGCCAGCGCGGAGCTTTTAAAGTTTGCGGAGTACAACCAGATCCCGGTAACCAATACTCTCCTGGGACTGGGAGGCTTCCCGGCGGACCACCCGCTCTTTCTGGGCATGCTGGGGATGCACGGTGCTTACGGAGCCAACATGACAATACATGAATCGGATCTCATATTGGCCATCGGGGCGCGATTCGACGACAGGGTCACCGGTAACGTGGCCAAGTTCGCTCCCCATGCCCGGGTGGTTCACATTGATATCGATCCGTCTGCGATCAGCAAAAACATCGTTGTTCACGTCCCTGTTGTGGGCGATGTAAAGGGTGTTCTCACCGACCTGAATCGTCTTCAGAAAAAGGATGAACCGGTCTGGGCCGAGATCAGGGAGAAATGGCTCGACCATGTGAGGCAGTGGTCCGAAGAGAGACCCCTTACCTACGATAAAGACAGCCAACAGATCAAGCCTCAGTATGTTATCGAACGCCTGAGCGAACTTGCTCCGGATGACGCCATCATTGCCACCGAAGTCGGCCAGAACCAGATGTGGACAGCCCAGTTCTACAGATTCAATAAACCCAGGACCCTTCTCTCTTCTGGAGGGTTGGGTACGATGGGTTACGGTTTTCCGGCGGCCATGGGAGCCCAGTTTGCCAATCCGGACAGGCTGGTCGTTGACATCGCGGGTGATGGAAGCATTCAGATGAATATTCAGGAGTTGGCCACCATCGCTCAATACAATCTGCCGGTGAAGATCCTCATCCTCAACAACTGTTTCCTGGGTATGGTCAGGCAGTGGCAGGAACTGTTCTACGGCGCGAGATACTCCTCTACCTGCCTCGCCTCAAATCCCGATTTTGTTAAGGTCGCTGAAGCCTACGGTGTCAAGGGGATCAAGGTCGAAGACAAGAAGGATGTTGACGCAGGCCTGATCGAGATGATCGAGCACGATGGTCCGGTGCTCCTCGAGTGCATGGGGGACCGGGAGGAGGGAGTCTAGCCCATGGTTCCTGCCGGCGCAGCGTCAAGCGACAGGATCTTCGGTCCGGAAAAGAAAGCAGAAAAAAAACTCAAGGCGGTTAAATAAAGCCGACACTAAGCGATTCAAAGTTGATGACTTCACAAGAAGTGATCAACGCGCCCCGTAAGGAAAGCGAAAACCACGCTTTTCGCTTTCCGTGGAGCAAAAAGCCGCGAATGGACTTTTTGCGACCCTATCAAAGGAACGCCCAGATCAATGACTGGTGATGTAAGTCATTGATCTGTGAGGGAAGCGAAAATGACATTTTTCGTTTCCCGTGGAGCAAAAAGCCACGAATGGACTTTTTGCGACCCTACCTATAGTAGTGAGGTGACTGATGAAGCACACAATTTCCATAACAGTGGAGAACAGGTTTGGCGTTCTGTCGAGGGTAGTCGGCCTTTTCTCCGGACGAGGATTCAACATAGAGAGCCTGAGCGTCGGCGAGACTATCGATCCGGAGATCTCCCGGATCACCATCGTGACCAGGGGTGACGACAGGATCATCGAGCAGGTCACTAAACAGTTGCGCAAACTAATTGACGTTATCAAAGTGACGGATTTGACGGACCTTAACTTCGTGGACAGGGAGCTTATCCTGATAAAGATCAACGCCACGGAAAAGACCAAAGCGGAGGTCCTCAGGATCAACGAGATCTTCCGCGGCAAAATAGTCGATGTTTCGCCCGCCAGCTACACTTTTGAGATCACTGGCGACGAAGGCAAGATCCAGGCGTTCATCAAACTTGTCAAACCCTTCGGCGTGAAGGAGATCTCGAGGACCGGCAAGGTGGCGCTCAGCCGCGAATTGTGAGCCGCCCTGTAAAGGTACAACAGCAATTCCATCCGCCGTCGCTAACGCCTTTCGACCAGCTATAGCGGACAAGCATTCAATATTCTACATTCCACATTATATTTTTTTGAAAGGAGCAAAATACATGGATGTTTATACTGAAAAGGATCTTAACCTGAAAGGGAAACCGCTAGCCGGGGTTAAGGTGTCGATCATCGGGTACGGGAGCCAGGGTCATGCACAGGCTCAGAACCTCAAGGAAAGCGGCGTCGACGTGACGATAGGTCTTATTGAGAGCGATCCAGGTCGTGAGGCTGCTAAAAAGGCCGGCTTTACCGTTACAACTATCGAGGAGGCCAGCGCCGGTGCGGATATCATCATGATGCTTGTCCCAGACGAGTACCACAAGGCGGTTTTCGAAGGACAGATCCTGCCAAACATCAAGGATGGCGCGGCCCTGGCCGTATCCCACGGATTTTCCATCCACTACGGCCAGGTCACCCCGCCCGCGACCATGGATGTGATCATGATCGCCCCTAAAGGCCCCGGACACCTGGTTCGCAGCGAGTACGTACAGGGGCGTGGTGTTCCTGCTCTGGTGGCCGTCCACCAGGACGTTTCCGGCAAAGCAAGGCAGAACGCAATGGAGTACGCAGTCGGGACCGGCGCCGGACGTGTCGGTATTCTCGAGACGACCTTCCGTGAGGAGACCGAAACCGACCTGTTCGGTGAGCAGGCGATCCTGTGCGGCGGCGTGGTCAGCCTGGTTGTGAACGGGTACGAGACCCTGGTGGAAGCCGGATATGCTCCCGAGATGGCTTACTTCGAGTGTATGCACGAGCTTAAACTCATCGTGGATCTTCTTTACCAGGGTGGTATCAGCAACATGAACTACTCCGTGAGCAACACCGCCGAGTACGGTGGGTTGACAAGGGGTAACAGAGTCATCGACGAGCTCGTACGCGAGGAGATGGAAGAGATCCTGGCGGAGGTGCAAAGCGGTGAATTTGCCAGGGAGTGGATTCTGGAGAACCAGGCCGGAAAGCCCGTGTTCAACGCTCTCGCTCGTGAGATGAACGCCCATCCTATTGAAGAGGTGGGCAAGCGGCTCCGGGCCCTCATGCCGTGGCTCAAGGAAGAGTCTGCTGTTAAAGATAAAGATTGATGACTTTGCAAAAAGTCATCAACGCACCCCGCGCGGGGTGCCCGAATCAATGACTCGCACCGCAAGTCATTGATTTGTGAGGAAAGGGAAAACGACGCTTTTCCCTTTCCGCGGAGCGAAAAGTCCCGGATTGGACTTTTTGCGATCCTATCAATAATACCTTTCTCAGACCCCTACCTCGATATACAGGCAACAGAACCAGAAAAC
>PVMK01124552.1_pt1 | contig 13000 bp, 10 predicted proteins | sample 1853481 | NCBI WGS metagenome assembly PVMK01 (sample SAMN08533507, study PRJNA380276) | Marine sediment metagenome, whole genome shotgun sequencing project.
ATCGCCGTGCAAGCGACCTATCGCTTCTGATATGTCACACCTTGCAGTCGACGATCAGGGGGCAGGCCTACCTGCGTTGCTTGATCGTCGACTTTCCCCACTCCTAATCCACTGAGCTGGTCCACCCCACCCCAATGGTTGCGCACAATAAGCTATGCGGGTTTGACCGCCAACCGCCCACAGTTAGAATCAGATCAGCTGTTTAAAGGAATCGGTCCAGCTCTATGAGTATTTCTGGCAAGCAAATACACGTTAATGGCATCAACCTCAACGTACACATTGAGGGGGAAGGAATCCCCATCCTGTTGCTTCATGGATTCCCGGATTCCAACGCGCTCTGGAGAGGCGTAATACCACTACTGGTTGCAGCCGGCTATCAGGTTATTGCTCCGGATCAGCGTGGTTTCGGCGAGTCGGATGCTCCGACAGGTGTGAAGAATTATCGCATTGATATAATCGTCGACGACGCCATTGCAATACTCGACGCCCTGGGTATTGAAAAGACTCACTTGGTCGCCCACGACTGGGGTGCGATCATTGGCTGGAATCTGGCCTGTAATCACGCCGAACGATTTTACAGCTATGCGGCGATTTCCGTGGGTCACCCCAGGGCTTATGCGACGGCGGGCTGGAAGCAGAAACGCAAAGCCTGGTATACGCTATTTTTTCAACTACCGTATATCGCAGAAGTCGTGTTCAGGGCCAGGGATTGGGCAGTTTTTCGAAAGTATACTGCCGGTCACCCGGAGATCGAACACTGGTTAAGGGATCTATCACGTCCAGGCAGGCTGACTGCGAGCCTAAACTGGTACCGCGCCAACCTGATAAGAGTGCTTTTGGGGCGAGTATCGCACTGTACCATCCCCGCGATGGGTATCTGGTCTTCAGATGACATAGCGCTGGCAGAGGATCAAATGGTCAACAGCGTCAGGTATGTCGACACCAGCTTCCGTTATGAGCGGCTAGACGGCCACAGTCATTGGGTTCCCCTTGATGCCCCGGACGATATCGGCGCGTTGATACTGGACTTTATCCGAACTCAGAAGCTGTAAGATACACTCGACCAGTGAGGCGTTTTCCCTTTGCCCCAGCCAGCCATCAACGACCGATTGCAGCATCAAAGGCCTCTAGCGATACGTGCAGACTGGCAAAGCTCTTATCACCAGTAATCAGCTCGCTCCACTCGGCCTTGCTCAGGTCAAAGGTAGGGCCGTCATTGTGCCACCCGGTAATCGCAATAATGCCGTTGCGCAGGGCGATACCGTAACTGAGGCCTTCATCTTTGAAATTGACATTGAATGCACTGCGTTTACCCTCGGCCAGGCGCGTGTCCACCAGGTACCGCAGGTAATGGACATTGTCCTTAAGTGAGGAGGCTGCCAGTTTCTGTGGGGTGATAGCGCCCAATGCCTGACTTAATTGCTGGTACTGAGTAATAGTTTGCTCGCCTAACTGTAGCTTGCCTTCCTGCAACAACGCCTCGGAAATATACCAGCCGCGGGCGTTGGCGGAACTGGTGCGCTGCCCCAGTGCCCGGGCCGCCTCGGCCCGTATTGCCTTGACCTCAGCGTTAGTTGCATCGGCGATCATCAGTTGTGAACTCAGATACAGCGCCCACTGCCAGTCGGCGATAGTCTGCCGGGCATTGGCCGCCATGGCAGCGGCCAACACCACATCAAAGCCCCCCATGGCGCCTATCATGTTGGTGTTGAAACTGGCCTTACTGAGCGGATTGATGTCGTAGACATCCCAACCCATCCAGCCGATACGCGCCCCGTATACGCGTTTGACATGGCTCTCTACCTGACCGTAGATTTCCTTACCCTTGCGCAAATCTTCCGGCATATAGAACCACTCTGCAGCATCCTGGGCGTCTTTACCCAGAGCAATGGCGCGGTAGGTCTGGTCGTGAAACAACTGCATTTGATCACGTGTTTCCTGTATTCCGGCTATCACCTTGTCCTTGCCGATTTTGGCACCGCCGTGAATATCCACGTGGAATTCAACGTCTCGGCTCAGGGCAAGGTCAGCAGCCTCTACAAATTCCATGGGGTCGCGGTACCAGTCCCCGCGCAAGGTGTACAGGTTGGATATGACGCCGGCGTTCATGCCGTTGCTTGTCAACAGCTTCTTCTCCGGGAAGTAATAAGCCACACTCTCTTGTACATCGGTCTTGTGCGGTAGCACTTCGACGGTCAGGCCGCCAATGGTATGTTTCTCGATGGCACCATCCTCAAAGGTGACACTGGGGGGGATGAAGGCCTTGGTCCCGGACAGTTTTTCAGCGCTAAACCCGAAATGGTTGGGAAAGGCATCCGGCCCCAGTGTGGGGTGCAGCATGCCGAATTGTACTGCGGCGCGTGTCTTGTAATTGCCGTTCAAGATGTTGACGCCCTGTTCGGCATTAAGATTGGATAGCAGATCTTCGTGGCCGTAGAATACAGTGCCTTCGTCTTGCCATGCACTGGCGCCCCACACATAGTGAGAGTGGGTGTAGACCACCCCGGCCACCTTGATCTTGCCGACATCGGCTTCCAACATCCGACGCTGCTCCTGAGCCGCTTCAAGGTTGTCGCCCGCATCCACAATCACCCAGCCTTCGGGCCCTTCCACGGCAATAGTATTGGCGATGCCCCAGCCGCCCAAGCGGTACACGCCGTCGGTAATCCGCTTGACGGTTTTTTTCTCGATATTCGCGACTTTGTCGGCGGAGGCTGCAACCGGGTGAGTAATGGCGCCACTAGCCATCTCCACAGGTTGCTCTGTCAGGGTCATATTGTATTGGCTGGTGGGGGCCGCCACTGTGGCGCCCGCAAAAAGCGCAGCGGCGGTGATAGCACCGAGTTTGCTATTGGGTAGTTTCATAAAGGCTGCTCCTCGTATTCCAATTCTGTCAATCGACGGATACCTCAGATGTTAAAGTAATAACAGTTGGTACGGGACAGGCACATCGGACTCTACCGTGTTAAATCTGGCCAAACGGCGAGATCAAGCCAAGCGCCTGTGCGAGGCAGGCCTGCTCTGGACAATGAGGCCAAGCCGTAAGCATGGAGTAAACCACCTCATATACGGTTCTTTGCCCGTAGGGACAGGCTTTGAAGCTCTCTGTCCGAAAATCACCCGTGGTCGTCCTGTATGCCTATCCAATTCAGGGTGGGCATTCGTTAATATTGATACCTCCTAATTGACTCAATTTCTGGAGCTTTCAAATGGCATTACCCAATTTATTGGACAAGATCGTTTTCATTACCGGCGCTGCCTCCGGTATTGGTGCGGCAACGGCCCACGCATTTGCGGAGCAAGGCTGTGAAGTGGTGCTTGCTGACCTCGATCAAGGCGGGCTTGCAGAGACGGAGAAGTCTGTACTGCAGGCCGGAGCGAAAGTGCATTCAATGATGCTCGACGTGACCGACGAAAAGCAGTACAAGCAGGTAGCTGATGAACTATGCCACACCGTCGGTGTGCCACATATCGTGGTGAACAATGCTGGCATTGGTGTGCACGGCTCATTTCTCAATACGCCTGTGGATGCGTTCCGCCGTGTTATCGACGTCAATCTCTATGGTGTGTTCAATGGCTGCCGAGCATTCCTTCCCAGTATGCTTGAAGCAGGTGACGCCAGGCACCTGGTCAATATCGCCTCGCTAGCATCTATTGCTCCAATGCCGAACATGTCCGCCTATGCTACATCCAAGTACGCGGTCGACGGTCTCACCGAGGTTCTGGCCATGGAACTTGTTGACACTAACGTGGATATTACCTGCGTTCACCCCGGCGTCATCAATACACCGATTGCCCAAGGCAAGTCATACAATGGTGATGCTGGAGCCGATCAGACGCGGCGTCTTGGCGAGTTTTACCAGGCCAATGGCACTGATCCTGCAGTAGTAGCAATAGCGCTGGTAAATGCTGTACGCAAGGGTTGCGCTCACCTGTACGTGGGTGCCAATGCGCCCCTGACCGCGAAGTTAAAACGACTCTCGCCTTCCCTGACACGCAAGATGGGAATCAATATGGCACGCAAGATCGGCTATGCCTGATTCCAGGTTTAATGGCTATCCAAGGAGAGCCGGGCTTGAACTAGCTGTTTTATCCAGGAATAGTCACGTTTAGCGTGAGGAGGAAACCATGAAAAACATGACCGATAAGGTGGTCGTAATTACAGGTGCCGGTTCCGGTATTGGCCGTGAGTTGGCCCTTAAGTTTGCGGCTGAAGGCTGCTACCTGGCTCTGTCAGATATTAACGAGGGGAGCCTTGAGGAAACAGTGGCACAGCTAGGTTTGAATGATGACCGCGTAGCTATATTTGTTGTTGACGCGTCTGACAGGGAAGCCTCGGAGCAGTTTGCTGACTCTGTGGTAGAGAAATTCGGTCAGGTTGATGTGCTTATAAACAACGCGGGCCTTACCTCCACTGGCGCGGTCGATGAAGTTTCCTATGAGGTCTTTGAAAAAGTGATCAACGTGAATATGTGGGGCGTTGTTTATGGCACCCGTGCGTTTCTGCCGCATCTGAAAAAGCGTCCAGAGGCAGTATTGGCTAACGTATCCAGCATCAACGGTATGGTGCCGTTTATGAATAACGGCCCCTATAACATGTCAAAATATGCGGTTTACGGCTTGAACGAAACACTGATGATGGAACTAAAGGGATAGCCCGGTACACGTGCTCAGTATCCATCCTGGTGGGATCCAAACCAATATTGTCAATAGCGCCATTGGTGCTGGTGAAGAACAAAAAAGAGCCTTCAACCAGGTAGCGAATACCACCGCAGAACAAGCCGCAGCGGCTATTGTGAAAGCGGTCAAAGCGAAAAAATCGTTTTTGTTTATCGGTCGCGACGCCAAGTTTATGCAACTCCTGAAGCGTGTATCCCCGAGAAGTACACTACGCTATGTCATGTGGCTGACGACACGTGTGAAATCTCAGCAGGGTTGACGGGGAGCAGACTGGTCGGCCCATCTGATTCGTCCTCAATCGAGGGTTGACCACGCTCTCGGTAACATAGAAAGAGGATATATTGCATGCAAAGCTGGCAAACTGATTTTTTGAACCTGTATTTTGGTTTGGCTATGAAGCCTGTGATGAGGCGAGTCAAGTCCTTGCGGCTGATGCGCGCTACTACAGCTCTGATAGACGCGACCAGTGGACGTTTGCTGATCCCCCGGCAAACGCAGCGCGAGAAAGCCGAGATTCCCCGTGCGAAGTTTCAGGCAGAGTGGGTCTCGCGGCCCGGCACCGATCACAGGCGAGTCATCCTCTATCTCCCCGGCGGGGCCTATATCATGCGCTCACCCAATATGCACACGGGTATGGTCTCCAGACTCTGCCAGATATCTGGAGTCAGGGCATTGCTCGTCTACTACCGCCTGGCACCGGAATACCCGTTTCCTGCCTGTCTCAACGACAGTCTGCTCGCCTACCGATGGCTGCTTAAGCAGGGCTATGCTGCACACCAGATCGTCATTGCCGGGGACTCCGCCGGTGGTGGGCTGACACTTGCTACCTTGCTAGCGCTGCGCGACCAGGGATTGCCCATGCCTGCCTGTGCACTGATGATGTCTCCGTTGCTGGATGCCGGGGATACCTCCGCCTCCCGCTGGAATAACGCGTATTCAGACAAAATGCTGCCCGCTGCCTGGGAAAGGGCGATAGATTCAAGATCACTTGTTATAGGCGACGCCGATCCGAAGGATCCCCTGATTTCACCCATATACGGTGACTTGACCGGTCTTCCACCGCTTTATATCCAGGTCAGCGACAGCGAGTTGTTGCTCGATGACAGTTTACGCCTGGCCCGGCGTGGTCATCAGTACCAGGTCGAAGTCAAAGTCGATATCTGGCGCAAGACACCGCACGTATGGCAGGTGTTGCCGTTCCTGCCCGAAAGCGCTGATGCGCTCGCCAGGGCCGGCACATTTATCGACAAGCATGTAGCGCACACTGTGATCGACGCAACCGACCGCGAACAACCCATAAACACCGAAGTTTGAGTGACTCATCACCATGTACCAGATCAATAGCGAAGACGCCAATTTTCTGTATCTAGAGAACACAGACAGCCCCACCCATATCAGTCTGGTCTATCTCTACGATCAGACTGATATGGGTGGGGACGTGGTGCGTTTCACGCACATTCGAGAGCACATCGAGAACCGCCTCTACAGCGCGCCGGTTTTCCGCCAGAAACTCCATCGAGTCCCGGCAGACATTGATTATCCCTACTGGGTTGATGACAATAGTTTCGATCTCGACTACCACGTCCGCCATCTCGCACTGCCCAAGCCAGGCGACTGGCGCCAGTTCTGTATCCAGATTGCGCGCCTGCATTCGCGCCCGCTCGACATCCGCAGACCGCTGTGGGAACTGTATGTGATCGAGGGTCTGGACCACCTCGAGGGTTTCCCGGCAGACTCCTTTGCGCTGTATTTCAAGGTGCATCACTGCGCCATGGACGAGTTTACCGCTCGCGAACTGCTGGAGTCGCTGCACTCGACAGTGCCGGATAAAACACAACACAAAAGCGCCATGCAGCATATCGCGCTACTCTCCGCTGACCCGCCCACGCATGCGGAGATGCTGAAGCGCAGTGCCGTCAACAATGCGAGCAAGTCGTTGCGGCTTTACTGGCAGGTCCTGACGAACCTGCAAACAGTCTCCAGGATCATGATACGACTGACCGTACGAGCAGTGCAAAAACGCCAGCAGGGTGCCGATACGCTCGCGGCTCAACGAAACCGGTTTGGCGGTCCGCTGGGTTCGTCAAGGGTATTTGAGGGCCGATTCTACCCGATCGCCGCCATGAATCGATACGTTGAGTCGGTTTCCGGCGCTAAGCTTACCCATGCCATTGCAGCGGTTTGTGGTGAGGCCCTGCGTCGCTATCTCGAGGCTCATGGCGAATTGCAGGACGATGCAGCGCTAAGTGCGTGGGTAGAAGCCAATATTCGCAATCCCGGCGCCCATGCCCTGGCCGGCAACCGGATTGCTTTGAAATGTATCGACCTGTATTCCAACATTGAGCATCCGGTCGACAGGTTGCTGGCTATTGTTGCCACGAATAAGGAGCTTCGTTCGGAAAAAGAGGAAGCACTCACCAGCTTCAAACTGCGATCCCTGTATGAAAATGTTCCATCGCCTGCTCTGGCACTATTAGGTAAATACGCCAACCGGCAGCGGAGTCCGGCTCACCGCCTGGCAGGTAGTGCCAATTGCGGGATCAGTGAAGTACACGGTTCTTCCCACGAGCTCTATATGTTAGGTGCCAGGCTTTTGGGGTTCACCAGCGTCAGTCCACTCTACAGCGGCTGTGGCCTGATCTTCACCGCCAGCACCTATTTGGACACGATCGGCATCACTTTCACCTCCGACAGCAGCATGATGCCAGATCCCGAATTCATGCAAGAGTGTTTGAAGCAGGCTTTTGCGCAACTCGACACGCTCGAAGCAGATACAAAAAGAAGGACAGCTAGTCGGCAAAAACATGCAAGCGCGTGAAGCCTGAGCAACAAAGGACCATGATGATGGCTTAGCTGCGCGGGTCATAGACCATCCCGGGCAATCAGATCTGGTAATCCTGTCCGAATTCGATACGTGATTGTCCCGTTTGCCTATAACCACCCGTATTGATGTATAAATATAATACAGTCCATCAGGCAGATAATTTCTTTATTCACTGAGGTCTAACGATGGAAATGCACTACGCGACAGTAATCGAGGCGCTTGCCGATACCCTGGGCGATGCGACGGCTCAGATAGCCGGAGATCAGCGGGTCAGCTGGAAAGATTTTGAATCCAGGGCGGCGAGACTTTCCCATGCGCTTGAGCATGCCGGACTGCATAAGGACAGCAAGGTGGGTATTTTGCTGTATAACGGCATTGAATATCCCGAGGCGGTCCTGGCTACTATGAAATTGCGCGGCCAGCCAATCAATATGAACTACCGCTACGTCGCCGACGAATTGCTTTATCTCATCGAAAACTCGGAGATGTCGGCGCTGATCTACGATTCATCTCTGGCGCCACAGGTCGCTGAGATCAGGGATCGTGCGCCGGGTCTGAAATTGCTGGTGGAGGTTACGCACGGCAATGAACCCTTGCCCGGCGCCCTGACATATGAGTCTGTCATGGAGAGATTCGAACCTGCGCCGAGGATCAGCCGCTCGGGCGATGACCTGTTTATGATGTATACCGGCGGCACTACCGGTATGCCCAAGGGCGTGATGTACCGACTGCAAGATATCACCCTGGGCATGGCAAACTTGTTCTCCGCAATTACTGGCGGGGAGCCCGTCGACAGCGTGGCGGGCATTGTCAGCCGGGCAAAAGCTTTGAGCGATGCAGGACAGACACTCATCAGTCTGCCTGCGTCCCCCATGATGCACACCGCCGCATTTACCAATGGCACACTGGCGGTCCAGATGATGGGGGGCACCGTGGTGTCGCTGGAGGGCAAGTCCTTCGATGCCCACGAGTACTTCACCACCGTACAGCGCGAGCGCGTGAATTTCTCGGTCATCGTAGGGGATACGTTTGCGCGGCCGCTGCTGAAGGCGCTGGCGGAGGCCCGCGATCGCGGCCAGCCCTATGACCTCTCATCGTTGAAACTCCTCATGTCTTCAGGCGTTATGTGGTCTGCAGAGGTCAAGCAGAAGTTGCTGGATTGGGCCGACATGACCCTGATTGACGGGATGGGGGCAACCGAAGGTGCCATGGGTGTGATGATTTCCACTCGACAGTCTCCCCCTACGGCCACTGCCAGGTTCCTCAAGCTGCCCGATACCAAGCTATTCAGTGAAGACTTCAGGGAGATCCCAGAGGATTCCTACGAGCCTGGGTTGATTGCGGCCGGCGGCGCCGTGCCGGTGGGTTATTACAAGGACACCGAGAAGAGCGCCGAGACATTCAAACTGATCGACGGCAAGCGCTATGCCTTTACCGGCGATTGGGGCCACTACAATCCAGATGGCACCATAAGCTTTCTCGGCCGGGGTTCGGGCTGCATCAATACCGGCGGCGAGAAGGTCTATCCGGAGGAGGTGGAAGAGCTGCTCAAGACAATGTCTGGCATCGAGGACTGCCTGGTAGTGGGCATCCCCGATGAGCGCCTGGGACAGCGTGTCTGCGCCGTCGTCGAACAGACCGGCAGCGCCGAGCTGGAAACGCAGCAGGTGGAGGATTACTGCAGGGATAAGGTGGCGGGCTACAAACGCCCCCGCCTTGTCATCTTTGTCGAGCAGATAAAGCGGGCGCCGAACGGCAAGCCAGATTACAAGTGGGCCCGGGAGCAGGTCCTCAGGCAAGAGCAGTGAACCGGTACCGACGCCTTTCCGGAGGGGATGCGCTGTTCGTGTATGGCGAATCGCCTAACGCTTACAACCACACACTAAAAATCAGCATACTCGACCCCTCGACCGATCCGCAAGGGTGGTGTTGGGAAACATACCTGCAGAATGTCAAGAATACGATCCACCGGATTCCCATGTGGCGCCAGCGCTGCCTGAAGACGCCCTTCGGGCTGCATTACCCGGTCTGGGTCGATGACCCCAACTTTGACCTTGAGTACCACGTTCGCCGTATCGGCTGCCCCGCTCCGGGTGGACGGCATGAATTCTGCCAGCTCATCGCAGAACTGTATTCGCGACAACTCGATTCCAGCCGCCCCCTGTGGCAGATGTGGGTAATAGAGGGACTCGAAGGCGGAGAGGTGGGCATCGTCACCATGTTGCACCATGCCTACACAGATGGCGCGGGTGTGATGTCGATTATCGAGACGATTACGCAAGAGGTACCCATTGCACCGCTTGCAGAGGCGCCCGTGCCCTGGAATCCGCCCCCTCTGCCGTCCCCACTGAGACGCCTGCTATGGGGATTGAAGGATCTTCCGGGCCTGTTCATCAAAAACTTACCCTCCTTCCTGCGCGGCGTGAGTGACAGCCGGCGCATCAACAGGCGGCTCGCTGCCGAGGGTGTGGAAATGCCACCGTCGCCGGCCGACAAGTCGATACCGAAGCCATTTTCCCGCCGGATCTGCTCCCCGCACCGGCGCTTCAGCTGTCGGTCATTCCCGCTGGCGGATATTCGTCGCGTCGCCAAGACGTTTGGCTTCACCATCAATGACGTTTTCATGTCCTGTGTGAGCGGCGCCTTGCGACGCTACCTGGCGAAATCGGGTCATCAGATCGAACGACCCACGCTCGCCACGATGCCGATGAATACCGTGCCCCTGGATGAGCGCACCGAGATAGGCAATTTCTCCACCGTGGATCACGTGAGTCTGTACATCGACATCGCGGATCCCATGGAACGGCTGAAGGCTACGGCGCGGGCCTGTGCGGTCACCAAGGAGCATTTTCGCAATACCCGCGACGCCGACCTGAGAGCCCTGTTCAACCTGCTGCACCCCTACGTGATGAAGTCCATCAGCTGGCTGAATGAGATAAAAGGGGGCGACATCTTCCCGGTAAGTAACATTACCCTTTCCAATGTGCCGGGGCCGCGAAAGAAGCGCTACGTCCTGGGTTGGGAGGTCAAGGAGTGGTACTCCACCGGGCAGATTAGTCACGGTAACGCGCTGAATATCACTGTGTGGAGCTACGCCGACCAGTTCAATCTCTGTGTGCTCACTGATCGGGCCTTGATCTCCGATACCTGGCAGATACTGAATTACTTTGACGATTCGCTGAACCAACTGCTGGAACTTGCCAACGCTGAACCAGTGCAAACCCCAGACCAGGAGCAAGTTTCTAACACGGAGCTACCCTTGCCATGAAAAAACTGACTGCACTCGACATGATTTTCCTCACAATGGAGAGCAGCAAAGCACCGACGCATGCCGGCGTCCTACAGATATTCGACTTGCCGCGCAACGCTGGGCCTGGATATGTAGATAGGGTCTACAAAGCGTTTCTGAAGGCCAAACCGGCGGCACCTTTTAACTGCTATCCCGACATGAGCGCACTGAACGGGCCACGTTGGCGTGAAGCTGAGGACTTTGACAGTAACTACCACGTGCGGCGCATCGCTCTTCCCACCCCGGGAAACGATGAGCAACTGATGACGCTGGTGAGCCACCTGTACCCGGGCTTACTCGACCGCCGCTTGCCACTGTGGGAATGCTACCTTATCGAAGGCCTGCAAGACGGGCGCTTCGCGGTGTTTCTCAAGGTGCACCACGCCTATGGCGACGGCATGTCCGGCGCGCGGGCGCTTTTCCATACGATGAATGATAAACCGAAGGCCGCTACCATCACACCGATATGGGCCTATGAGCAACCGGTGCAAAAGAAAACACCCCGAGTCGAAACCAAAACCATTGCAAAGCTCGAAAAAGCGTTCTCGGGTGCCGTGAAGCAGGTTTCGTCTTTATCCGGGGCCAGCAGGGAATTGTTACAAATCGGCGCACAGGTATTGGGCTTGTTGCCTCAGGACAGCAAGCTGCCGTTCAGTGCGCCAGCCAGCAGCCTTCATCGGCCGTTCCATTCTGGCGCCCGCAATTTTGCCTATGGCTCGATTTCGTTGACCAGTGTGAAGACTATTGCCCGAAAATGCGACGCCACAGTGAACGATGTCGTGATGACGATCTGCGATCACGCGATGGTTCAGTATCTCTCGGAAAAAGGGGAGGCACCACAGCAGGCATTGACGGGCTTGATGGCGGTGTCAACCCGGGCGAAGGGAGACGGGAGCTCGTCCAACGCAGCCGCTGTCGCCCTGACCGGGCTCGGAGAGCCAGGGGTCGACATCGTCACCCGCTTGCAACAGGTCAATCGGGAGACCTGTAAAGTCAAGGAGGATATCAAAGGCAAGTCGTCGGAAACGCTTTTCTATAGCAACCTGGTGATGACTATCGCAACACAGCTGTCCATGCAAATTCCCGGCCTCAATGACAGGTTGCCCCCCGCCGCCAACCTGTTCGTTTCGAACATCCCCGGAATGACCGACAAGCCGATGTACCTGGGCAGTGCCCTGATGAGTGGCGTGTACACGGCACCGATCGTGCAGGCCGGCCTGCCGGTGAATATCACGCTGGGAAGCTATCACAACCAGCTGTGCTTCGGTTTCGGCGCGGCGAGCGAGGTGATGCCCGATACCACACATTATGCCAGCTTGTGTTTCCAGGCATTCGACGAACTTGCAGGGAAAACGCTGGGCAAAAAGCCGCCCCGCGCAACTCGCAGAAAGTCAAACGTCGCTTCAAAGTAGCGAGCTTGGCCGGTGGCCTCCATAGGGGGCCACCGGTCCTTTTTTCTACCCAAGGGATACGGCAGTCGGTGGTTGATAGAGGGAGTGGAAATATTGCCCACGATGGAGAACTTCACGGGCGCCCCTAAATCCGGGGCTTGCTTACCACAAAGGCTTTCCGCCATTTTAGCATCAGCCCCGATGAAGACGCAGGTGTAGAAGATAGTAACGTGAGATTGATCATTACATTCCTTGCGGTGTTTGCCCTGTGTACACAGGCAGCGGCCGACGCCCTGTTTCCTCTCGAGACCGGCCAGTTCTGGACGTATAACGTCACCAACACCAACGGACTAACTGCCAAATCCGAAATGATTAACAGGGTTGTTACCTCGGTGCAAATCGGCAATATCACCTGGTATCAGTTAGATGAATTCGAGGAGACATTCTGGATCAGGAACGGCAATGAAGGCCAGCTTGAGGCGGTTACCCTGTTTGATCGGAGTGGAGAGGAGCTACGCACAGAGCTTGAACGCCTTATCCCGCAGGCGGTCAGGGAAGAGCTGTTATTCAAGTTTCCTGTAGATACAGGCGATGAATGGGACATGTTCGACAGCACAGTTCGCTACGACGGCACTCAAAATTTTTCTGTCCCTGCCGGAAACTTCGACTGCCATATGTACTCCGTTTCCCAGCTTGGTCATATCTATTCCCGCTCCTGCATTGCCGAGAATGTGGGTATCGTCTACAGTGATCTCGTCTTGGAAAACGGCGATACAGTAACGTCCAGGTTGGTTAAATGGGGCCTGGAACCAGTGG
>PVMK01123334.1_pt1 | contig 12998 bp, 10 predicted proteins | sample 1853481 | NCBI WGS metagenome assembly PVMK01 (sample SAMN08533507, study PRJNA380276) | Marine sediment metagenome, whole genome shotgun sequencing project.
AAGCAACCTTTGAACGGCTTGCCGCGGAGGGTGATAACTGAGTTATTGAAATCTCCGCTGTTGGCCGACTCCGGCAGGTCGCAACGCCGCAAATGACACTTGGTGTATAACCGCTATGCGGCTGATACCGGCCCCTCGCCTCCTGTCATGACGTATAGCAGGAGTCGGCCAAAAGCGGCGATCAAGGGGTTCGGAAATGCCTAGCCGAGTGCCAGACTTTTAATCCGATGGTCGAAGGTTCGAATCCTTCACGGCCCACCATTTAATTTTTGGTGTATACCGGTTACATGGTTTACACCTTATACCGGAGACATAGTTAACACTTTGTCTCCTGCGAAAGGATTAGGGGCCGGCTCAACCCGGCCCTTTTCTTTGTCAAAGAATCCTAGATCATATTCCATGAAGCTAACAAGCCATATCTCGTCAGCGACCTCCCTGATGCCCACTATTTGGCCGGCAAACACGGTACTGAGATTGATTTTGCGTTTACCGATGCAGAGTCGTCCACATCGGGACACCCAGATCCCGGCGTTTAGTCCGATCTGGGCCTGGCCTGCTTCTCCCACCGACTTCGCCCGACCCCTCATCTTGGCGGATTGGCGTGTAATGCCAATAATGTTGGCGCCTGATGCCAAGCTTCCGGTTTGACCTTTGCGTTATTATAGCCCCTAAATCATCCTCAAGCCTCTGATTTTCCTTTGAAACTCATGAACTGGCATAACCGGGTGACCGAACAGATTGGGAATGGAGCTTATGAGGCTGAGAGCATGAAAAGCAGAATACAAAACATGATAGCGTTTCTACTGATGGCGGTGCCATTTTCCGCCCAACCACAGGAAGCGGGCACGATTATGCTCGAAGAGGTGACCGTAACCGCACAGAAAAGGGCTGAGAGCCTGCAGGACGTGCCGGTGTCAATTACGGCACTGACGGCCACGGATATCGAGAATCAAAAACTGCGTGATGCCAGCGAGATCGCCGCACAGATTCCCAACCTGGTGTCCACTAACACCTCCGGCGATGGTTTCCCAATCTTCTCGCTGCGTGGCATTTCGATGAACGACTTCAGTTTCAACCAGTCCAGTCCGGTGGCGACCTACGTCGATGAGGTGTACAAGGGTAATCCCGCGATCCAGGGTGTGCAGATTTACGACCTCGAACGCATCGAAGTCCTGCGGGGACCGCAGGGAACCCTCTACGGCAAGAATACGACCGGCGGCGCCGTCAATTTCATCACGGTGCGGCCGGACTACAACACCGAGGGTTATTTCAGCTTCGGTATCGGCAGCAATTCCCTGCTCGAGTCCAAGGGCGCGTTCCAGACAGCACTGATCGAGGACTCGCTGGCCATGAGGCTCGCCTATACCTGGATGGAGGCCGACGGCTGGTTCAAGAACCGCCAGCCCGGTATCGAGGACGGTAACGCCATCGGCGATCGCGGCGTCCGCGCGTCGTTCCTTTGGGAGCCGACCGACAATCTTGAAGCTCTGCTGCGCATTTCCAGCGGCAAGGCCGACGCGGTCAACCACGGCATACAGCCCTTCAACATTTCGCCGGAAGGCGTCGGCGCGGGCGTGTACGGGCTCTACAACCTGCTGGGTGCGACTGATGCAGTCGACTATCAGCGGGAAGGCCGCGGCTACTGGGACTTCGATTCGGACCAGGATCTTAAGCGCCGCATAGAAAACGATGCCGTTGCGTTGACGGTCAACTGGGACTTCACGGATTCCCTGACGCTGACTTCTATCACTTCGTGGGATGACGGTGAGATCCTCAATCCGGAGGACGTGGACGGTTCGCCCAACCGTGTGCTGCGCATCCCCTACTACGGTGAGGCGGAGCAGTTCGCCCAGGACTTGCGCATCACATCCAACAATGATGGCGCATTCAACTTCATTGCCGGGCTTTACTACACGGACGAATCGATCTACAACCAAACGACGATCGGTTTTTACACCGACCTCGACATGAACGCGGACGGCGCGCTGGACTTCTACGACTGTCTCGACCCGTTCTTCACCAGCCTGGGTTTGGGTCCGGTCACGGAGTCGGGAATGGCGGTCGAAGAGATACTTAACAGCTTTGGCTACAGCCTCGCGGCCTTTGCGCCGGCCGGCTGCCAGGTTCAGAACGAATTCGACCAGGACCGGACCAGCAAGGCCGCCTATTTCGATGGCCGCTTCGATCTCACCGACCAGTGGGTCTTGCGCTTCGGCCTGCGTTACACCGACGACAAGACCGAGCTCAAGAACTTTTCCGCGCGGCTGCTTGGCAACGACGGCACGCCCCTGGCCAACACCATCCCGGGTGATCCTGAAGATCCTTATGCGACAGTCCCCTACGACTCGTTCTCTGACGGCGAGTGGACTGGCAAGATCGGCGCCGACTTCACCACCGCCAACGGCACGCTGTTCTATGCCAATTACAGCCACGGCTACCGGGCCGGCGCCTACAACGCTCAGGCCTTTTTCGCCCCGTCCGAGTTGACGCGTGTGGAGCCGGAGAAGCTGGACGCCTGGGAATTCGGCTTCAAGTCATCCTTCCTGAACGGGCGTATGCAACTGAACGGCGCCGCCTTCTACTATGAATACGAAAACCAGCAGTTCCTGAATGTCGACCCGGTTTCGCTGGCTCAGACGCTAATAAACATCGATAAGTCGGAGATTCAGGGATTGGAACTCGAACTGGCAGTCTTGCCGATAGCCTCCCTGCAACTGCGCGCTGGCCTCGGCCTGCTGGACTCTGAAGTCAAGGAGGGCCTGCTCAGTGGTGTCGACCTCGCGGGCAATGAATTGCCGCTCGCACCGGGGCTCAACTTTAACGTGGCTGCTGACTGGGATTTTCTCGAGTCCGACCGCGGGCGCTTTACGCTGCACGTCGATGCAAACTATGTTGACGACTTTTACTTCGAGGTCTTCAACATTGAACGCCTGCAGCAGGAGGGTTACTGGCTGGCCAACGCCAGGTTGTTCTACACCACTGCCGACGACCGTTGGCAACTCGGTGTCTGGGCCAGGAATCTGGCCGAAGAGAAGTACCGGACCTCGGCCATCGACCTGGCCACGTTTGGCTTTGACTACAGCCACATTGGCGCACCTCGCACCTACGGCGCGGATGTTACATTTCGGTTTTGACGGCTGGGGTGGCCCAGTATCGACTCGGAGTCGTAGTCTTGGGCGCCCTTGCTCCTGAACCTGATTCGGGCTTAGACTGATATTTTGGTAGGTGGAGAAAAGAGGCACATGTCCACGATCTATTCTGAAGGAATTTTTTCGAGGCACGCGGAGAAGTTTAGGCCGTATCTATCCGCTGTAGGGCTGCCCGAAACGATTCTGTACCGCCCGGACATCGAGGTGCCGATAAGAAAGTGGGCGGAACTCATGGAAACCGTCGCGCGCCATTCTCATCCCAGTATCGGCCTGGAAATGGGAACGGCCATTGAGCCTCCGGACCTGGGCGTTTTCGGTCATACCATGGCTGCCAGTAATACTGTCGCGCAGATGCTGGAGGTCGCGTCACACTATCTATACGTATTTTCCCATTCCAACCAGATTCGGGTGGACACGGGTCAGAAACTGGGTCGTCATCAGTTATCGATTTACCGACCCAAAGATAGCGATTTATCAACAGGATGTCGAATTCGCGACTGCTGCAATTTTTACCATGCTAAAGAAGCTGACTGGCCGGGAAATTCAACCGCGGCATGTTGACTTCGAGCACAGGAAGCCGGAATACGCCAGGCTTCACAGCCAGGTTTTCGGTTGCGAGGTTCGCTTCGGCCGGCGCGGCAACCGGATACATCTCGGCAAGAAGGTACTCGATCTGCCGATACTCAGCGCAGATGCGAGCCTGTTCAATGTCCTTGAATCGAGTCTCGCTGAGCAGCTCAAGATCCGTTCCGAGGAAGGCGATCTGGTCACCAAGGTCAATCATCTAATAAACGTCATGCTCAGCGAGGCTGGAGCCGATATCAAGGTGATCGCCCGCAAACTGGGAGTCAGTGAGCGGACGCTGCAACGGAAACTTGCGACCGAAGGCCAAGTTTTTAGCGAGATGGTGGATGCAGTCAGACGCGCCATTGCCATAGAGTACGTCCAGCAAAGCGACTACAGCCTGACGGATATCGCGCTGATGGTTGGCTACAGCGAATTGAGTACATTCTCGCGTGCTTTCAAGCGGTGGACCGGCAGCAGCCCGCTGCAGGTTCGCGGACACAATAACTGAACACAGCAGAATTTGGGCCCGCTTGTCCCGCTATCGAAAATCGGTCAGATTAGGGGCCGGTGGATTTGGGTGTTTCTGCAAAGACGCCCGATACTGACCGGCGAACTGCAGATATTTGGCCACGAGCCAGCCGTTCGTATGAGCGACATTGAGCTGTTCTTTCGGGTCCGCCTCAATGTTATAGATTTGCGGGTAGCCGGCCGTCTCCCGAATCGTCCCAACATACCCAGCAGTTGATGGGTTACCGCGCGATCCAAGAAACTCAACTGCATACATACGCCATTGTCGCCAGCGCACTGCTACCAGGCGGTCTCCAATAAACGTCAGCAAATGTTCGCGATTGGATGAGTCTTGTCGACCCAAGAGAAATGCGCTTTGATCAACGCCGTCAATCGGGCGATCATCCGGGATATCTGCGCCAATGATTGTTGCGAGTGTCGGCAGGAAGTCGTGAATGGCGAACATCTCATTGGTAACGGAAGGGTTGATCTTACCCGGCCAGCGGATCATACCCACTGTGCGGATTGATCCCTCATAGGCGTCTCCAAGTTCACCGCGGAATGGTCCCGGGTCGCCGGCGTACAACTCGTCCAGCGACCCGCCCGTTGTGGTTGGGCCGTTGTCGGACACGAAGATCACGATCGTGTTGTCCTCAATACCAGACGCCCGGATCGCATCGAGCACTTCGCCGGTCCGGTAATCAAGTTCGACGACGCTGTCGCCGTACTTGCCTGTCCCCGACGAACCAACGAATTCCGGTCCGACGTCATTAGGGAAGTGCGGTCGGGTCCAGCCGATCATCAGCAAGAAAGGCTCTTTGGCTGCCGCCTGCTGCTTTATGTACGCAACGGAAGCCTGGGCGATATCGCCCTCGATCTGTTTCCGGTATTCCAGATCATAGGGGCGGACTTTATTCGGCTCGCCCGGCCCCTTGGCCTCGACAATCCAGTACTCCAGTGCGCTCCGCAATTCTTCGGGGGCTCCGGCCTCAGCCATTTTGCTCGGATATAGCACGACATCGGTAGTTCCGGAGAATCCGACCAGCCATTGATCGAACCCCTGGTTCTGCGGCTGGCTTTTCGGTTCAGCGTCAAGGTGCCACTTCCCGACGTAAGTGGTGTTATAGCCCGCGCTTTTGAAAACCTCGCCCAGCGTCACCTCCTCCGACTGTAGGGTGTTGAATCCCCCGGGTGCGATTATCAGCGAGAGGCCGACGCGAACGGAGTAACGGCCGGTCAGCAACCCGGCCCGACTGGGGGTACAACCGGGTTCGACCAGAAACTGGGTCAGACGGATGCCCTCCGCAGCCAGTTGGTCGATTCGGGGTGTCCGAAAGTCGCCGCGAATACCTCCATTGTATGAGGACACGTCTCCGTATCCGAGGTTGTCTGCGAGCATCAACACGACATTGGGTTTATCCTGGGCCAGGGCAGGACTCGCCAGCAGCAGGGTCAGCAACAGCGGCCACCAATCGATTTTAGCTTTCATGATTATCTCTGGTTCTCAAGCAGGGATTGTAAAGGTCGAAGCTATCAGAATACATCCATCCGGCGGTCTTCCCAACGCATGAAACTAGCAACCGCCTGAAACGCCGCTCTGCGCAAGGGCTCTGGTGGCAGTGGAATGGTCTTGCGGTTCACGAAAAATACACGGGTCAAGTCCGTGTCGCGCTCCAGCGCCAGGTCAGCCAGGGTCTGACCGTTAAGCTGGGTCAGGGACACACCATGCCCCGCCCAACCCAGGGAAAAGATCAAGTTCTTGTCGCCCGCATAGCCGAGGGCGGGGAAGAAATCCATGCAGACCGAAACCGGTCCGCCCCACTTATGTGTGATATTGACGCCCTTAAGGCCGGGGAACTGCAAAAACAGGTCGTTTTTCAGGGCCGTGAACATTTTTTCATTCGAGTCATAATGCATCCGCTTGCCCCAGGATACTCCGACATCCCTTCCACCATAGAGAATGCGGTTCTCTGAAGTCAGGCGATAGTAATGGACCAGGTCGCGGAAATCTTCTATCGTCTCGCGCCCTTCCCAGCCAATCGACTCCAGTTGCCGGTCGCTAAGTGGTTCGGTCAGGATGATGTACGTGAAGAGTGGCGCCTGCTTATGTTTGATCTTCGGCAGCGAGTGCGACCAGGCATTGACTGAGAGTACCACCTTGTCAGCTGTCACCGTGTGCGGTTTTCCGGCGCCCAAAACATCTAACCGGAATCGATTCCCTGTCTTGGTGAAGTCAGTAACCGGGCACTGTTCGAATACCTGAACGCCGAGACTTTCGATTATTTCCTTCCAGCCCCAGACCATTTTGGCCGGGTTCAGCATGCCGCTGGCTGGCTCCCACCAGGCCCCGCCGACGTAAAGTGGGCTGTTTACCCGGCTTTTCAGCTCAGGTGCGTCAATGAACTCGATCCCCTTGAGCCCCAGTTTATTGATCACCAGGTCGGCTTCCCTCTCGAGCCGATTCGCCTGTTTTTCATTACAGGCGGTCCACAAAAGCCCGGGGTACTCGTACTCGCAGTCGATCCCAAGCTCAGTGATCAGCTGCTTGTGGTATTGAACAGCCTTTTCCGCATACTCGTGTGCCTCGATGGTTTTGGCTCTACCAAAACGCATTTGCGTGATGCTGTGCATCATGCCGATCTTGGACATGCTAAAGCCACCGTTCCGGCCGCTTGCACCGTATCCCAGAGCTTCACTTTCGAAGAGGGCGACGCGGATATTTGGATCAGCCTTCTTCAGGTGATACGCGGTTGAGAGGCCGCTGAATCCGCCACCGACGATGGCGACGTCAACGTCCAGGTTCTGGTTCAGCGGTCCATTCGGCGAGTATTTCCGGGTGGTCAACCAGAAACTCTTGGTCTGAAAGTCGTTGTTGAGCATTTCGGGATTCCTCTTTCAATTGTGGTGGATCAGCCTCTCTGGCTCACGAAGTAGTAGAAAAAATTCACGGCAGACAGCAGGTAGATGGCGGCCAGTACATAACCCAGTACATTGAACACTTTGTTCGTGGATGCCATGTACAGCAGGGAAAGGGCGATGAAATCGGTTAGCAGGTAAACCAGGGCTTCGCTTCGGGACGGCACTGGTTTAGGACCGAAGGCCATTGAAAAACCCATGCCGAGCAACAGCAAACCGAGCAGCCTTGTCATGATTGCGCCGGCATCCCCAAGTGTGGCACCCATCAGTTCGATCATCTGAGCTGGAAACGGAGCGAACAAAGCTCCTGCGATCAGCAGCGCCCATCCCTTAAATCGTATCGTTGTACCTGGTCGCATTGCGTCCTCCGTCTGTGCGATCGAATGGAGACTCCAGCCATGATCGGCCATGGCGGCAAATCTGAACTACAGCTTAGGTCAATGGGCATGGTGGTGGCTTGGCATTTCACGCCACCGTACTTGGCAGCACGCGCCAAAAAGTATCAAGGCGATGCCCAGGCGTTCCTACGCTACAGCATAGGATCGAGAATTTGAGGCAGGAACTGACCCGTGTGGGAATGCGTAATCCTAGCGAACTGTTCGGGCGTCCCCGTATCAATGATCTTCCCAACCCGATTGCCGCTAGGGTCCGCTACGGGTCGTTTTCTGCCATACACAGTGTTTCAGCACGTAATTCCGATTTTGGCTATAAAGTGGATATGAGTAATAAGAGTCTATTTGCTGATTCACCGTAGTGATGCTCACAGATCGTTGATGACAAACTGTCTTTGCGTAAATTTTGCGTGAATCAGTTGTACACGGTTGTGCACAGTCGTGCATAAGTGGCAACGGGCGTCCCGGTAAGTGGTTAAAATGTAAGCCGTTAATTTACACTATGCCGGACTTTTAATCCGATGGTCTTAGGTTCGAATCCTACACGGCCTAGGCCACCTTTCTTTTGGCCGAAAGCAAAGACAAGGATGTGATTGCTGTTCAGTTTCGCTGCGGGTCGGAAACGGATATAAGCAACCCGAGTAGGCTTAGTTCCGCTTTTGGCCGAGCCTGTGTGAAAACCCTAAATTAATAATTCCAAATGGGTATTACCCTCTGAAATAGCTGGTTTTATAGCCAGAAAGTGGGGTTTCCAGGTCAAATAGAGCGACTGTCTGATTAATTTGTTCAATGCTGTCCCAAATATAGTGGTAGTCAAAAAGTTTTCACACAGGCTCGGCCGTTAGCGGAAGTTCCTGCGAGACGAACGCTAGCACTTCTCTTTTAACCCGGTCGCTTTCATTTCGATGTAACCGTCAACTCCAGCGTGACCCAGTCGCCATCCACGGTCCCCTCTAACGAAGGCCTAGCAATTTCAATCCTGCCCGGGTCCAATAATTCGCTGCCCAGAAAGGCTGCCTTGATCGATTCGGCTCGTTGATTCGCCAGTCCAGCCAGTTCCTGTTCGCTGACGACTTCGCTCGCCAACAATCGATCGCGTAACCCTGCTGCATAGGCCAGCTTGTCCAACACCGGCGCTACCTCGGGCTGATCAGGTACAGATGTCGAATGGTCGGCCTTCAGGCTCTCTAATGTGGTGTCCTGGATACGTTCCAGAAACAATGTTTCAAGTACCGTGAGAACTTCCGTGTCGAGCAAGGTCATTGAACTGGCCTCTTCGCTGTTGGCCAGGTCCAGGCGTTCAATGACGACACCGCGCAACTGAGTGTACTGAAGAGCCGGAATGTCAATCGCTGGGTCGGACACGCCACGAATTTCCAGGGTTAGTTGCGGTCGCTGTAACAGCGCCTGCTCAAGTTGGCTGATTTTCTCCCTTTCAGGTGGTGCGAGGTCAGAGCGCCCGGCCAGGAACCTGAACTCCCCCAGATCTTCGGATTCGACACCAATCAGCTTGCCCAGAAAACGGAACGGTGCGGAGGCTACCTGGGTGAGCAGTCCGAACAGCGCTTTTCGGATAATTCCGCCGACCTTGATTTCCGGATCGTTCAGATTTCCCCGGATCGGGAAATCAATATCGATCACGCCGTCGGCGTCCTTGAGTAAAGCCACGGCCAGGCCAAGAGGCAGGCTGGCTGCATCGGGATGGTCCACTTTTTCCCCGAGCACCAGGTCACTGATCACAACTTCATTTTCACCATTCAACTCTCCGCTCTCAATTGAATAGTTCAGCCTGAGGTCAAGCTTTCCTTCGTCGATTCGACGGCCGGCAAACTGAACCGTGTAGGGCGACAAATCGGACATCAGGAGGTTACGGAACTCCAGGTCGACTCCCGCGTGTGCCATCGGATCCAGCACGTTGATCGTACCCTCGATCCGGGCCAACCCATACTCACCCACCTGTCCTTCCAGTTTGACGTCTGCAGGTTCCGTGCTGAGTGTTGCGATAGTGGACACCGTGCCGTTCAATCCGGTGATATATGTCATGAACGGCAGTGGTAACGACAGGTCTGAAAAACCCATGGAGCCTTCGATTACACGAACACCTCCAATGATGACATTTGCTTCGCCAGCGGGCGTAGTGGACTGGTTTCCACCTGAATCTGCTGTACCCTGTTCGCCCACTATCAGTTGGGCCAGATTCGTGGATTGATTCTCCAACACAACGATGCGGCCAAATGGCTTCAGGAATTTCAGAATGGAAATCTCCAGTTCGCCGGATTCAAACTCGAACCGGTCAATTTCCAGCTCTTCCCAGGCAAGCAATCTCTCGCCTTCAATGGCATCGCGCATCTCCAGTCCCGGAATGCGAATTGTGCCGCTTGCCGTCAATTCCTGGCCGGGCTGTAATGACAAGTCTATGCTGCTGTCCAGTTCACCCTGTTCAATCAGGATCTGTGCAAACTGTTGCAGGTACGGCTGACTCAGCGTCAGTGGAATATTTTCTGTTGTGGCTTTGCCGGAAATTGAAGGACCGGGGAAAAGTGCAAGATTTCCATCAAAACCGAAATGACCACCTTGCTCCAGGCTTCCGGTCACCCAAATCGGGGCCAAATGATTTTCCGAACTGCTGAACCTGGTCAGTCTCACCTGTAAATCCCTCACTCCCGCTTCGGCTGCTGGGGTCACGGATCGATCCGTAAAATTTATGCTTCCGTCGCTGATGTTCAATTCTTCCACCCAGAAATTTTGGTTACCCTGTCGCTCCGAATTCTGCTGGCCATTGAGGTCGTCCATCAGCCGGTTTAGCCGCCATTCATTGTTATCGAACCTCTCAACAAGCAAATCCGGACCTGCAAGAACGATCTCGCGAAATGTCCAGACACTTCTATACAGACTGGATATCTCGAAATCGACCAGGAGCTCGTCAAAAGCGACCAATTTTTCGCCATCGATATCGCTCATTTCAAAATCGTGTACTTTAAGACGGAAAGAAAATGGATTGAATTCAACAGCTTCGATATGAGCAGAGCGCCCCAGGTCTTCCCCGATCAGGTTCACCACGCGATTCTTGACCACCAGAGGAACGGCCAGAAAACCCAGTAAGGCGTACAGGAATATCATTGCGATGAGCCAGAAACGCTTGCGTCGGGGATCGAGCCACTTAACCCTGTTAGATTCAGGTGGGGACGATGCCGGAGATGTATTGGGTTGGTTCTCTGTGTTCATTATTCTGATTCAGTTCCTGCTTCTGTTTTAGTGACGTAATACCATGCAGTAAGCGCGATAACCGCACCTAATGAACCATACGTCTCCCAACTAGGAAAAGAGTTGATTGAGCCTAAATCTCGGGGCGAAAACAGGAGGAGAACCACGTTTCCCCCTACGAATCCAGTTCCCAGAAATGTCAAAAAGTAGAGTGGTTCAGGCAAATATACTTTTAGCTTCATCAAAGGATAGGCTAACAGCAAAGAGGAAAATAGGAAAAATGTCCAAAAAACTGGTACTAAGATCAGTATTGTGAAGTCACCGTACAAAATACCTCCCCACAATATGACCGCCAATATGCCTGCAATTGACCCAAATAAAGCCGCCTTGATGCAGTAGATTGCCATTTCACATAACGTTCTAGTAAAGCGGCGTTGCGGAGCAACGTCCGGTGGAAGCACGCAGTGCCTGAGCGAACTTTAACGCCATGTAATATGATTTACCTTGATTCATAGGATTCCACCCACAACTCCTCGATCCAGGCTGAAGAAACTTCAGCGCAACGGGTAAACCGGGTGTTCAGCATCGGGCTGATAATACCGCGCCATTTTCAATTCCAGCTTTGCCAGCTTCTGTTGCCGGTTTTCAGGGGTCGGATGGGTGCTCAGGAACTGCGGCGTATTGGATTTGGAAATGACACCCATCTTCTGCCACAGCATCGCTGCTGCTGCAGGGTCATAACCGGCCCTGGTGGCCAATTCGATACCCATACGATCAGCTTCCTTTTCAGCAGCGCGGCTATTGGGTAAATTGACTGCAAGCATAGCCGTTAAGGCCGCACCGGCGAGAGCGACACCGGTGTTGTCTGAAGCGATTCCAACAATCGCGACACCCACGCTGGTGGCAATCTGCATCGACATTTTTTCTGCCGTGTGTTTTGCAAGTGCATGTGAAATTTCATGGCCCATGACCTGGGCCAGTTCATCATCGGTCGGCTCAACCTGTTCCAGAAAACCGGTGTAAATAGCCATACGCCCACCGGCCATACACCAGGCATTCACCATTTCCGGATCGTCGATCACGACCACACTCCATTCCCAATTCGCGGTATCAGGACGCATCTTGATCGCTTCGGTAATAAGACGGCCGGTTATGGTTTCCACCCTTGCGATGATTGCCGGATCTGCCTCAATCTTGCCGGCATCATCCAGTTCACTGACAGTCGAAAGATATGCCTCTTTGGAGGAAACGATGGATGATTCCTCAGAAACCAGCATCAACTGGTGGCGGCCTGTGGGACTGGTAGCACATGCAAGCATCAGCGCAGACAGCAGGGAAATGATAAATAAACGATTAAAACCAGCCATGTTTTGATTCCAAAATGGAAATTTCACACCGGATTGTACCTGAATTCACCGAAGATTTTTTAATCTTGAAGATGACCTATAAGTTGCAATTCGCTGATCAATGACAAGGCTTTTTTATCACGGTTTTTCCCGACATCGGTGTGGTGTCATTGGCGTGGTTTACCTACGATACCGAACTGCCACCGATGGACGCAACCGCCAATCTGGGTGATCCCGGTCACCGCCGGTTAACGGCAGCGGGTTCATACACAGACAATCAGGCCGTCATGAACATAGTCTTCACATCAGATGGTATTTTCGATACTGCCACCGATGTCCAACGAACCGACCCACCTGGTTCAGATGGCACACTCACATTGACATTTAACAGCTGTAATTCAGGAACCGTTGAATATTATAAACCGTCCATCAACCGGCATGGAGCCATACCGATACAACGAGTTGCTGATGACAATACAGCTTTGTGTGAGGCGTTTAGCTGATTGAAAGCCGACTCTGATCGGTATCTGTCTATGGCAGCTATTGGCCGATAGCAGCCATGCGATATTGCTGGTTACGAAGTTCCGCTTCTACCCGCAAAGCCGACCTTCAAAAAACCCAAAATGAGCCTCGTTACATTAGTGATAGCCGGAGAACTCTAGGAGCAACATCATCCATCAGTTGCAAAATCTCTGATGCTGGAAATCTGGTAATCCTGACCATCTGTTGTGAGCGTAATATGACTATCTACGACGTTTTGTAGTCGGCCGATTTCATATGCCGTTTGCTTTGTCGTGAAAACGGGAAGCACCGTTTCACCGGTATTAGTTTGATAGATTCTAATCACTCCCGCATCAAAAAGTCTTTTAAGATTTCGGTAATCTGCTGGTGATGGGAATACCCACGAACATCCAGAT
>PVMK01174447.1_pt1 | contig 12998 bp, 14 predicted proteins | sample 1853481 | NCBI WGS metagenome assembly PVMK01 (sample SAMN08533507, study PRJNA380276) | Marine sediment metagenome, whole genome shotgun sequencing project.
GGGGAGCCACGACATTCACGCGAATACCGTGGGGACCCAGTTCGTGGGCCAACGCCTTTGAGAACCCGTCGAGAGCCGACTTGGCGCTGGTGTGGGCACAGAAACCCAGGCCGGGAACGCGGGAAAGCCCGCTGCTGATGTTCACGATGCAGCCCTGGCGGCGCTGCACCATGCCGGCGACCACGGCCTGGGAGGGATAGAAGGCGGCTTTCATTTCCTGGAGCAGCTTTTTCTCGAAGTCCACCCAGCTGTACTCGATAAAGGCCTTGAAGGGGAAGTACATGTTGGCGTTGTTCACGAGGATGTCGACCGGGCCGAGCTCGGCGACGGTCCGGTCGATCATCGCCTCGACTTCTGTGCCCACACCAGTGCCAAATCGGCTCTCGACGGGTTCTCAAAGGCGTTGGCCCACGAACTGGGGCCCCACGGTATTCGCGTGAATGTCGTGGCTCCCGGCCTGACCGTCACCGACGCTACCGCCGGGCAGCCGCAGGAGATGCAGGACATCATTGCCGCACACACACCCCTCCGGCGCCTGGCACAGCCGGAAGACGTCGCCGGGGCCGTCCTTTTCTTCTGCGCCGACTGGGCCCGTTTTGTCACCGGCGCCTATCTTCCCGTAAGCGGCGGGGTCCAGATGCCCTGAGAGGCTCACCTCTCATGTACGGATACACCTATCAGAGACGTCCCTCTCTCGGTTTTGGCCGGGCATGGACACCGATGGTCAAGAGACTCATCCTGATCAACGGGGGTGTATTTCTGCTCCAGCTCTTCATGCCTCTGCTCATCGGCGTTTCTCTCCGCTACCCCTTCGGCCTCGACACGGCCCACCCCTTCCACCTCTGGCGCTACTTCACCTACCTCTTTATCCATGGAGACCCCTTTCACCTCCTCTTCAACATGTTCGCCCTCTGGATATTCGGCAGCGACATGGAAGACTACTTCGGCGGCCGCCGCTTCCTCCACTACTATTTCTTCACCGGTATCGGCGCCGGCATCTGCGTCATGGTCATCGACCTGCTGACGGGGCAGCACAGCCTCGTCATCGGCGCGTCGGGTGCCGTCTTCGGCCTTCTCCTCGCCTTTGGAATCGTCTATGCCGAGCGGGTGATCACTCTCCTCCTCTTCTTCGTCCTGCCCGTCACGATGAAGGCCGGCCACTTCGTTATCGTCTTCGGCGTCGTCGAGTTTTTCTTCGGCGTCAGCGGAGCCTCCCGGGTGGCACACTTCGCCCACCTCGGGGGCATGGCCTTCGGCCTCATCTACCTCAAGGCGCCGGCCGGATTTTTTCAGGCCCGGGGCCCCGGGATAATCAAGACGCTCCGCGATCGATTCCACGACCTCCGCTCCCTCCGCGGCAAGCGCGACGACCGACGCATGGACGATCTCCTCAGCAAGGTAAACAAAGAGGGAATCCAGTCTCTTACGGACGAGGAAAAACAGTTCCTTCACCGGATGAGCCGGAGCAAGAAGTGGCAATGAAAGAGCGCCGGCGGGGGCTGGTCTTTTTCATTGCCGCCATCGCCCTGACTCCCCTCCTTTTCCACGGCTGCACCGACGAGAGGAAGACCGAAGGGCAGGACCCCCTTCCAGGTGTCATCAAGGAACTGGAATCGGAGAAGAGCATCACCACCGACGTCAACGCCCGGGCCCCGGCCTTTGCCCGCGAGAACTCCCGTGGTGAAGTGATCAGGACACAGGACTTTATCGGCAGGAAAGTCCTTCTCCTCGACTTCTGGTCGGTCTTCTGCCAGTCCTGCCTCCTGGAGATTCCGTTTCTCCAGGACCTCCACGAACGTTACCAGGGCGAAGGCCTGGAGATAGTCAGCATCAACACCGATTTCTTCCCTCAGGCGCGAATAGAGAGCTTCATGAAAAAGACCGGCCTCTCACTGCCCTTTCCCCTCATTCTTGACCGCGACCAGAGCCTGAGCGCGCTCTTTCAAGTCGAGGCGCTCCCGGTAACGGTCCTCATCGATTCCGCCGGGTGGATACGCATGGTGCACCTCGGCTACCGGCCCAAGGATCAGAAAATGATCGAGGGGAGAGTTAAAAAGGCGTGCCGCAAGATCCGCAAGACGGTGGTCACCCTCCAGCCCGTCGACGGCCGGACCGCCTTCATCCCGCCGAGTGTCGGGCGGCCCCTCCTCGAACCCGGCTCGCCCGTCCCCGACTTCCGGGCCTCGACGGAAGGAGGAAAAACCGTTTCCTTTTCCTCCCTGCGCTCCGATTCCCCGGCCGTTGTCTTCTTCTGGTCCCTCTTCTGCCAGCCGTGCCGCGAAGAATTCCCCCACCTCATTTCCCTCGCGAAGAAGTACTCGTCCCAGGGACTGTGGATGGCGGCCGTCAACGTGGACACCGAAAAGCTCCGCCCGGCAGCCGCCCGGTTCACGGCGCGCATGGGTGGGAGCACAACCTTTCTCTTCGACATCTCTCCGGAGGGTGGAAGCACCGGGGTTGCCGAGACCTTCGGTGTCCACCACACGCCGAGCACGTTCCTGCTCGACTCCGGGGGGAAGGTCTTTGCCTCCTTCATCGGCGAGGTTACGGCCGAAGCGCTTGAGGAAAAAATCCTCCATCTCCTGAGCACGCCTCCCGAGGCCGCCCCCGGGGGAAAGGACAAGACGGCCCCGTGAAAGCGAAGATAATTCCTCCCGCCCACCGCCTTTTCCTGGCCGGGCTCGCGGCGGCGGCCATCGTCATCGGAGCGGCCCCGGCATTCGCCCTTACCGAGGACGGCGGCGCTACGGGGAAGCCCGACGGTGACTATGTACTGGGGCTCTCCTTCCGGGGCCGCCACCGTGCCTATCCCCTCCGATACTTCTCGCCGCCGGCAGTTGTCAACGACCGGATACGGCAGCAGGAGGTGGCGATCTTCCACGACGGCGACCGAGGCGTGTCAAGGGCGTATTTCCGCATGGTTCTCGGGGAACCCATCGAGTTTTCCGGGAAAGTCAAAGACGCGCTCGCCGACGATCTGTCGACCATCACCCGATGGGACATGACTTCGGGGAAGGCCGTCGGGGGGAATCTCGTAGGCATGGAACTCATTCCTCTCAACCTCATCCGCACTTCCTGGGAGGAGTGGTTCGCCAGCCACCCCGACACGACGGTTTTCTCCCCGGAAATGCCCTGACCGGAGAGTGCGGGTCATGAGCAGCCGGTGAAGAAAATTCTTGTCGTCATGGCCAAGGACCCCGTCCCGGGGCAGGTCAAAACACGCCTCCAACCGCAGCTCTCGCCCACCGACGCGGCCGATCTCTACCGCTGCTTCCTGGAGGACCGCCTCCGGGACGTCGCTGCCCTCCCCGAGATCGACCGGGCCGTTGCTTTCGCACCGGAGTCGGCTGCCTCCCGGTTCGCCTCTCTGGCGCCGGAAGGGTTTCTCCTCTTTCCCCAGAGGGGAAGTGACCTCGGCGAAAAACTGGATTCTCTCTTCTCGGCCACCCTGGCCCTGGGCTACGAGGCGGTTGTCGTAACCGACAGCGACAGCCCGGATCTGCCCCGGTCCCTTCTCCGGGACGCGTTCGCCCTCCTTGCGGACGACAGCGACGTCGTCTTCGGCCCTTGTCGCGACGGAGGTTACTACCTCGTCGGCATGAAGGCGGCGGCTCCCGGCCTCTTTACGAACATTCCCTGGAGCAGTCCCCGCGTCCTGGAGCGGAGCCTCACGGCGGCCGACCTTCTGGGCCTGAAGACCGGCCTCCTTCCCCCCTGGCAGGACATCGACACCTTCGAGGACCTCCGCGCCTTCTACGGTCGGTGCCAAGGAGCGGTTCCCGGCGAAAACACCCGGGGGCGGCGGACCTTCTCCTTCCTTGAAAAGCTGGCGGAAGCCGGCTCCTTTCCCCGTGATTAGGAACCTGTCGGAGATGAGCAGCTTCCCGTCATTTGTCAAACCTCTCGGTCTCGACCTCATTGTCCAGCCCGGAGGAAAAGTGGTTCTCATCGAACTCCAGCACCACTTCGGCCGCTCCGGCATGCTTCACCTCTACCCCGCGGCTTCCGCCCCGTACCGGAAAAAGGTTCGTCGCCTTCGCCAGCACTTCGGCACCGCCCCGGAAATAAACTTTCGCCTGCAGAAAATATGCGCCAGCAAGATCGCCACCTACAGAGCCCTCGCCTGCCACCAGCCGGCCAGCCTGGTCTATCAGTGGTGGAAGCCCTCGGTCAGAAAGTGGCTCGATGGGCTGACATCGGAATTCATCCTCTCCAAGCCGCCCCGGGGCAGCTGCGGACGAGGAATACTTCTCTTCCGCCGCCGCCACTTCGGGCCGGACTCACTCCCCCGCTTCCTCAGCGGGCCTCTTCTCCTGCAGGAGTACACCGAGTCAAAGGGGATCATCGACGATCTCGGCCGGCCCCATATGGGCTGTATTCGGCACATCGTCGTGCTTATCAGCGACGGGAAGAGCCTCGGCTTCATGCACCTTCCCCCCTACTGGCGCGTCTCGCCGGCCCCCTTTCTCGGCCGCCCCGAGCGGAGCGCCTTCACGGCCAACATCAGCACCGGCGCCTACCCCGAGCCGGTCAGCGATGCCGACCGGGCGGCCGTTACCGCCGCCGCCGAAGAGATCTGCTCCAAGCTGATAGGGAAAATCACCGGCCAGGGACCGCCCCCTCCCGGACCCTCGACCGCTGTCACGCCGGAAGGCACCTTCCCCGACTTCTGGCCGGAGGGGCCGGACAACGCGCTCCCCGCCTGAGGCCGATCGACGAGGAACTGTTGACAAGTGCCCGCCTCTGGGGTAAGTAAGTCGGCACGGTTTGCAGCAGTTCCCCGCCTCAGAGTAATAAGAGAAGGGACGCCATGAGCGAAAAGGAAAAAGAGACTCCCAAAGAGCCCACGGGGATGGGGAAGCGGAAGCACATCCGCCTGAGCCTTATGGGAACGGCGACTCTCACCGTCCGGGGAGGCGAACCACGGGAGGTCTACATGGGCTGTATCGGACGGGGAGGCGCCGGCATCTACTCCCAGGAAAAGATGGAGACCTCTCAGCTCGTTGTCCTCAACCTCAAGGTGCCCCAGGAGAGCGGCGAACTGGTGGAGATGAAGTATGCCGCCCGGGTCCGCTACACGCAGCCCGCGGGAAAACTCCATATCGTCGGGCTGAAATTCGAGAAGATGGCCGATGAGCGCTACGCCCTCTTCCTGCGACACCTGAAGTTCATGAAGGACCTGCAGCTCTAGTGTGCTGTCACGGATATTAATCATATACGGAGGAAGGGATGAAGAAATTATTTGCGGCGCTCCTGTTCGCCGCGCTGACCGCGTCCTGCGGCACCGACAACTCCTCGACTGTTTCTTACCAGCTCGACGGGAACGGCTGCCTTGTCGACGTGTCGGGTTACGACATATTCAATGAGGTCCAGACCGAGGAAGGCATCTGGTCGGTAAACTATATCTGGGAGTGCGCCGATTACTTCAACGCGGCGGCGGAAATCGACGTCACGGAAAGCAAAGTCACGCTGATTTTCGAGGGAACGGCCTGCCTCAGGCTCACCGCGACCATGGTCGGCGCCGGATACTGCAAGCAGGGCAAGACTCCCCTCCTCTGAGTCGGTTTCCCTCCCCTGCTTTCGGCGCTGCTACTCTTCCAGATTGACGACGATGTTGCTGCGTTCGAACATGGTCGTGAGGCCGACCTTGTCGACCGCCTTGATGTAGGCTTCCTTCGGTTCGACGAGCTTCTTCTTCACTAACTGCAGGAGCGAGTCGTTCAGCGTCCGGTTCCCGAGGTTCTTCTGGGTCTGCATCACCGACGGGATCTGATAGGTCTTCCCCTCCCGGATGAGATTCGAGGTGGCGCTGTTGATGATAAGGATCTCGTAGGCCGCCACCCTCCCGCCGCCGATCTTCTTGCACAGGTTCTGGGCGATGACCCCCTTGAGCGTCTCCGAAAGCATGACCCGCACCTGCCCCTGGCGGTCGGCGGGAAACTGGTCGATGATGCGATCGACGGTGGACGGCGCCGTGGTGGTGTGCAGCGTGCCGAAGACGAGGTGTCCCGTTTCGGCGGTTTCAATGGCGATGCTGACCGTCTCCAGGTCGCGCATCTCCCCGACGAGAACAATGTCGGGATCCTGGCGGAGGGCGGCCCGCAGGGCCCTTTTGAAACCGGTGGTGTGATCGCCGACCTCCCGCTGGTTGAGAAGACACTTCTTGTTGGGATGGACAAACTCGATCGGGTCCTCGATGGTGACGATGTGGTCGGTCCGGTTCTCGTTGATGTAGTTGACGAGAGCGGCCAGTGTCGTCGACTTTCCCGAGCCGGTGGGGCCGGTCACGACCACGAAACCCTTCGAGAGCCAGCAGAGGTCGATGATGTGCTTCGGGATGCCGAGCTGCTCCATAGTGGGGATCTGCGTCGGAATCTGCCGGAAGACCGCCCCCAGCCCGGTCCGGTCCATGAAGTAGTTGCAGCGGAATCGGGCCAGCCCCTCTACTTCGTAGGCGAAATCGGTGTCGTGATCCGCTTCGAACTCCACGCGGTTCTTCTCGGGAGCGATCGGCCAAAGGTAGGCCTTCATCTTCTCCAGCGTCAGGGGAGGGAGATCCATCGTCACTATCGCCCCGTCAAGCCGCAACCGCGGTTTTTCCCCCATCGTCATGTGAAGGTCGGAAGCCCCGGCGGCGATCTGCTGGCGAAAAAGCACGTCGATCTCGTTGCCCGGTGACTTTCCCGCGACGGCGGGCGCCGCGGCCGCGGTCTTGCCCGGATCCATCGGCCGTATCTCCGCCGTCGCCCCGGCGGGAGGGAAATCGATCTCGACCGCGAAGGAGCGGTACTGAAAGGAGGCCGGCTTCCGGCTCTCGATATCCTTCTGGTCCCGCGGGCCCGCCAGCGCTTTCACATAGGAGACGACCAGCTTGTCCTCGAGCGGCTTGGTGCCGATGGGGCGGGTGTCTTTCCCGGTGTGGATCAGGGGAACTTCCCCGGTCTTCAAGGCGAGCAACTGCGCTCCCGAGGGGCCCATGGAGTCGAGGATGCTGTCAAGCGCCGCCATCTTCCACCTCCGTGACCGATATGCTGCTGATATGCCCCAGGTTGACGAGAAAGAGCCCCGCCTCCATCTCGAGGTGGAGAAAGTCGACTTCCCGCCGGTTCACGACATCGAGAACTCTCTGTTCTCCCGCCCGTCCGAGGGCGGACATGATCCCTTCGAGGATTTCACCGTCGTCGAACTGGAACTGAACCTTCGACCGGGCCACCCCCTCACGGATTTCGTAGTAGTACCACTCGACGTCCTTCGGATCCTCGATCCTGATCCAGCGAACGGCGGCGCGGCGGACGATGGTGACGCCCCCCTCCTCTCCCTGAAGGGGGAGAAAAAGATGCTCCGCGTTGAAGAGGTCGGAGACCGTCTCCAGACCCTGGTGGGAAGCGGCGCTGGAGGAAAGGAATATGGCCTTCCAGGCCGGGGGACCGGGTGGCATTTTGACCAACACCCGGGCCTTCCGCTTCGGTACTCGGTAGATCCCGGAATTCTCGCCTTCTCCCATGGCCGATGCCTCCGTCCTGTTTTTGTTGCCAGCGAATCCGCTTCCGGTGAACAGTGTTATTCAAACTCCAAAGAGCCGGGGCGTCAACCTAAAAGTGACAGGCCCCCGACCGACTTGACCTCCCGGCTCCCCGGAATTACCATACAGGCCTTCCTCAAACATGGCGACAGGTTTTTCGAAAAAGGAGCGAACGGATGAGTGAAAACAGCATGACTTACGGCGGCTATCGGATTTCCGCCGCGTCCCGTGAGGTGCCGGAGTCGGCGACCTGGGCGATCATCATGACCATCTCCCGCGGGACGGGCACCGACATGGAGTCCTGGCTCTTCAGCGCCGGTGATCAATTTCCGAACGAGGAGGAGGGGTTCAGGTACTGCTTCGAATTCGGCAAGGAAGTCATTGACCGGGAGATGGCAGGCGAAGGAGACTGATCAGATGCCAGATCTCAATAAAGTCGTTAGTCGGTATGCTTGACAGGCGGAGGGCGGCACGGTAAACAGGCTTCACCATGGAGACAAACTGCCTCTCGGCCGAACAACTCTCACCGATCCTGGACCGCAGGCGGAACCCGGGGGCGGCGAGATACATCCCCAACATTCCCCTCAAGGCCCTCCTGACCAACATCCTCGAAAAGGCCAACGATTTCGTTCCCTCAGAATCAGGCTCGATCCTCCTCGACGATCCCCTTCAAAAACGCGGCGACTCCAACCTTCAGGAACTGATCTTCGTCTGCTGTTTCGGGCCGACGGCGTACCGCATCGTCGGCGAGCGCATTCCCGCTGACAGCGGCATCGCCGGAAACGTCTACCGGACCGGTGTCTCGATCATGACCAACGACTCCTACCAGTACCCTGAATTTTCCGACCGCTACGACCGCAAACTCGGATACCGGACCAAGTCCGTCCTCTGCGTGGCGATTCGCATCGGGAGTTCCATCTGCGGAGTCATTGAACTGCTGAACAAGAAGGACCGACAGGACTACGAGGCGTCGGAAAAGGGCCTGATAGAGATCTTCGCCCAATATATTTCTTCGACGATACAGAACGCGATCGATGCCAAAAAGATCGAAAAGATGGTCCGCATGGACGACCTGACGGGCCTCGCCAACGACCGCTATCTCCACGAGAGGCTTCCCGTCGAAGTGGAACAGCACGTCGGGAGCCGGGATCCTCTTTCGATCATATTTCTCGATCTCGACGGGTTCAAGTCGATCAACGACACTTACGGCCACATGGCGGGCAGCAACACCCTGGCGGAGTACGGACACCTCCTGGCGAAGATCGTAAGAGTCCCCGGCGCCACCCTGGCCCGTTACGGCGGCGACGAGTTTGTCGTCATCCTCCCCTCCACCTCCCCTGAGCAGGCGGAAGTCGTCGCCGAAGACATCCGCCGCGCCACGGAGACCCACGTCTTCCTCGCAACTCCCTGGGCAAACGGGGAGGAACCTCTCAACCTCGGCGACATCATCACCGCCAGTATCGGTATCTCGACTCTCCTCCCGCCGGCCGAGGTGGCAGCCGACCGGAGGCTCCATGTCGGGATTCGCCTTCTTCAGACCGCCGACAAGGCGATGTACGACTCGAAGAACGGCGGGAAGAATCGGGCCTCGGCCCGGGCTTTCGAGATTTGATGAATCCGCCCGGCGCCGCACCGATGGCGCGGGAGAGAGACTCTCACTCGCCGGAAGATCCCTCGGCGGGAAGGAGCTGAAAGACGGTAACCGGTTCTGTCTTCCCCTTTACCAGCACCCGGTCCAGTTCCCTGGCCGAGAAGAAATCGAGATCCTCCCCGGCAAGCTGCCCGGCCCGATCGAGAGTGTATTCCGTCACCATGATCTGACAGCCGTAGTCCTTGGTCAGAGCTTCCACTCTGGCGCCGAGGTTCACCGAGTCGCCGATAACGGTGTAGTCCATCTTCTTTCCCTCGGCGCCGATATTGCCGACGATCACCTCGCCGGTGTTGAGGCCGATACCGATGTCAAAGGAGCTCTTCCCCTCATCCGCCCACTTCTCCTGCAGCCGGGCCAGCCGGTCGCTCATCGCGAGCGCACAGCGCAGGGCAAGGACCGAATGGTTCTTCTGTCTCAGGGGAGCCCCCCAGAAGGCGACAATGGCGTCGCCGATGAATTTGTCGAGCGTTCCCTCCCAGCGGAAGATGACATCCGTCATTTCACCGAGAAACTCGTTGAGCATCGCCACCACATCCTCGGCCCTGTTGACCTCGGAGAAGGTCGTGAATCCCCGGATGTCGGAAAAGAGGACCGTCACCTCTCTCCGCTCGCCTCCCAGGCGGGCGAGATTCGGATCGGCGATCATCGCGTTGACCACCCTCTCGGTGGCGTAGTTGGAGAACATCCTCCGCACGCTCCTCGCCTTCTTCTCCTCGACGAAATACTTGATGGAAGTGACAACAATGTAGACCCAGAGGACGGCGGAGAGAGGCCCCACGAGATCGAGGTGCCAGCTCCAGCGGGAGAAGGCGAAGAGGCCGATGCCGAGATAACCGACTCCGGTGGCGACGCTCACTGCCAGACTGACGAGAGGCTTGAGCACGAACGTCAAGCCGCCTATGAGCGCCCCGACGAGGAGCCACAGGGCGAGAGAGACGGCATAGGGCGGTTGACGCACAAACTCCCCCTGCAGGATGTTGTCAATCAACGCCGCCTGGGTGAGGAACATCGGAAAGGCCGCCGCAAAGGGGGTGGGGCGCAGGTCCGTGTTGCCGGCGAAAGTCGTTCCCACGAGAACGATGCGGTCCTTGAAGACCGAAAGGTCGAGGGCCGCCTCGTCGGGAAACTGGTCGGCCTGTATAATTTGCCGGAAAGAATAGTCGGGGAAGGCCTCCATTCCCCCGTTGAAATTGATCATCGTCTGACCCTCGTCATCGACGGGAATCCTGACGGGGGGGCCGACGGTTGGGGAAAGCTCGATCCACCCGTCGGCGGCGAGAGAGGTCTCGTCCAGGGCCGCCCCCATGGCGTCGGCCGCAACGAGAAGCGGCGCGGAGGGATAGAGCTCCTCACCGTAGCGAACCAGCAGGGGGACGCGCCGGGTCGTGCCATCGAGGTCCGGCACCGCGTTGCAGTGGCCCATGCCGGCACCCACGCGAAGGAGCTCCGGAATCGGCTGCAGCAGTTCCTCGCCTCCGAGAAGGGCCGGGGCACCCCCCTTTCCCGTCGCGCCGAGATCGCTGAAGACGGTGCAGAAATAGACGTTTCCCGCGCTTCGGCTCATGTCGGCCAGGAACCTGGCCTGCCTCTTCCCGGGATTATCCGCAAAAAGGATGTCGAAGAGGACCATCCTCGCGCCGGCACGGGAGAGCACGTCGATGAGCAGGGCGTGGTAATCCCAGCTCCAGGGCCAGCGTCCGAAGGCCTCGATGCTGTCATCGCCGATGAAGACGATCGACACCGGGGAGGAGACCGGCCGGCTCCCTCGCAGCCGGAAGCGGGCGTCGAGAGTCTTCAGTTCAAAGGTGCGGAAGAGCTCCCCCTGTGAGACCCAGATGCTCAGCGCCGTCACCAGCAGTCCCGTGGCCACCGAGCGGAGCATTCCCCGCCGATGGGCGCCGCCGTGAGAAGGTGAGAGCAAAAGCCTCCCCAGCCTGTTCCACAGGGTCGAAGGCGGCCGGTCGGCGGCCTCTCTTGATTGAACTTTTCTGTCGTCGGTCGGGCTCATATCATGAAATCTCTTTTCTTATGCTTGATTTTCTCATATATTTTCGCTGTGGGGATAGCCTTTTCCGTCTCCCGCCCGGTGAGGCTGTTCCACAAAGGGATTCGGTAGTGTAGTATCAGGGACAGGACGGTTCGTCACGTTTTGCCCGAAACCGGAGACAGCGAGCATAGAAGACGATGGACGGCATCCGCATCGACATCCTCGGCGATTACGGTCCTTTCTCTCGAGCAGGGAAGAGCATAAGCTACCTGGTGTCTTCCGGCCGTTCCGCCTACCTCCTCGACTGCGGCGCCCCTCTCTTCCAGCAGATCGGCGGTTACGGGCTCAAGGAGATAAAGGGGCTGATCGTCACCCACTGCCACGACGACCACAAGCGATGGCTCACCGACCTTGCCCTCTTTCACCGCTACGCCCCCGACCTCGGCTACAAGATCCTTCTCCTCGCATCGGAGGAGGTCCACGAACACCTCGCCGTCGCTTCGGGACCGGCCCTGGAGCGGGGCCTGACTCCCGATTCCGGGATGATCGTCGACATCCCCTACGATGCCTACGTCGATCGCCGCGTCGTCGGTCCGTGGGCGAAGTTCAGAATTGTCCCCGGGCCGGGGGAGCACGACTATCGCGTCGTCGATCAGGAGGGAAAGAGGCTGGGGCCCGAGAGGGCCAAGGTGTTCATCAGCCCCGCCAACGGCAGCGCCCGCATGCTCCTCCGCGATCCCGAGTACGGAGAGTGGATCGAGCCGTCCACCTTCTACCCCTTCTCCTCCAATTTCTTCTACAGTGCCGAGAAGAACACCTACCGGGACGAGGACGGCCTCACGATAGAGGCCTTGAACGCTCCCCAGTGGCACGGGATTCCGGTGGCGGGATTCAAGTTCAGCACCGGGAGTGAAACCGTGACCTTCAGCTCCGACACGGTTAACGACAGGGAGCTGTGGCATCGGCTGAGCACGGAAAAACGTCCGCAGAACCTGGCGATGTCGCAGGAGGAATTCGACGCGGCCTTGATCATTCACGGCGACATCAACAACTATAACGAGCGCATCTGGAGCCGGGAGCGATACGACGACGCCGTCACCGCCTTCAACGATGCCGTGGTTGTACACGACGTCGCCGTGCGCGACTGCGTCGTTCACACTCACTACCGGAACTTGAAGGCCATGGGTCTCGGGCCCGACAGGCTGCTGCTGACTCACAGCCCCGACCGCATGACATCCCAGTGGCCGCTCATGCACACCGGCAAGGCCTTCCTCATAAGAGGGCGTTCCTTTTCCGAGATCGTCGGAGACGAGCTCTTTCCCATGGACGGAGACATCTTTCACAAGGAAGCCGGGAAATACTACGTCGGCTACCGGAGCGAGCAGGGGGGCCACACGGTTTTTGACTGTGACGGTACCTTGAGCCTCAGTCCGGACTCGAAAAAGGGCGAAGGAGACCCTCTCTTCCGGGTGGAACTCTTCGAAGATCTCTCGGGGCGGTACTTTCCCGTTCTCGATAGAGACGACTCGGCCTACCGGGAACGCCGGGACGGGAAGGTGGAAATCCTGACCTTTCATGACCGCGGCAGCACCGGCACTATCGCCGGCAACGAGAGAAAAAGAACTCTTGCCGGCAAGGCCCCGGCCCGGCCCGGAAAGGACAGCACCCCCACCGGATGATCCTGAAGGGGGAGCGTGTCTGGCCGCTCTAGCCCGCATATTTCACAGATCTTCTGCTGCAGCAGCGTAACTGCCCGCGTCTGCTGCGTTACACTCCCTCGGTCTCCTCGACGTACGGACAGTACGACTGCGGTGCCCTCAGTCGTGAATGCCTTGCAT
>PVMK01125525.1_pt1 | contig 12997 bp, 16 predicted proteins | sample 1853481 | NCBI WGS metagenome assembly PVMK01 (sample SAMN08533507, study PRJNA380276) | Marine sediment metagenome, whole genome shotgun sequencing project.
CCCGGGTGACTTGGGTCACCATACGGCGGAGCTCAGGTTTCAGCAACTCGAATAATCTGTTGACCAGAAAATCAACTTCCTGTCTATTCAAAGAGATGTCGGGCGCAGATCCTTGGTCATGCTCAATTTCTGGCTTGGGACCGGCCTCCTGCGAGCTCACTTCCCGAGTATAGGAGGTGGGACGGGCTTGACACTGGAATGGGGCCAGGGCAAAAACAGTCGTTTCATCTCCTCCGCTGATCTCCGGGTGAACCGACAAAGCGAGTTCTCCGTCAGAATCCTGATCCTCGGGTAACGATGATGGCGACTTCTCCAAGCCGGAATGAGGAACTGGCGCTTCCAGTAATTTCTTGACCAGATCGACTAACTCTAATGCCCCTAAAGGCTTGGTCAGTCGACCATCGCAACCGACCCGTTCAGCCCTCTGCACATCAAAACCATCGAAGACACCCACCAGCAAAACCACTGGCGTACTCGCCGTCACGGGATTCTGCTTCACTGCCCGGCACAATTCATAGCCGTCAAGGCCGGGAATGGCTACGTCCGCCAACAGGACATCAGCCGGCCCGGTCTTAAGGTATTCCAGTGTGGAGGTACCATCCTCGAAACAGTGGACCTCAATGTCCTCAGATTTGAAGCAAAGCTGAACCAGTTTTTGGATTGTCGGGCTGTCTTCCGCCAGGACCAGGTGGGGCATGAATTACTTGCCGTTGGACTGGGAATCGGACTGAGCACTATTTTCTTCCGGATTGCTACCGTCTTCCTGCTCCTGACGTTCCTCCGCTCTTCGCTTTGCCACTTCGTAGGGATCCTCGCGACCGGTAAAGACCTCCTGCATGCCACGTATAGGAGCCATGAGGGAGAACCCTCCCCCGGGCCTCAGATTAGCCTCATTTTTGGCCGCGGCAACAGGATCCACAGGGGGTACCGGCTTTTCAAGCAGGATGAGTCTTTGTTCCGCATTGCTGGCGAACTCACTGAAGGGATACTCGGAAACCACACGAGAATAGTAGACAGACGCCTCCTCGATGCGACCCAGGTTCTCCAGCGATCGACTCAATCGAAACAAGGTCTGGTCCAACCTCCTGTCGTCCGGATAGCTCTCTAAGACGCCTTTATACCGGCTTTCCGAGGCCAGGTGGGAATTCCTACTGAAATAGAAATCCCCGACTCCTGAATCCCCTGGGCAAGATTCTCCTGAACCTCCCACAAGAATTCCAAAGCAGTCGGAGCCAACTCACTCTCCGGATGCATCTGTAAGAACTTTTTCAGTTCCCTCTCGGCCTTGATCGCATAGGTCGAATCTCGGCCGGGGCCCCTCATCAACTTCACATTGACGGCGGCGATCTTCATCTGCGCGTCGTCGGCAATGTCATGGGTGGGATAAAAGATAATAAAATCCTTATATTGCGCTTCCGCCTGCAAGAGACTGGTCGTGCCTCCTCATGGTAATAGGATTCGCCAATGCCCAGGAATGAGGCGGGGGTATGTTCGCTGTCCGGGTAGGTGTTGATCAAGGTCTGGAAGGAAAGTCTGGCTTTGATATATTGGCTCTTGTCCAGAAATTTCATGCCGTTTTCGAACAACATCGTATCCGGTGCAACAGCTGCTTCCTGCAAACCCGCACTTTTCTGTCCACACGAGGAGAGTAAAAGTCCAGCCAGAGCCAAGACGAACAGTTGAGTGCCTTGTTTCATCAAAACAGAGACTTTTGCTGAAGATGTTTTTGAGGCACTTTCAGGCAGAAATCGCATTGTTCCCTTTCAATTCCACAGCTCCTTCCGCAATCCGCTGCATCTGATGAAAAGTGTCCTTCGGACTCTGGGAATGGAAGATCGCTGATCCCGCTACCACAATATCCACACCAGACTGCACGGCTTTTTCCGTGTTGTCAGGCCCATGCCTCCATCTATCTCGATTTTAACATTCAAGCCTTGCGAATCAATCAAAGACTTGAGCTTTCGCACTTTGTCAAAGCTAGCAGAAATAAACTTTTGGCCCCCATATCCTGGATTCACCGACATCAAAAGGATATGGTGACATTTCTTCAGTATTTCTTCTAAGATTAGCACAGGGGTATGTGGGTTTAAAACCACTCCCGGCTGGGCACCTTTCTCACGAATTCTCTCCACTAGGCGGTCCAGGTGATCGACGGTCTCATAGTGAACGCTGAGATAGTCTGCTCCAGCGTCGATGTAAGCTTCGACCATCTGCTCGGGATTGGAAATCATCAGGTGAACGTCCAGAAGGAGATCCGTGCTGTTCCTGAGGGCCTCAATCACGGGCAGACCGATGGTCAGATTGGGCACGAAATGACCATCCATAACGTCCACGTGGAGAATCCGAGCTCCGGCCTCTTGGATTTTACGAATGTCCTTCCCCAGGTTGAGGAAGTCTGCAGAAAGTATCGACGGTGCAATCACGGCCATCAGCGAGCAACCTCCAAGTTAATGGTCTCCTGTTCTGTCAAGAGGTAGCCAGGCTCCGGAAATTGTTTGACCACAGCACCTCTGGCAGCGTCCGGATAGTCTCCGTACCGAATGTCGCCTAACTTAAAAGCATTTTTCTCGAAATAGAGAACTACCGAATTTAAACTCTGTCCGGTGACATCGGGCATCACATAGCGCTCGAGGAATCCTCCACTGACCAGGACATCAATTTCGGGACTCAGGAGATCCTTCGAGTCGGGTGGGGGAAATTGCTGTACAATCTGTCCTTTCGGAATCTCACTCATCGCAATTTCACTAATATTTCCCAATTCAAACCCTGCGTCAGACACCATCAGTCGTGCCACCCTCAAGGGCGATCCTCTCAGATCTGGAACGGGATGCGTTTTCGTTCCCAGGCTCAGAATGATCTGAACTTTTCTTTCTGCCTTCATGGTTCTCCCCGGTTGAGGGTGCTGAGAGATAACGACTCCTCTGGGAATCTCTGGGTCGAAACGCTCCCCCATAACCTCCCGCTTCAGGTGAACCCTCTCAAGGATCTCTGTGGCCTCTCCCAAGGGTCTTCCAGAAATCGAGGGTACTTCTACTTCTGTCCCCCGAACCGCCAGTCGCATCCCCAGGTAAGCGCTGGAGAACCCTACGGCAATCAACACCCCCACCAGGACGGTCAACTGGCCCACAATCAGGATCTGCTCATGGATTGTACTTCCCTGCAGAGGCGTTTGGCGCCCCGTGCTTTTGGGCGGGCGCGCTTCGCGCCTCGTGCGGTTGTGCTGTTGTGCGGTCGTACGGTCGTGCATGGGCGCATCGCGCTTCGTGGTTTCGTGCTTTTGTGCTGTCGGGCTGTCGGGCGTGGGGGCTTCGCGCTTCGTGCTGTCGTCGTGCTTTCGTGCTGTCGGGCTGTAAGGCAGACGCGCTTGGCTCTTCGTGCTGTCGGGCTGTCCTGCCGTCGTGTCGTCGTGCTTGGGCGCTTCGCGCCTCGTGCGGTCGTGCGGGCGTGCTGTCGTGCCGTCGTGTGTGCGCGCTTCGCCCTTCGTGCTGTCGGGCTGTTGTGGGGTCGTACGGTCGTGCGGGCGTTTTGTCATCTTGTGGCCCCTCGGCCTTCGTATTTAATCTAGCATGCTGCGTTTATACGTGTCTAATTCGGGCGGCGAAGAAACAATCTCCTGGATGAGGCGCCGGGTAAGTTCGATGAAAATCACCGATCAGTGCGGCATCGGGCTCCTCACCCAGAAACTCTTCGATGACCTCTTCATTTTCCTCAGGTTCCGTCGAACAAGTCGAGTAGGTCAGCACTCCCCCCGGACGAAGCACTGAAAAACCGCTCTGGAGCAGGGAAACCTGCTTGGAATGAAAACGAGACAGGTCACCCTCTCGAATCTTCCAGCGAATATCCGGGTTCGAGCGCAGCGTACCCAATCCGCTGCAGGAAACATCCAAAAGCACAAAATCGAACAGTTCTCGAAAAGGTGGAGTGGAAGTGAGATCGGCATGGATAAAGTTCAGATCGGGTACCTGAAGGAACTGAGCCCGATTCCGCGTTTCCTTCAGTCGTGCAAAGCTGGAGTCACAACAGCAAAGCTGAGCATCCTTCTCCTTTTGAGATGCTAAAAGGAATGATTTCCCCCCTGGAGCACAACAAAAATCAGCCAGCCTGCGATGATTCCTAACCTCGGCAAGATAGGCGATTTCCTGGCTGGCCACATCCATGAAGAAACAGAGCCCTTCCTTATAGGCACGGTGCTGAGTGAAACCTGCGGATTCCACAGTGATGCAATTGGGCAGTCGGGGATGGACCTGGTAGGCAATCTCCTCGGTTTCGAGTTGCCTGCAAAAGGATTGCAGGTCGGTTTTGAAGATGTTGACCCAAAGCGCTGGAACGGGTGGCTCGTTATTCCTTTGCAATAAGTCCTCCGTTTGTTCGGCCCCGTAGCGGGTCAAATAGCGCTGGACCAGCCATTCCGGGTGGCTGAACCGAACCGCCAAGGCACGGGCAGATGCGCCCTCAGGAAGGGTAGGTTTCTCGCGCAGGAAACTGCGCAGTATAGCATTCACAAATCCGGCAGCAGAGGCCTTACGAAACTGCCGGCACAACTCGACCGCCTGGTGGACAGCCGCATGATCGGGGATACGAAGAAAGTCGATTTCATAAAGAGCCAAACGCAGGACCCAGAGAATGCTCTCATCCAATCTCTCAATCGGTGTTCGCGAGAGCTCTCCGATATGGTGGTCCAAAAGCCGCCGATTTCTCAGGACGCCATAGACCAACTCGGTGACCAAGCGACGGTTGCGTTCATCAAGATCCAGGAAATCGCTATCCTGAGAAAGGAAATCGAGGTGATGGTGATGTTTAAAAAGATCCCGCAGAAAGCGGACAGCCACGGCGCGTGGTTGGGTGCTCAAGTAAAGAGGTCTCCCACCCTGGGTTTGACACCATTCACGAAATCACGGGCCGAAACACGGGCCCGATTGGGGAGCTGTAACTCCCTCAGGGACAAAAGCGTCGTTTGCCCGCACTCGACAATGATCTCGTCCTGACCGAAGGCCAGAATCGCACCGGGTCGACCTGAAGGCCTTGAATCCCCCACACTTTCTTCCACTCTTCGGCTACGCCAGATCTTGACCTTTTCCCCCTGAAAGTGAGCAGCGGCCGTTGGCCACGGATTGAGGGCACGAATCCAGTTGTGAATCTCTGGAGCGGTCCGATTCCAGTCGATCTGAGCGTCCTTCTTTGCTATTCGAGGCGCATAGGTGGCCTTCTTGTGATCCTGAGGTTGGGGACAAATCTCTCCCTTCGCATAAGGAGGGAGGGTTTGGATGAGCAGTTTCGCCCCTTTGTGGGCCAAAAGGTCCTCCAGCTCGCCGTTCGTCGTGTTTTCTTCGACGACGACCGTGCCCTGAGAGACGATGTCTCCGGTATCCATTCCCTCGTCAATTTTCATAATCGTGACCCCAGTTTGGGTGTCCCCGTTAATGAGGGTATGGGTGATGGGGGCTGCACCCCGATAGTTGGGGAGAAGTGAGGCATGCACATTCAGGCTTCCCAAAGTCGGGTAATCGAAGAATTCAGGAGTCAAGATCTGCCCAAAGGCGGCAATGACAATTAATTGAGGATCTTTTTCTCTCAAGAACTGCAGGGCATCCGGATGGTCGCGCAGACGCTCGGATTGGAAAACAGGAAGGCCGGATTGTTCGGCCAGAACCTTCACCGGGGGCGGGGTGAGTTTCTGTCCTCGGCCAGCCGGCCGATCCGGTTGACTCACGACTCCCACCAACTCAAAGTCCGGATTCGAAAAATGCAGGAGGGCCTGGAGGGAAGGTATGGCAAATCCCGGAGTTCCCAGGAATAGCACTCGCATTACCACTCTCCGGCACGACTTAGCTTTCGAATTTTCCTCTTGATCAAATCACGCCTCAAAACCGATGCGTGATCCAGGTAGAGGATGCCATCCAAGTGATCAATCTCGTGGCAGACGGCTCGTGCCAGGACCCCTTCTGCATCCAACTCCTGGGGATTGCCCTCCAGATCTTGTCCGACCACATGAACTTTACTGGGCCGTTCAATCATGGCGGTGAATCCTGGAATACTCAGACACGCCTCCTCGGCTTCCTCGATTCCCTCCTGTTCCGTAATCTCCGGGTTGGTGAAAATGATCTGGTGGCCTTGCTCCTCTCCACCCGTAATGTCGATGACCATCAACCGAAGATTGACCCCTACCTGGGCAGCCGCCAGACCAATTCCAGGTGCGGCATACATGGTTTCCAGCATATCCTCCGCTAGAGTCTTGACTTCCTCATCAAACCGGGTGATGGGAGTACTCTTGGTTTCGAGCTCAGGAGCTCCGTACTTCAAGATAGGTCGGATCATTCACATCTCTCTGAGGGCCGCAGAGTAGTTCTCCAGATTGGTCTTGATTTCCTGTAGGGAATCCCCACCAAACTTCTCCTGTACGGCTTGAGCAAGTACGATGGTCACCATGGCTTCTCCGACCACCCCTGCCGCAGGAACAATACAGGTGTCGGAACGCTCATACTGAGCTTCAAAGGGTTCCTTGCTTTGAAAATCGACCGACATCAAGGGTCGACGCAAGGTGGGAATCGGTTTAACAATGCCCCGGACGATGATTTCCTCACCGTTGGAGGTACCACCCTCAATCCCGCCCGCACGATTGGTCTTTCGGAAAAACTGCCGATCCTTTTCGTCATAAAAGATCTCATCATGAAACTCACTTCCATAGGGGTCGGACTCTAGCCCACTTCCGACATCCACACCCTTAATGGCGTTAATCGACATCATGGCCTGGGCCAGCCTGCCATCCAGCTTCCTGTCCCAGTGAACATAGCTTCCCAGACCAGGAGGAACACCGGTGGCCCGCACCTCGAAAGTCCCTCCAATGGTCTCTCCCTTCTCAATAGCCTCATCGACAGCCTTCTTCATGGCTTCATCCAGGGAAGGATCAGAGCAACGCATCTCGGAAGACTCAATTTTGGGGATCAGATCACTGGAAACCTTCTCCAACTGCTCGCTGGAGATGCGAATATTCTTGATGGAAACAACATGGCTATAGATCTGGATCCCCAACTCCCGCAGAAGAAGCCTACAGAAGCCGCCTACAGCCACACGGGACGTGGTCTCGCGAGCGCTCGACCGCTCCAGAACGTTTCGCATGTCGTCGAATCGATATTTCAATGCTCCCACCAGGTCGGCATGGCCGGGTCGCGGGCGTGTCACCCGTCTTTTCTCAGCGCCTTCAGGATTCGATTCCGCCGACATGATCTCTGACCAATTCACCCAGTCCTTGTTGTGCACGATAAAGGCGATGGGCGACCCGAGCGTGGATCCATGTCTTACCCCGGAGAAAATTTCGATCTGATCGCTCTCTATTTTCATGCGGGCTCCGCGACCATATCCTCCCATTCGTCGCTTTAGATCAGAATTGATCAAAGACACATCCACAGGGACATTGGCGGGAAAGCCTTCAATGACGGAAATCAATCCTTTCCCGTGGGACTCGCCGGAAGTCAAAAATCGAAGCATAGACTACTTCCCATTTGCAGGTTAAAGTGCCTGTGATTGATGGGGACGTCCTACCCGTTTAATTCGGGGACAGACTACTCATTCCCCAAATTCCGAAATTGGGGAATGAGTAGTCTGTCCCCGAATTAAATCCATCAATCAGCGCTTAAGTCTAGCATTAAATACGGGGCAAGAGTTGAGCACGTTTTCCGGGTCGGACTACAATAACCAAGCAGATGAGCTTTTTCTATCGAGCCCTTTACGAAATCCAAGAATTCACCCTGTTGTCTTTTCGAACGGGCCGGAGCCTTTTCCGCAAACCCCGCTACTTTGAAGACATCCTCCGGCAAATGGAGATTATCGGCACGGGATCCATTTTCATCGTCATGCTGACAGGCTTTTTCACGGGGGGAGTTTTGGCTCTTCAGTCCGCCAAATCTCTGAAGTCTTTCGGCGCCGTAAACCTCACCGGACAACTCGTCGCCCTTTCGCTGGTCCGGGAGTTGGGGCCGGTTTTGACGGCATTGATGATCGCTGGCCGGGTAGGTGCGGGAATCGCTTCTCAACTCGGCTCAATGGTGGTGACACAGCAAATCGACGCCATGCGAGGACTGGGAACGGATCCCATCAAGAAGCTAGTGGCTCCCCGAGTGGTCGCCTCCACGGCAATGCTTCCTCTGCTCACGGTGGTGGCCGATCTTTTCGGTTTAATCGGAGGGTGGATTGTTTCTCTTTACACCCTCAGACTGAATACCTCTTTGTACTGGAACACAGCAATGCGCTCGCTTGCCTACAATGATGTATTGGAAGGCCTGATGAAACCGTTGGTTTTTGGGTTTATCATTGGAATGATCGGTTGCTATTTTGGCATCAACACGACTGGAGGCACACGTGGTGTTGGTCGCTCCACCACGCAAGCGGTGGTGACCGCATCCATCCTGGTCATTATTGCCGACTTCTTCGTGAGCAAGATCGTTCTGGAGTTCAGATATTGAGCACCATCCGCTTTGAACACGTCTTCAAGTCTTTCCATGAAAACGTTGTACTGAGGGACTTCAGTATGGAGGTCCGGCCGGCTGAAACTAAAATTATTTTGGGAGGAGGTGGGTCAGGAAAAACCACCATTCTGAAAATGGTATTGGGTTTAGTGAAACCGGATTCGGGCCGAATATTCATCGAGGACCAGGAAATCACTCAGCTAACAGAAGCGGAGCTGATGCCCATCCGCAAGAGGATCGGCATGGTTTTCCAGGAGGGCGCACTGTTTGACTCTCTTACCGTAGGTGAAAACGTTGCTTTCCGAATGCGGGAGTCCGAAACCCACAGCGAGGAGGAGATCGACGGCGTGGTTCGACAATTACTCGGTTTCGTTGAGTTGGGACATGCGATCGACAAGTTTCCTTCAGAGCTCTCGGGGGGAATGGTTCGTCGAGCGGGAATCGCACGAGCTCTTGTCGGACACCCCTCCATCCTCCTTTACGACGCCCCCACGGCGGGCTTGGATCCTATTACCAGTCGCACGATTTGTGAATTGGTGATGAAGCTGCGTGACTTGGAAGGAGTCGCATCGATCTTCGTGACCCATGACCTCGAATCAGCCCTGACAGTGGCCAGTGAATTCGCTGAAACCTTACCCAATGGTGAAGTAGTCTTCAAAAACGAGGATAATAACCTTTGTCTGGTCAACACCCGCTTCTTGATGCTGAAGGAGGGGGACATCATTTTCGAGGGAAGCGACGAAGCCTTGAGAAGCTCCGACGATAAATATATTCAGGAGTTTTTAGAATGAATCGTATCCTGTTACTTTTTACTTTTTCTCCTGAAGAAGGATACGAGAAAAATATGAGGAGCGAAGATGACAAAAAGGGGTAAGCCGAGTTTTACAGAGCTCAAAGTGGGGACTTTTTGTCCTGGTCACCTGCATCATTCTGGGTGCCGCAATCTTCACCATCGGGACAACGGTCGGGCTGCTCGAGGAGACTTTTTACGCGAGGACTTACCTGAATAATGTTTCCGGACTGAAACCTGGGAGACCTCGTGCTTCTAGCGGGCGTGGAAGTAGGCAATGTAACGGACGTCAGCATTTCGGAGTCCGCCGATATCCCTGCCACCGAATCCAACCAGGCATCACTCCGACAAATTGAAGCTTTGAACCAGCGAGCAGAGCGGCTTCAAGAGGAGATTTCCGTAAGCGAGGAGAACCTGCGTGACCTGAGTGAGGAATACGATCAGGCGGTCGAACAGTACGGCGAAGAGGCCGATCAGGTCCTGGCCCTCGGGGAAGAAGTGGCCGACCTTGAGCTGCAGACAGCCCGTCAGAGGAGAGATCTTGAGGCAACCGGAAAGGCTCTTAACCGGGTCCGGGGAAATCTACAGAACATCGTCGTTTCCGCACTAATCAAGTCAGAGTATCGGGACTGGATCAAGAGGGACAGCGATATCTCTTTGGGTTCGATTGGGCTGCTGGGAGATAAGTACATTGAAATTTCCCTGGGGCGGAGCACTGAACCTCCGCTCGTGGTGGAAGAAGAAAGGCCAGGGTGGTTTGGGACTTCGACCCAGCAAGTGGTCCTGATCACGGGTACAACTCAGCCGGGGTTTCAGGAGTTGATTACGGGTGCAGACGACGTTTTGGCCAACCTGTCCCTGCTCTCGGAGAAGGTCAATCAGATACTGTCACCGATTTCCGAGGGTGAAGGCAGCCTGAGCGAATTTATCGGCAACACCTCATTTTACGAAAACCTGAACCAAGCCGTAATCAAAGCCACCGAGACGGTCGACCAGGCCACCCAGCTCATTCAGGAATTCAGAGAGGGTGAAGGGACACTGGCCAAGCTAGTTCAGGAGGATGAAGTCTATGATAAGATCAACGCGGCAACCGGTCACCTGCAAAACGTCTTAGCCCAGATTGACCGAGGAGAGGGGTCTCTGGGGAAGTTTATCAAGGATCCTTCCATTTACGAGAAGGGTGAGAGCATGCTAGCCAGCATCGAGAGCATCACTCGCCGGATGAATCAGGGTGAAGGAACATTAGGTAGATTGTCCACTGATGATCAGCTGTATAAAAACCTGGATCAATCGTTAGAGCGTTTCGCGGCCTTTGTAGACGGCATCCAGGAGGGAGAGGGCACTTTAGGCCTCCTGGCCAAGGACGAGAAATTGTACGAGAATTTAAATCAGCTTTCTTCGGAGATGGTTAAGTTGCTCTATGATTTCCGTCAGAACCCCAAAGAGTTTCTAACCATCAAACTCGACGTCTTTTAGAAGCGAATGATTTCTCAAAGCATTGGCGCCGGCGCCCGAGTGATCCTGAGAGTCATCGTCAAGACACTCGTTTTTCTTCGCATCAATCCCAATCACCTCACTTTTCTGGGATTTGTGATGAGTATTGTCACAGCCTATACCTTCGCTCGAGGTCGTTTCGGGACGGCCGGAGTGATCCTGATCATCGCCGGACTTTTCGACATGGTCGACGGAATGGTGGCACGGAACACCAACTCGGAAACCCCTTTCGGCGCCTTCTTCGATTCGGTGATGGATCGATACTCGGATCTCATCATGTATCTTGGGCTGATCATCTGGTATGGCCAACAGGATCGGATGACTTACGTCGTGTTGGTGGGTGTGGTCATGATGGGATCTGTGATGACGAGTTACACCCGAGCTCGAGCTGAGTCTCTCATTCCTCAATGCAAGGTCGGCTTTTTGGAGCGACCCGAGAGGATCGTTCTTCTGATCATCGGCTCCTTTTACTATATGGACCCGATAGTCTGGGTCATTGCTGTCCTTTCCAACTGGACTGTCGTTCATCGGATTCTCTACACACGGGCCCGCATGATGGGTCGCCCCGCCTGGGTGATTGCGCATCACAAACAGGAGGAGAAAGAAGGAGAGAGTAGACAGGAGACAGGAGATAGAGTGTCGGCCGAGAGGCCTAGCCCGGACTATTCATAAGTTCTCGTCACGAAGAAGTGTAGGGGCGAGCCGGTGGCTCGCCCGCACAGTTAGGTTGGCAAAACCGAAGCCACACTGGTGAAAAATGTGCCGCTCGTTCGGTTCGGGTCAGCCACCGGCTGCCCCCTACACTTCTTAACTACCCACCACCTGCACATCCTTGGGTAACTTCAAGTCAAATCTGGACTTGGAGATGTTGGGATTCAGTTCTATATCATCGAAACGAATGAGCAGGTAGTCACGGGTTGGCTCCACCAACTTCTGCTGGATGGGAACCCACAAGGTGGTGTCAATCCATAGGACGATCTGAGAAAAGTAGGCAGACAGCGACTGTGATTTCGGGGTCAACTCCAACGGATAAGCCTCGCGCCCCTCAACGGTTTCCTTCTTCCCCAGCCGAATCTGGTAGGCCTCCTTCAAGGCCTGCTTGTTGGAGCTGAATCCAAGAAGTAGAAATTCCGTTCGATCACGCCTGTTCCCTAAATCATATTTTTGCAACTGTTTGATCTTAGGCTGGTAGTAAAGGAGCTTTCCCTCGCTGATAATCAGGGTGTTTTTCTGCGGATTGTCTATTTCCTTTCGCAGGTAAACCTCATCCTTCTCTTTCAGAAAATAGAACCGGCCGCTTTCACCCTGATCGAATTCCTGCAAGATATCGGTCCATCTTCTCTGTGAAATCGACGAACTCATCGATCGAAGACTCGCCCCTACTTGATCGATCTTGGTCAAAACTTGCTCCAGAGTAAGAGACTCCGCTGTTTCCGCCTGAACGGGGACTCCCACAAAAGCAAACAGCAGCAAAGAAACAAGAAAGACCCATTTACAAGACTTCACCAGGCAGCTCTCACTTGGTCCTTTTGTTCCACTTTCGGCGGGTCCTCTTTTGAGAACGCAGAACCATCCAAGACTGCCCTTGGAGTGAGAAAGATGAAGGCCAGAATCAGAGCGGAGAGGATATCGTACTGCCAGCCACCACGTTCATAGGTCCAAAAGATGACTCTCAATACAACCGGCATTAAGAACGCTTTTCTTCCATAGCGTAAAACATATTCTGAACACGGTTCAAAATCTTCCCGTCGCGCATCTCAATAACACGGTCCGCGGTTGCAGCGGCTTCAGGATCATGAGTAATAATGATGATCGTCTGTCCGTACTCTGAGTTCAAATCCCTCAGCATTTTCAAAACCATCCGGGAATTCTCCGAGTCCAGACTCCCGGTTGGTTCATCAGCGAGCAGAATAGCGGGTCGATTGATGACCGCCCGTGCGATGGCAACTCGCTGCTGCTCACCACCGGACAGCTCCCAGGGCTTGTGATCCATCTTGCTTTCCAAACCCAGCATCCGCAGAATGTTATGGGCACTCCCATCCTCGTAGTGACCGTTCCCCTGGATGCGTTTGGCCAGAGCAATATTCTCCCTTGCTGTCAGGGTGTTCAGAAGGTTGTAGCTCTGAAACACAAATCCCATTCTCTGACGCCGAATTTCGGTTCTTTCGGAATCACTCACCGAGCTGATGCTGACGCCTTCGATAAGAATCCGGCCCGAGGTAGGTTGCAAGAGCCCACCGATCAAATGGAG
>PVMK01122666.1_pt1 | contig 12996 bp, 13 predicted proteins | sample 1853481 | NCBI WGS metagenome assembly PVMK01 (sample SAMN08533507, study PRJNA380276) | Marine sediment metagenome, whole genome shotgun sequencing project.
GCGTCGATTTGGAAATTCTTCCACTTCGCTGTCACTAACAATCAAAGTATAGCTGATGGGAATATAGGCCAGACCAGTAGGATCTGGACTAGACGGTTCTCAAATTGATGTATCAATAGTGTGTATGATCGTTGCCCCTTGTACCACGCTTGCCGAGACAAAAGTTGTACTTAAAGGCAAAGTATCAGTAATTGTCACCTCGGCCGCGTCAGAAGGGCCTTCGTTATTGATAACGATATTATAGGTCAGCAAACCACCGGCTACTGCTGGATCTGGATCGGCCACTTTACCAATTGACAAATCTACCGAGGTATTAACAGTCGTTGATATTTCAGCGTCATTATTGGTGTCATCACTTTCAGGAGTATCAGTCGATGTTTCAGCCCGGTTATCCAGGGTTCCCAAAGCAGACGAATCGACGGTTACCTCGATGGTAATGGGTGCACTTGCGCCGGCAGCGAGAGTGCCGAGTGTGCAAGTAACGACGTTACCCAGGCTGCAGCCACTACCCTGGCTGGCTGTGGCAGTAATGATACTGGTTGCCACCGGCAGCGTATCGGTGACTAAAACATTTGTGGCAGGAAACAGACCATTATTTGTGACCATTAAGTGATAAGTTAGGTCTTCACCAGCGATCGCTGTTTCCGGATCACTGCTTTTGGATATCGACAAGTCAACAATAGGATCGACTGCCGTGTCTTCACTGGTTGCATTATTCCCAGACTCGGGATCTGGCGTCGAGCTGCTTACTTCAGCGTCATTTTGCAGCAAGCCGGCAAAAGCTTCATCCACAAACACCTCAATAATTACAGTCGCCTCGTTGCCTACTGATAGAGGTCCGAGGTTACACGTCACTGTATCCCCTTCCGTACACGAAGGGCCTTGACTGGGCGTTGCCTCGACCAAGGTCGTGCTAATCGGCAAGGTATCCGTTACCACGACATCCACAGCGTCTGACGGGCCATTATTTAAGATCGTTAGCGTGAAGGTTACGTTACCGCCAGCGCTAGTTGGGTCCGGTTCGTCGGACTTGGTGATAGCAAGGTCAGCTGAGCCGTTCACCGTTGTATCGAGCAAGTAAGTGTTATTTATCGTGTTGGATTCTGTTGCATCACTACCCACTTGGGCCATGTTATGCAGTATGCCGCTGGCATCCGTATCGACGGTCGTTTCGATGGTCAGCCAGACGGTGGCGGCCACCTCCATGGTGCCCAACTGGCAGACGATGGGTGGGCTTTCAGAACACACTTCTCCCAAGCTAGTCGACACATTAGCAACCGTCAGACTTACTGGCAGCGTATCGGTAACCACCACATTGGTTGCGCTGACCAGGCCGCTATTACTTATCGTCAATGTATAGGTTAGCAGCTCGCCAGCAATTACGATATCAGGACTGCCCGACTTGCTGATTCCTAAATCTGCTTCATCAACTAGCGGAGCTAACACAACGGCTGGTGCAATCTCGCCGCCCGCTTGCTCCACCGGCTTTACGGATTCCAGCAGATCCTGACTTTCGGCAGCCTGGGCCATACTTTGGCTTAAGATCGCCAACAAAAAGACCGGTACCAGAATACTAAGAACAATGGATAAGGTTGCTCGGTGTTTCATTGTCTGACCTCGCTTTAGCTAAATGCGTCTTCAGTTTACGGCTGCAAGTGCGAAAGATCTTGTCCGGTCGGCTAATTTGGTTGTAGTTTGGTTAACTAATTTAATTCGCTCACCCACCACCCACCTGGCACTTTTGTCGAATTCGACTTGCTTTGACAATTATTATGCTCCCAATATTAAACAAAAAAACTAATGGTTTGTCAATTGTCATTTGTCATAACGACATGTAAGAAACGTATTCTCCCAAAATCAGCAAAATTTGCAAGTTCGCAGAATATTATACAGTCCCTTTACCGGGCCTCACTATGACCCTTTTGTCACCTTAAATATTATTACCTCCATCATTGTCTGAAAAAACGCTTCCAATTTCATTTACTGCAAACGAGATTGCCAGCATGATTAATCCCAGGGCTTTATTTTCGGTCATTATAGGTCTTTGAATCTTCGCTCTTGAGTTTACTAATAGGGGCCTGTATAAAATATTACCTATAAATTCGAGTTGCTATTATGTGGTATATTTGCAATTGATTCCGTCAATAAAATGCGAGAAAGATTGTGGCTGCTTGGGACACAGATAGTTTTGGAAACGATACTGCCTGTGCTTGGGCATATGCGCTCGTGAAGAGACATATTAAACCTAGTCAGATGGTAAGACAATGAACATGGGGGGTTCCGAGCGCAAACTCAAGCGCAAGCTGGCGGCCATATTCTACACTGATGTTGCTGGCTATAGTCGGTTAACAGGCGAGGATGAAGAAGGCACCCATAGGCGTCTCAGTGAATACCTCGATCTAATCGCAAATATGATCGAGGAACACATGGGACGCGTTGTTCATTATGCTGGCGATGCTGTACTAGCTGACTTTGATACCGCTACCTCTGCGCTCAGTTGTGCTGCTACGATTCAGCAGGATCTCGCAAATCGCAATAAAAACCTCACTGCTAATCGGAAAGTACAGTTTCGAATTGGCGTCAACCTGGGCGAAGTCATCGTTGACCGAGATGATATATATGGTGATGGGGTGAATATTGCTGCCCGATTGGAGGGCCTCGCCGATCTCCGGAAGCGATCGATCATCTAGAAACGGCCATAAGACTAAGTCCGCGAGATCCCAACATGGGATCGTTCCTCGTTCGTATGGCCGATGCCCATCTTTTTATGGGTGATGATGAAGCGGCGATCCATTGGGCGAGGAAGGCGCTACAACAACCGAATTTTCAGTGGTCTCGCTATGCTGTGTTGTTATCAGCTCTGGGCCACCTTGGTAGGGAGAATGAGGCTGATCAGATCCTCAAGCAGTTACGTGTACAACGCCCTGATTTCTCAATAGATTTCGTACGCTCGACTCATCTGTTCGCCGATGCTGATGATCTGCAACACTATCTAGAAGGTCTCCAGAAAGCTAATGTTACCTGACCATTTAATGGATCTCAATCTCAAGGCGTTGAGAATTCTATTTGCCAATACGTCTGTAGGAATGCCTAATCGTCCTGAGTCTAACAGAACATCTTAACCCTCTGTAAGAAGCTTCCCCACTATCCCCTATCCGCAGTTGCGTGTCGACGGACACAGACCCTGTGCTGCCCTGCATCCTGAAATTCTAGGTTCGCTGAAGGATTGAATTACACTTAACCTCCGTTAGCCGGCAAAAGCTAGAGGTCTTCCATTTTTAGGGAGGTCGTGATGTCTATACAGTCGCGAATCGAACGTGCTACCGGGCAAGAGTCGGCGTGAAAACCCAGGACCCGTTCAGCGACCGGACGCATTTCGGGATCAATCTTGAGGTAATACCTGACATGTATTCGCCGGATCACCATTATTTTGCCGTCTAGCTCAATCTCGCCAGTTGCTTTTGAGTCAAGATAGCCTTCGCCAGCAGGAATGTCGCGCGCTTCCAGCGCGCCCCCAAAGGTTCCAGTCAGTCAGCCGGCGGTCGCAGCGACCACGTAGTCTAGTGTCGTCGCATGCTGTTCGAGTGAGGCTGGATCATGTTTGTAATGGGCGGCTATCTCAGAGTGAGTGCTGAGGTAGACAGGCTCCTCCTCGGCCGGCAGAAAAGCACGGCGCAATGGCCCCTTTATTCTTTCAATACGAACCTTGGATGTGTAGACGACTTCATCAGACATAGAAATTCTCCTTATCTTTGTTGGATTTCGGTCAAATTCATCCGAATTTATTTAAGTATTGAGCGAAACAATGAGTTGTGGAGGTGATGAAGATTACCCTTTTACCGCGCCCATTGTAAATCCAGCCACTAACCGGTCGAGGAAAAAGTTGTAAACTATGGCCACCGGAATGGCCACGATAAGGGCTGCGGCTAATAAGGATTGCCAGAAGAAGACATCACCTCTTACTAGCTCTATCGGCACTCCTGCGCTGAGCGTTCGCTGGGCTGAAGAGGTCACAAATGTCGCTGCATACACAAACTCATGCAGGGTCAAGGTAAAAGTGAAGACGACAACGGCGATGACGCCTGACAAGGACAGGGGCAAGACCACCCTGAAGAAGGCCGATAGCCGGCTGTACCCATCCACCATGGCTGCTTCTTCTAGATCGCGAGGGATCGATTTAAAGAACCCCATTAGTAACCAGGTAGAAAAAGGTATGGATATGGTTGGGTAGACCAGAACTAAAGCCCAGATAGTATCATTCAGATGCAGGCCGGTCACCATGCGGAAGAGTGGAATAAACAGTAGGGAAGGGGGCACCAGGTAAACCAGGAAAATTAATATCCCAGCCGATTCTCCAAAGCGGCCCGCCAGCCGGGCTAGGCTGTAAGCCGCAGGGATGGCGATCACCAGGGTAATGATTACCACCAATGCTCCGACAATAAGAGAATTTTTGGCAAAAGTTAGGTAGTTTGTTTCTAGGAAAAGCAGCCGTAAATTATCAAGCGTTGGCGGAAAATTATAGAAAAATGGATTGTTCTGCGGCCGGTAAAGATCGGCATCCTGTTTAAAGGTATTGATGAGCATAATCAGGAAGGGGAAGACCGCGAAAAAGATAAAAAATGCCAAGGCCACGATGAGAGCGATTCGTCTAGGCCAACGTCTCGAGGTCATCACTAATTCACCTCTGACCGGCTAGCAGATCTGAGCATGAGGACGGCGACGACCAACAACATCGGGAATAAGAATAGGGCCACGGCCGCCCCTTCACTCAGGTTACCACCATCAATACCCTTGAACCAGGCCCAAGACGCCAACACCTGTGTGTAGTAAATCGGACCACCTCTGGTTAGAATAAAGACCACGACCATATCACTAAAAGTGAAGATCAATCCAAATAACAGAGCGATGCTCATGATTGGAAAAAGCAAAGGTATTCTTATCCTGGTATGGATACGCCAGAAAGTAGCGCCATCTACTTCGGCCTGATCAATCAGGTCTCTGTCAATGGAAGCCAATCCCGCCAGCAATATAACTGTCGCCAGAGGTAGCATTCGCCATACATAGACTAGGATAACGGCCGCCACGGCCAGCTCCTCCCGGCCAAGATAGTTCAAATGTAAACCCGGTCCTAAGAGCGTGTCTGGACCTAGTAGCCCTAACCGCTGCAGCACCCAGTCAATTGGACTGAACTTGGAGTCAAAGATCCACAGCCAGCCGATTGTTCCCAAAGAGATAGGGGTCGCCCAAGGCATGATGATCAACATACGGGCAATCCATTTGCCCGGAAAATCTTCGTAAAAGATCAGGGCCAGAATATTAGCCAAAAATATGACGATCAGTTGAGCAATCAGTGTAAACAATAAAGTATCTAAAAGTGCCCGGCGAAACTGAGGTGTTCTCAAAATACGTTCGAAATTCACCAACCCAACGTAGTCAAAGCTTGCGTCACCAACCGTGGCATCGGACAAACTAAAGGCAATGGCCAAGCCGAAGGGTACTGCAACCAGCAACAAGATATATAAGACGGCAGGCATAATGAATACCGTGCCTAAGAATCCTTCCCGATCCGTCAGATACTGGAACCTGGTTTTGACTGTGACTGGCTGTTTCGCGGCTTGTTCCATGAGTTTGCGATATTAAATGGCAATTGACTCTGTCTTAAGTCCTGTGGCCTTGTCAAAGAATTTAAGATGTTTGGTCTCGATCACGAAGTCATAGGTCTGTCCTGGCTCGACCGATTTCGTTACCATTGAGGGTAATTTGGCCGATGTTAACTTATCTTCGTAGGCATTATCTACTTTACCGTAAACGAGCCGGTCCGCCCCCAGATTCTCCACGTGCGAAACGTGTAATGGAATCGTTACCAGCAGGTCACTACTAACGAGTGACGAATCGCTTGGTAAGTAATGTTCAGGGCGAAAGCCGACCAAATGCCCGTCCTTTTCCAAAAGATTAATGGTTGGCGAACCTAAGAAGGTGGCCACAAACAAGTTAGCTGGATCGTGGTAAATTTCTTGAGGTGGTCCGACCTGCATGACCTTTCCCGCAGACATAACTACGATTCTATCTCCCATGGCCATGGCTTCAATCTGGTCGTGAGTGACAAAGATAGTGGTAATTCCCATTTGGCGTTGAAACATTTCCAATTCACTTCGCGCGGCAACACGGAGCTTGGCGTCCAGATTGGAAAGCGGTTCGTCCAATAGGAGGACGCGAGGCTCCTTGACCATCGCCCTACAGAGGGCCACTCGCTGTCTCTCCCCTCCCGAAAGTTGGCGCGGCTTTCGCTCTAGCAGGGGATCCACACCCAGGGTGGTAGCAGACGCTTCGACCTTTGAGCGCAGCTCCGCCTTGGGTATTTTCTTTGCCCTTAGTGGAAAAGCGATATTGTCAAAAACGGTCATGTGAGGGTAAAGGGCATAGCTCTGAAAGACCATGGCCAAATCCCGCATGCGCGGAGGCAACTCGGTCACTCGCTCGCCGGCGATGAACACATCTCCTTCTGTAGGCGTCTCCAGGCCAGCGATCATACGCATCAGCGTCGTTTTACCGCAGCCAGACGGGCCCAAAATGACGAAGAACTCCCCTTCTTCGATAGCCAGATTGACGCCATCGACGGCCTTTACAGAGCCAAAATGTTTCTTGATGTTAACTGTTTCTACAGTAGCCATGGGGGTTCGGTGTTTGGAGAGTGGCAGTCAAGGACCGCCACTCTCTCTGCCATCAACGGATTAACCAGCGCAACCAACGAGCCCTTTATCGCGCCATTTAGCAAAAACATCTTCGATTTGGGTTTCCGCTTCGGCGACCGCTTCTTCGGGTGTCAACTCGCCTAAGGCGGCTTTGCCCATCATCGTGGGAATAATGAAGGTGCCGTACACTTCGGCCACGGCCGGGTTGGACACGCCAGGCCACCCGAGATAGGTAACTGTGTCCAAGGCTGACAGCAGCACCGTTAGCTTGTCTGCCGGTCGCGAGCCAAAGGGATCGTTCTCCAACCAGCTTCCCTCGCCGAATAGTTCAGGCACAGTGCTTTCAAAGGCTGGGAAATTGTACAACTTACTGTTGAAGACCGCCTGATTGTAATTAGCAGTGAGGTGCAGCATGAACGCCTCGGCAGCATCTCTCTCAGGGCCGTCCTCAACGTAATCCGGCATGATATAGATATTCCATACATGAGCCGAAGCATGTTGGTCACCACGGGGACCAATTAGTGCCGGAGAGAAGCCAATATTGTCGGCCGCTGCAGGGTCGATCGCTTGCAGACTGCGATAAGCGGAAATGGAATTCAGAATGTAGGAGAGTTCACCGGCGATCAATCCCTGATTGTTGGAAGCTGCGCCCCAGGCAAAGACTTCCTCGGTCATGGTATTGTTGTATAGATCAACCAGGTAAGTAACAGCCTCCAGTACTTCGGGCGAGTTGATGGTAACACACTCATCTTCATCCTGGATTGATCCGCCGAACGACCAAATGATAGCCCGCATGGCCATATTGGAATCAATTTCGGGTGATAGACCGAGACCCATGGGAATGCCGGACTGCTCGAAGATAGTTGTGCCCCCTTCCAAAAGGTCTGCCCAGGTTTCGGGTCCATTTGGAAATCCTGCATCGGCCCAAAGTGCCCGATCGTAATCGCCGGGGTCGGGTACCCAAGCATGGCAATAACCGTACCACTTATCATTGGCCGGTAGGTACGAATTGGCCGTACAAGTTTCAGCCTGGGGACCAAAAAGTTCTTGCGCCCTCATATTAAGATCTGTTAAATCGTGCACACCTTCGACGAAATTGGCCGCCGCCAAGTTCATTTCAATGATGGTGGGTCCTTCACCAGCGGCAATTGCCGCTGCGGCCGCCGCTGGCAGCTCGCCAATGCTAATATGATCCACTGTCACCTCAACGCCATTGTCCTCGCCCCACTGTTCTGCGAAAGGATCAAACCAGGTGTCGTATTGGGGGACGAAATGGCTCCACTGCAATATCTTGAGTTCTGTCCCTTCAGGGAATTTCTCGACGGGCGCACCTGCTACTTCGACGACGCGCGTTACTTCTACGGTCTGGGATTCCCCTTCGACTTCGACGACGCGTGTCACTTCTACGGTTTGCGTCTCCCCTTCGACTTCGACAACGCGGGTAACTTCGACTTGCTCTGGCTCCGCCTGACAGGCAGCGATAAATACCATCGCTGCAACCATAAGAACGACGAGCAACAGGAAATTCTTGGGTTTCATCCTTCTCCTCCTAAAAAATATAACGTGGCTGCGATGAGAATGCGATGACACAATATTCAATTGTTGCAAACAAGTTTTTCTGGAATGGTCCTCTCAAGAATAGTCTACCCGCGAAAAAACATCTTGCCAAGATGAAATGCAGATGAAATTCCTATAGAGTGTGCGTGGATCTTAACCGAATGACTTTTCTTGCCGATACTTAAGGTTGAGCTACCCACCACATTGTCTGACCGTCGGTGACGACTTTAATCGTTTCCAGTTCATCAGTCCTCAGCACGGCCGCCCCCGTATCTTCCACCTGATTTATTCCGACAAAATATTAGAACTGGGCACCGTTTGTTCCGCATATTAAGAATTTCGGGTTAATATCCGGACTATAATTCGGGACATTATTGGTTGGGCAGGGCAATACGGAGTCTTTGGTCACCTTGCTATTGTGAGGAGTTAGTGGAGAGCTTGTATGAATAAGGGAAAACAGTCGTTTTTGTCACCCTTGATCACCCTGCTTTTTTTGCTGGTAGCAATTAATGCGTGTGACGCCGATACAGGCAGTGGTGACGTTCACGCTAGTCGAGGGATAGAGGCCTACCGGGCGGGGAGATACGATGAAGGAATCGATGAACTCCAGCAGGCGATTGAAATGGGGGTCACTCGATACGACTTAGAGGAAGTCTACACGGTCCTAGGTAACAATTATGATGCGCTTGAACTCTACGACGAGGCAATTAATGCTTACGAGAAGGCAATCGAACTGAACCCTGACTACTACAAAGCCCGGGTCAATCTGGGAATAACATACAGACACATAGGCGATATTGATCAAGCCGAAGAGAACTACAAAAGAGCGCTCAGCATCGAACCCGACTACGCTGAACTACACGCGAGTATCGGGGCGCTTTACATCTTCAAGGCCGAGCCCGAGCTAGCTATTGAGTCGCTTGAAAGATCAATAGAGCTTGATTCGCAAGTGGCTGTTGCTCATTCCAATCTAGCACTGGCGTATGCAATGGTTGGTCGATTCGAGGAAGCCGAAGCGTCACTGCGTCAAGCGACGGTTCTTGGCTATGACAACTGGTCAGTGGTGCAAGAACGGATCGACAGTCTCAAGGCTTTTCAAGGTGAGGAGTAGGAGTGGCGTTTTGTGCAAGAAAGCCCCTGATACCTCCTAAAATTTTGGCGGGTTTGCCATTGATTAGTGTTCCAATCAGAAACTGCGACCTACATAACTCAGTCGCTTGACGATCCTGTTCATTCGTCATTTGCTTCCCACCACATCGCCTGACCGTCAGTAACGACCTCAATCGTTCCCAGTTCATCAGTCCGCAACACGGCCGCGCCTACATCACTCACTCTCCGCAACACTTCCTCATGAGGATGACCATAACGATTCTCCTCCCCAGATGAAATCACCACATATTCAGGCCGGACTGCCTCAAGAAAATTCCGGCTATTAGATGATTTCGAGCCATGATGTCCAGCTTTATAAAGAAGAGCCGACAAAGGGCGACCAGATTGCACTAGTTCGCCTTCCACCTTTTGACTCACATCTCCGGTCAATAGCAAAGAAAAGTCTTTGTAAACCAATCGTAAGCAGACCGAACTATCATTGTCGTGTTGGCTGCCACTGGCGAGTAACTGTTGTGCGGACGGGGAAAGAATTTCCAGGCGCACGCCGTCGCCGATGCTGATAACCTCCCCAGCGATAGTCTTGTGGATACTGGTGTTTTGTTCGGCCGCGGCCGCGTCAAGTGCCTTAAAGCTCGCCTCCTCACTCTCTTGGCCATTGGTTATGAGTTGAGTTACCTGATAACGGTCAAATACCCCCGGCAGCCCGGCAATGTGATCGGTATCTGAGTGGGTAGCAATCACCAGGTCGATATCCCGGTCCCAGAAAGGGATTTCTCGGCCCAGATGGTCGTGTAAGAGAGTTGGATAGGCGCCCCCGTCGATCAGAATCTGCCGGCCGGAAGGGGTTTGGATGAAGGTGGCGTCGCCCTGACCCACATCCAAGAAGCTGATATGCAAACGGCCGTCGGGTTGGTTGGCGGTCCAACTAATAGCCAGTATGGCGACAACGGCGCTGCCGGCTATAGCTAAGCGCGCAGTCATATTTTGACTGAGCCTCAGCAACAAATCATGACGCCGGTCTCGACCTATCCAGGCCAGCCAGGTCAGACTGAAGATGATTAGGTAAGCGGCAATCAGACCGGTTCCTGATAAGGAAAGGGGCACTGAGGCGGCCGGAACGCCGGCAAAAAAGCGTACCCGGCCGATGGTGTAATTTAGAAATAACCAGGTGACCCAAGCCAGCGCTTGGCCTAGTGGAGGAAAAATCATGCCCGTAACAGTTGCCAGAAGGCCCCAGGTCATTACCCCGGCCTGAGCTGGCAAGACAAAAATATTGGCCAGCAAACTAATCAGTGATAGCTGCTGAAAGTGATAGACTATAAGGGGCATCGTCAGCAGCATTGCCGCCAAAGTGGCCAAGATAATGTCGGAGAAAAATCGCGCCCCGCGTTTAGCGAGTTCCAGGGAAACGATACGTTGGGCGCCACCCTCGGCCTGGCGATGCCAGGGTCCAACATAGAGCATCAGACCCAGGGTGGCGGCGAAACTAAGTTGAAAGCCCACGTCCCAAAGGATATTGGGATTGGCCAGGGTCATCACTAAGGCGGCCGTAAAAAGGCCGGCGGCCGCGAAAGTCGGCCGGCCAAGAGAGCGGGAAGAAAAAATGAATAGGCCGCCCATGATGGCTGCCCGGACCACGGCCGCATCAGCCCCAACCAACACCGTATAAATAGCCACACCCCCCAGAGCCACCCAGGCCGAGCCCCGATAACCGATGAGGGGTCGGCTGCTGCGAAGAAGAATGGCCGCCAGGATGGCAATATTGAATCCGGAGATGGCGATAATATGAGTGAGACCGGTGAGGCGAAATTGTTCCTCAAGTTCGGCCGGTAGGCCGCTGTCATCGCCTAAAAGGATGCCAGTTAACAAAGCTGCTTCGGGGTCAGGAAGCATTTTTTGTATCGTCTCTCGGGCCCTTGATTTGATAGCCAATATGATATGGCGAACGACATTCCCTTGCCCTTCCTCCAGTGCATCAATTGATGCCGGCACCATCTGGCTGAATATACCTTTGCGGGCCAGGTACTCCCTGTAGGTATCGCCAGCCGGAACGCCCGGACTTTCCAGAGTCCCCCTGATCCTGAGTCTGGTGCCATATTCAATGAGTGGGTATCGCGGGGCGATGACCCGAACCAGGCCTTCGACCGGCTGGCTAACAAGGCCGGAACTTGAAATTTCTTCGGCCTGTAAGTTCAACACGAGGGTGCGGTCGTATACATCTGGTTCCTCTGCTACGAGACCAGAAATGACGACTTCGCCTTGGCCGTTATGGAAAGCGATATGATCTTGATCGATATTGGCTAAGGAAGAAATATATCGCCCCGAACCCAGGCAAATAAAGGCGATGATAAACAACCACAATCGCCGCTGTTTGTGCTTACGGAAGTAGATGGCGGAAATCAAGCTGGCAAACCCCAGAAGCAGCATGAACCAGAGTGGGCCTTCAGTGGCCGCCCCCAGCCAAATCCCAACGAGCCAGGCAATCCCCAGATAGACAATGGTCATGTCAGCTTATATTGTAACCTGACAAGGCTTACTCTGAAAGGTAAGCAATACATGGTGATCTGTTTAACTTCGTTGAGCCAATCGCATACAAGGCCAAGGACATTTTCGAAGAAATCGCAAGTTGCCTCGTAATCATACGCAAGCATGCCAATTCAACTGTAATCAATTACCCTCATTTTTGAATTCCCCGTTGTCGCAAGTTGCCCTATTCGGCTCTGTCTTTAGGTAGCTTTACGCCCAACAGATCCAGCAAGATCTCGTATCCTGCCTTTCCGGGTGGCGGCGGCGGATCTTGCTGGCGGGTGATCTTGCCATCGACAACTGTGAATTCAATGGTGATGTCCGGCAGGGTGAAGGATTTGCCGTAAGGCTGGATCACGCCCGCTGAACGTGCGCCGCTATGAGTGACCAGCCTGATCGTGACCAGCAACAAGAGATTCCTCGATAATTCAGATTGGTTCGGGAGGCCCGGGTCTCGCACGGGCCTCCCGCCTTTGAGACAGTCTCCAGCGTGGCCAGAGGCACCTACTGCGTGAAAAGGCCTACCTGAAGGTCCTCACACGGGTAATCTCCGGTGCCAGGTGGGAAGTTGTTGCACGCGGCGCCGGGGGTGCTGATCTGTTCATTGACCATGCCGGGGATCGCCGGTCCATGATCCCGGAGTACGAAGTGGATTTCGGCCGTGCGCGGGTTAAGCAACCCAACGCTCCATGGCGCGGCGTCCTCGCCGACCGCAAGGTGGGTGCCAAAACTGGCTCGACCATTGTTGCCAATGACATGGCCGGCCCCAAACGTGACCGAAGCGCCGGCGGCGATGTTCCCAGGTGGTGGGAAGGCGTCGTCTGGGCCGCACACCCCATCACTGCAATTCTCCGGGTAGTTGAAGACGACCCGCCAGAGCGTTACCGCATGCCCGGCCGGCAGCCCCGAAGTATTGACCTGGATCGTTGCTCCCTGGTCATTGGTTACCAACTGAGCGGAGCTGCCGGCAATCGGCGTAAAATCGCTCAGGTCGTTGACAACCGTCCTGTTCACTTGGGCCGGTCCGGAGGCGAAGGCCACCGACAAGCCGCTAACGACCAACATGACTAAGCCTAACAAAATGATCATTCGCTTACGCATCTGATTTCTC
>PVMK01117026.1_pt1 | contig 12995 bp, 12 predicted proteins | sample 1853481 | NCBI WGS metagenome assembly PVMK01 (sample SAMN08533507, study PRJNA380276) | Marine sediment metagenome, whole genome shotgun sequencing project.
TATAGGCTGTTCCACCACTCGCCAAGAGCAAAGGCTGGTTTCCTTTGTTGTTGATCCTGGAATAGGCGCCGGGCAGATGTGCGCAAACGAGCCGGTGGATCCAACCATATGTTTGAAACCATCAGGTTCAAAGTGTCCTGGAGCCAACCCATATCAGCCTGGCATGACTGGCAATCAGTTGCCAGATGATTTTCCACCACGCTAGATTCGGCCGGCTCAAGGCGCCGCTCCAAATAATCGAGCAGTTGCTCAATTGTCAGGTGGTGACCTTGGTTACGCTCGTGATTCATCTTACATTCATTCCAAATTCAACTTACTTCTAAGCATACAGAGTGATACATGACGGAATTGATACATTTAGGTGTCCCCAGTATGGCCTGATAGGATGGTGCGGAGCTTCTTCAAGCATCGAGCACGTAGCGGGCCAATGGAACCGATAGGCATTTTGAGTTTTTTGGCGACATCAGAATAGGCGGGTATTGTGGCGTCATAGTAGAGCATCCACAGGAGCCGGCGGCAGCGTTCATCTAATTGGTCTAAAGCCAGGCGCATTGTCTGCTGCTCGCGATAAAGCTCCACTACTTCATCGGGCGCCAATTCGTTACCTTCTTTGTCGGTTAGAAATGAATCAAAGCTGGTTGTTACTGTCCGCTCATAGTCAGCGCCGCGTCTTCTTTCCCAACATTCTCGACGGGCGGTTGTAACTAACCAGGCTGATATCCTATCAGGCTCTCTTAGCCGGTCGAGATTCTTCAATAATGATAACCAGACCGACTGGAAGACATCGTCAATTTCAGCAGGCGTGAGGCCATAACGCGCAGGAATGGTGTAGACGAGGCGCTCGTATCTGCTAACGACCGTTTCCCAAGCTATTTCGTCACCTGATCGGCAAGCAACTACCAGTTGCTCATCGGTCATTCCATTGTAATCTGTCATTCTAATGTTGACTTGTGTAATCTATCTAATTAGAGCAGATGGCTGAATCACCCATCGTGCGCAGTTTTGCAAGGCTTGTGGCAATCGATGCCGGTACTCTTGACTCGGATCTTGCACGTTCAAATCCTGGAACAAATAATATGATTAATAAAATCAATCAAGAGGGGTCACAATTCCCTCATTCCCCGCAAACGCAATCCAATATTATCTATGTAGGCAAGTGCCTTTCTGCATTTCTGGCAAGCTTGCTATTGTCCACATTATCCGATACTCATTCTGGATCGGCAACCGACCATAAGTCCTTATTAAAGATACTCCTAGGCTGATGCCATTAAGTGGCGGGGCTCATGGGTCCTGGCAACCTTTAACCGGCTATTAGAGAAATATCAACGGGCCTATTAAATGACAGGATCTCTGGGAAGGTTGTCACGGCAAGCCCAAAAATAAACATTGTAATTTTTGCTAGGGTAATTTCGTTTAGAGAGCCGAAATAGATCCGGGTATGGTGAGAGATTCTCCGGGCTGCAGGATTTGAACAGAAACATCTGACGCGACCTGAGCTGCGTGATTGGCAAAATCGAGGGGCGGACGCTTCAGAAACCGTGGGTACAAACGATCGATCACCATGGGCCCGTAAGTCCCCCAATGGATAGGTATGGCAAGCCGCGGGCGAAGGTGAATAAGCGACTCGGCGGCCCTGATTGGATCCATATGCCCTTTACCCAAGTTGGGACCCCAACCCCAAACAGGGATTAGGGCCAGGTCAAGGGTTCGGCCGATAGCAGACATCTCAGGAAAAATATCCGTATCCCCGGCAAAGTAAATTTCGTGTTTGCCTTCCATAAGGAAGCCGATAGGCTCTACAAAAGGTATCCAGGGTAGTTGCCGGCCGTCGTGAATGGCCTTCGTGGCCGAAACTTGCACGCCTTTCACGTTGAATCTTTCGCCTTCTTTTATTCCATGGACATTGTGAAATCCTCGGGCTTTCAAGTAGAGCGCGGCGCCCCCGGGCACGATTATTTGGGTATCGCGGCCGAGTTTCTTTAACGAAGATAAACTAAAATGATCGCCGTGCAGGTGAGAAATCACTATCGCATCGACTTTGAGTGAGGCGGGGTCTGGGGCCGGGAGTTGGCGACGGATGGGACCGATGAAGCTTCCTATGACCGGGTCAGTTAGCAAGCGGACGCCATCCATCTCGACAAGTATGGTCGAATGTCCAACGAAAGTGACCTTTGTATCCATGTTCATCATTCATCCCATTGACGGACAATGTATTTCATTTAATATCCCACAAACGGTGAAACAAATAAAGCGATTCGTCAATATTGCCCATCAGGTTCAATCACGAAATCGAATATCTCCAGCATTGATCACAAGACTATTTTCGAAAACGAAACAATGACCGAGATTGACCCGCAAGCTACAGCCAAGCTACTTAGGGCATTGCTCCAGCCATGGCATTCGGCAGTTAAGCAGCCGGTTGAAGCGCAAGAAGCCGTGTTGGACCGCCTTTTGAAGGATTATGCCCAAACGGATTACGGCCGTCGCCATGGCGCGGATAAGATTGACTCCCTGGCTGATTATAGACGTGCATTTCCGGTCACATCTTATGAACTGTTCAAGCCACTCATTAATCGGGTGATGGCCGGAGAAGTTGGGTTGTTGCTAAGCGAAGAGCCGATTGGGTGGTCGATTACCCGCGGTACAACTAAAGGTGAATCAAAGTTCATCCCGATGACGCCTACAGATATGCGCCAGCGGATTAGCGCTGGGCGGGCCATGATGAATTATGTGGTGAATACAGACCAATATGAATTGTTTGCCGGCGTTAATCTGAATCTGAATTTTCCTTCGGTCGTCGGCACGATAACGATTGATGGCCAAGAGATAGATTATGGTTATAGCTCCGGCATATATGCCAAACATGTGTCCCAGTTCACACCTATTCACTCAGTTCCGAGCCAGGAGGAGATTGATGCTTTGGGGGGTGGCAAGAAGATGAGTGATTGGGCTCGACGATTTGAATTGGCCTTAAGACTTTGTCAGGGGAAAAATGTTACCCTTGTTGGTGGTGTATACCAAACGGCCGTTCAATTCGCCCGTTATTTGCACCGGGAGCACAAGGTCTATCCAAAAGAGATTTGGCGACCGAAGATCATGACGCTAGGAAGTGCGCCGGGGATCAACACCAGGTATCGTCCCACTCTGCGAGCGCTCTACGGGCCAGTCGTGATCCGGGAGATATACGGGGCTACCGAAGGAATGTTCGGTCAACAACGAGATCATGTGCGGGCCTGGGTGCCAAATTACGATCTATTCTTCTTTGAGGTTGAAACCCACCAAGGGATCAAGATGCTGCATGAGATGCGACCCAGGGAACAAGGATCACTCATCGTTTCTACCCCAATCTTGCCTCGCTACCAGATCGGTGACGTGATTCGAGCTTTTCGACCCCCGTACTTTCGCTGCATCGGCCGAGAGCAGTGGTGGACAACTCTCCGGTATTTCTGGGATGAAATCACCAGCTTCAATCTGGATCAGCTGTAGCGGTTTTTGCGTCTGCTATTCCTTTCTGTTGCCACGGCTGACATTGCGCAATACGATCCCAACACCAATCGTAATCAGGATAAGTGGGCCGATACATTCCCATCTTCTGGTTGCCAGCCCCAAGAAGACGATAGCCAGAATCAGGGTGCCTGTTACAGAACGGCGATAATGCGGCACCAACACGCGAATGACTACTTCAATTAGCAGAATCGCAGCAGCGCCCAACCAGAAGACGGTCCATGCCTCATTTGAAAATAAACCGCCTTCCCATGGTACATTCGCCAGATCAAAAGGCAGGCGTTCAGTAAACTCAGTGATCAGGTCAAATACGCCTAGATTATTGGCCAACAACACCACGCCGGCCCAAATTAAAATGAACGCCCAGACAAGGGCGCCAAGTGGATCGCGCTGCCACTTCTCCTCAGCTGATTTCTCTTCGTGCTTTTCTACATCTTTTTCATCTTGCTGATCGCGTTTCCCCATATCTTTTTCATCGTAGTCATTCTTACCCACGATAACCTCCCCAATGGTATGTTACTGCCTTAGTCAATTTGCACGCTGTCAATATAGTATTGCATATCCCAGTATGTCACAATAGATGAACAACTCCTCCCATTTGGTCAGGCGGTCAAATTCTTCTCGGGTGATAGCTATGTTTGTTTCCGGATCGAGTTTCTCTTTTAACACCTAAATCTTGTCCTGAAGGCTTCCTATTTCCTTCTCCCTGGCCGATCTTGATTTTCTTACCTCTTCAATTTCCGCTTCACGTCTCGTTCTACTTTGTTCAACCGTTTGAAGCCTCGTCTTGTACTCAGCCGCTTCACCACGTGCTCCCGCAAAGTCCTTCTCAAGCTGTTCAATACGTCTTTCGTTTTTCTCATACCGTTTGGCGTTGTCAAAGATTTCGCGGATCCTCCCCTCATCATTTGCCAGGTCTAGTCCCCTTTCTTGTAAAAATGTTTCAAACCAATTTGGCATATCTTCTTCGTATTCTATTTTTAGTGGTCTTAGCCATCCTATCACCGCTGCATAAGTATGTCCCTGTCTGTGACATGGACTGCCTTTCGGGTAATTCTGGTCAAGACTTGTAAACCTACTGATATTACCCTCGATAAAGACAGATACATGTCCGTACTTACCTAGCGTCGATCCAAATATAATGACATCGCCCTTTTCCGGAACACCTGTTGGCGTATTAGGGATTCTCTCGTAATAGTCTGTTAGATAAGAATTCCAGATATCTTTAGCACCTACCACCGATGGGTTTTGGGGATAACCCAGAACTTCCTTAGCGTACTGGCGGTAAAGGTCAACGCACTGTGCCCCAGACCTACCTCCGTAATCTATCTCCTTTCCCTCGTACCTATTTATGAACTCGGTTAGAGTCATATTTATTTACTTAGAACCACTTCTGATACATATCCCACAGTAATACTCCTGCTCCGATAAGCCCAAGAACTAGGGCAATAAATGTCTGTCCCATTAAGGAAAATACTAAGGCTGCTATTAACTTTACTTTCCGCTAAGTGATATGTGACGATGATGCTTAGCAAGTCCATAATTGTAAGAACCAAAACCACTTATAAATGAAGGAATAAATGCCAATCTCCATCGAACAAATTAGACAGGTGCTGCAAATCGTTGTACTGAGTGGTCCCTTAGGCACCACTGTTTGCCTACAGCCGGCCACCGCTTTCAAACTATACCTGGACCGCTGGCCGGTGGAGCAAATTCCATTGGCGGCCAAACAGATGTTGGGCTTGTATCGTCACTTTGTCTTTGCCCCCGAACGTTGTCAGCGTCAACCTGAACTAGCTCTACTTGTCGGCAACGTCCTGACTCAATTGGCAGCGGCATTACCGCCCTTACCCACCGGATTCTGGGACCAACGCCCAAAAAAAAGCCGGCCGCTTGCGGCGAGTCTTGGCCCAGGCTGATTTTCCAAAAGATCGCCTCATTTCAGAGCAACTTCGAAAAAAGCGCTCAGTTAATGGCCACTTACCGAAGGGTGTGGCCGCTCACCGACACCGAAAACGGCATCCGTGACCGGCAATTTGGCTTTTGTGACGGCATCTTGAGCCGTTTTGTTAAAGTTCAAGACTCAGCTTCATCGCTGAGGTTAGTTTCACCTGTCTGATTTAGTGAAAACTAAAGATTTACGAATTGAGCGATATTTACTGATGATAGCCGCTAATCGTTACTCTTTGCTAACTGCAAACTGTTCTAACACAGGGAGCATGCCAAAATCGTGATTATCAATAAGGGCAATCTGGGTTAATGGATTATTTCTTTCCAATTCCCTGATTACTTCATGACCTAGATAATAACCGGTTTCTTTACGATTATGAATGTCATACCAGGAGCCGAAGAAGGAATTCACCGGTTTACCCTCTCCAATCGCATGTAGATACTCTCTAGCTAAAAATGCTATGTTTTCCCTGCACCAACTCAGCCAATTTTCATTAGAAGTTGTGACTTTCATGTGCCAGAGGTCCCGGTCAAGAATTACGTGCTCACAACGTTGGGCATAACCTTCGATATAGAGTTGCCACCAGGGACCGGCGCCATTACGAAGTCCATTCTCGGCCCGCCAGTGAAAATGGGCAATATGACCCAGTTCATGGGCAATTAAGCCGCTCAGCGTCGGCTGCGTTTCGTACCGGCATTCAGCAATATTCTCTAGCCCAAAAAGGATTGCCGGTTTCCCGGCATAGGGAGTCACCCAACCGGCGCCGTTACCAAGGCCTACATAGATGACGAATACGATGTCGGTATCAAATTCAAGTGTATCTTGAGCCAAATCTAGGAGCGATGAACATGATTTGAGCAGCCCCGCGTGGGCTTCCTTCATGGCCGGTAGCCTGTCGTTCAAATAGGGGAAAACCATCTCTTTGGCGATTTTAAACCATTGAATATCCTGGTCGGCATAATCATCAATTTGTTTTTGCCGGAGCTCGGGCCATTTGACCATGTATTCTGAGTACCACTGCTTTATTTGTTGATCGATTTCTTTGTTAGCAACCGCGGACCAATACGATAGGTAATCGGGGAAGGTGTCAATTATTTGAACGGCCGACATCGGGAACCTTTCTCAGAAACTGTTAGGGGTTTTATTTAGGCGCTGAAGCAGCTAACCTCGATTCAAGTGCCCATATTCGTCTAGATAATCTTGCATCGCCGCTTCGACAACCTGGAGAGCCTGGGCGCGATCATAAGTTTCCTTGATGACAACCCGGTTTTGTTCCCCAGGCACTAATTTGTAAGTGCCGAAGTAATGGCGAACACGCTCTATGAGGGCTTGGGGCAGGTCAAAGACACTATTTGCATCCCCCCAGAAACTATCCTTGAGTAGGACGGCGATGATTTTATCATCGGACTCACCACTATCGATCATACGCACGCCACCAACAACCCTCGCGGTCAAGATGACTTCCGGGTGCATGATCGGCCGTTCGCTGACAACCAGGATATCAAGCGGGTCGCCATCAGACTTGTCTACGTCTGATTCGAGAGCGGCGACATGATCGCCACAAAAGGTTTGGGGGATAAAACCATAGAGGGCCGGCGGTTGAGAAGAGGTGCGTTGGGGCCGGTCAACAATCAAATAACCGGTCGCTTTATCCACCTCATATTTAACAAAATCAAAAGGTGTGATTTCTATGTAAGCATGAACCATTTTCGGGGGCTCCGGCCCGACACCAATCCATGCCATGGATGCGGTCGCCAGCGATTAAACGGTTTCATCGACATTGTTTTCTCCTGCTAACCCATTGTAGGCAGTTGCTCCCTCATTGACAAAGTACTTTGATCTCACCTGTCCATTCGATTGCATGTTTGAGCTGCGGTAAAATCTATTGGTTGAAGATTGAATAACGCAATGCAATAAAAGGTAAAATCCAGGATGGCCAAAGCCAAATTAGCCACCGTATCGAGAGAAGTGACCGGTTTCAAGCGGATCAAGCTCATTATTTCGCTTCATGATGAATGCCGCAGAATCAAAATCTGTCGCGCTGGCAGCGTTTGCCACTTGGAATAGTGATAGTGGCCCGGGAAATTCTGCTCCACATCGATGATGACTTATGCCAGGTATGCCCCATATGCGAAGCAGCCAAGGCTTGCAACGTGCGCGCCATTATCCATATGGATCCTGATGAATCCCCCTATCTGGATATCCGGCGATGTTACGACTGCCGTGTTTGCATACCCGTTTGCCCTCATGGGGCAATTATCTTGAAGCCACCTTCTTCAATTTAAGTGGTTTTCCTAAGAATTTAGGCGATTTTCTTAAGAATTTAGGCGATTTTCCTAAGAATTTAGGCGATTTTCCTAAGAATTTAGGCGGTTTTCCTATAAATTTAGGCGCCTTTCCTAAAAATTTAGGCGCCTTTCCTAAATCGAAGTCCGCTTCCGTTCACATCAACTGCAATAGCATCTCCATCCGTGAATTGCCCTTCCAATATGGCCAGGGCCAAGGGATCAGCCAGCAATCGTTGTATTGATCGCTTAATTGGGCGTGCGCCAAAGGCCGGGTCATAACCGTGATCGGCAATATAACTCTTGGCGTTTTCACTAAGCGACAATGATATCGCCCGATCGGCTAACATTTCTCTTAGTCGGTCCATTTGAATATCGACGATTTGTTTCAATTCTTCTTTCCCGAGATTGTGGAAAATGATGATGTCGTCGATCCGATTCAGAAATTCAGGCCGAAACTGGGCCCTCAAAGCCACCAGGGCCTGTTCAGGATCGTACTGTTCCCCATGTAGAAATTGACTTCCGATATTGCTGGTCATTATGATTGCTGAATTACGGAAATTTACCGATCGGCCCTGGCCATCAGTCAGGCGTCCGTCGTCTAGTAGTTGTAACAAAGTATTAAATACGTCTGGATGAGCTTTCTCGATCTCATCGAAGAGCACCACCGAGTAGGGCCGGCGCCGGACTGCTTCAGTTAGTTGGCCTCCATCGTCGTAACCAACATAGCCTGGTGGGGCGCCGATCAAGCGACTTACAGAATGTCGTTCCTGATACTCGCTCATATCGATTCGAACCATAGCGTCCTCATCATCAAAGAGGAACTCGGCCAACGCCCTAGCCAATTCAGTCTTACCTACACCGGTAGGTCCTAAAAAGATGAAGGAGCCAATCGGCCGCTGCCGGTCCTGTAAACCGGCCCGGGAGCGACGGACCGCATTGCTTACCGCATGAATAGCTTCGTCCTGTCCGACAACCCGCCAGTGGAGGCGCTCTTCCATCTTGAGCAACTTTTCGACCTCGCCTTCAAGCAGCCTGCTTACCGGTATGCCAGTCCAACGGGAAACAATCTCGGCCACATCCTCGCCATCTACCTCTTCTTTCAGCATGGCGCCATCTGCTTGCAATTCGCTAAGCCAATCTTGCTGCCGGCCGAGTTGTTTTTCTAGTTCGACCAGCGTGCCGTACCGCAGGCGAGCCGAGGCTTCAAGATCGGCCTGGCGCTCTGACTGTTCAATCTGGATTTTGGCATCGTCAATTTTTGTCTTGGTTGTCTGAATTTCATCAATCGCGGTTTTTTCTGTCTCCCAACGAGCACGAAGCGCGTTAGCTTTCTCTTTCAATTCCGCAATTTCAGCCTCAATAAGACCCCTTCTGTCCTTAGAGGGCTGGTCCCGCTCTTTTTTGAGGGACTCGCGCTCGATTTCCAGCTGTAGGATTTGGCGATCAACGGTATCCAGTTCGGTTGGTTTAGAATCGATGACCATCTTCAACCGGCTGGCGGCTTCGTCAATCAAATCGATGGCCTTGTCTGGCAACTGGCGGTCGCTAATATAGCGATGGGATAACGTGGCCGCGGCAATGACGGCGCTGTCCTGGATGCGCACACCATGATGGACTTCGTATCGTTCTTTCAGTCCCCGTAGGATCGAGATCGTGTCCTCGACCGATGGTTCCTCGATAAAGACAGGCTGAAAGCGTCTTTCCAAAGCCGCATCTTTTTCGATGTACTTGCGATACTCGTCCAGGGTGGTTGCGCCCACCGTATGTAGTTCTCCCCTGGCCAACATGGGTTTGAGCATATTGCTGGCGTCCATTGATCCCTCGGCCGCACCGGCCCCGACCATAGTATGCAATTCATCTATGAATAGAATGATCTGACCTTCACTATCGGCGATCTCCTTGAGCACCGCTTTCAACCGCTCTTCAAATTCACCGCGGAACTTTGCCCCGGCGACCAGGCTGCTCAAGTCGAGGGCTATGAACGTCTTGTCTTTCATACCTTCCGGTACGTCGCCGTTGACGATCCTTTGGGCAAGTCCCTCGGCAACGGCCGTTTTACCGACGCCAGCTTCACCGATGAGAACCGGATTATTTTTATTTCGCTGGCTTAAAACCTGGATAATCCGGCGGACTTCTTCGTCCCGGCCGATGACAGGATCCAGCTTGCCAAGCCGGGCCAATTGAGTGAGGTCTCTTCCGTACTTAGCCAAAGCTTCGTAGGTTGCCTCGGGGTTCGGATTTGAGATCCGTTGCCCGCCCCGAATAGTGGTCAATGCCCGCAGTACATCTTCTCGGCTGACATTGACATCCGCCAAGGGGGACAGGTTTCGAATGCCTTTGGCCACGTCAACCAGGGCCAGGAAGAGATGTTCCGTACTGACGTAGTCATCTTTCATCCTATCTGCTTCTCGTTCGGCCGCACGGGTTACATTGGCCAACTCTCTTGAGATGCCTACCTGGGTCGCCGGACCAACCGCCCTCGGCAGGCGGCTAAGCTCTGTTTCAACTTGTTGAACGAGCAGATGTCGATTGACGCCGATACGGTTGATTAACTGCGGAACCACGCCATCTTCCTGATTCAACAGGGCAGCAAGTAGATGAAGCGCTTCGATCTGACTATTATTTTGCTCTTCGGCCAGGTTCTGTGCGCCTAGAACGGCATCCTGGGCTTTCTGAGTGTATTTGTTTAAATTCATCCTTTCCTCTCGTTAGATTCACAACTTCATCTCTGGTGATTACCCTAGCAAACAACGTTCAATCACAATGAGCCACAATTATTGTAGGTGAATAACATCAGAGGGTCATAGATTGAATATCAGAAGAACGTTAGCAGTTCAACCTGGGTTGTTTTATAATAATTCTTGTTCGATGCTCACTGTGCAACTAGTTGTCGAAACAGTAGGATCCACCATGAATTGGTCCAGATCAAAGACAAAGAGAATATTGTAAGAAGGAGATAGGAGGGATGATGGCGGAGAAACCTGGTCTTTATGAAAATGTGACACGGCAAGTGGATAAGGCGGCCGATTTGATGGGGCTTGATGCCGACGTTCGCGAGATCCTATCGATGCCGACCAATGAAATTGTCGTTCACTTCCCGGTCAAGTTAACCGATGGCACAGTCAAATTATTTGATGGCTATCGAGTCCAACATAACAATGTTCTTGGCCCTTTCAAGGGAGGACTTCGTTTTCATCCGCTGGTAAATCGTGACGAGGTTCGGGCGCTGGCAGCCTGGATGACCTGGAAAACGGCCATTGCCAATCTTCCGTATGGTGGCGCCAAAGGGGGTATACAGTTTGATCCAAAGGAATATAGTTTGGAGGACTTGGAAAAGATCACCCGGCGCTTCACTTTTGCTCTCGGGGACAATATTGGACCTGAGTATGATATACCCGCGCCCGATGTCAATACGAATTCCCAGATTATGGCCTGGATAATGGACACTTATCTATCAATGCAGTCGCCCCACCAGCGCCAGGCTAATTTTCATGTGGTCACCGGAAAACCTATTGAATCTGGTGGCAGTGTCGGCCGAGATAAGGCAACCGGACAGGGCGTTGTTTACATTCTCGAGCGTTGGGCAAAGGACAATCACTTCGACCTCTCCCAGGCGACCTACTTTGTTCAAGGGTTCGGCAATGTTGGATCTTGGGCTTCAAGGCTGATGCAACAACACGGGGCCAGACTTCTCGCTGTCGAAGATGCCACGGGCGCCATTTACAACCCTGAGGGGATCAATGCCGACGATTTAACGACCTATGTAGCCGCCGACCGGCAATTGGCAGATTATCAGCAAGCAGAATATATTGACCACGAGACTTTTATGGCTACCAAAGCGGATATTTTTATTCCGGCCGCCCTGGAGAGCCAGATTACAGATATAACCGCCCCACTGCTTAATGTGATGCTGGTCGCCGAAGGGGCCAATGGTCCAACGACGCCAGAGGGAGACGCCATTCTCTTCGACAAAGGGATTCAACTATTGCCCGATGTGCTTTGTAATTCCGGGGGCGTCATAGTCAGTTACTTTGAATGGCTGCAGAATAAACGCTCGGAATTCTGGGAATTGGAGGAAGTCGATGGCAAGCTGCACAAGATGATCATGAAGGCTTATGACCGGGTGCAGAAAGCGGCCGTCGATTATGATACAGATTGGCGCACAGCTGCCTACATTGTCGCCTTGGCCCGTCTGGCGAAGGTGTACCGCGAACGGGGGATTTTCCCATAGAGTTCTGCCCAACAAAAACCTTGAATATTTGTCATGCTGAATGGAACGAAGTGGAATGAAGCATACCTTCGTCGTTTCTCAAGTGAGGATCCAGGGATTCTTCGACTCCGCTCCGCTTTGCTCAAAATGACATGTTAAGTCGATCCGGCCGAACATCAAGTGATCGTCGTTGACCGGCAAGATATTGGTGAGTAAGCCATTGAATATGGCGAGTCGGAAATGTACCTGGCTGGGATATACATTGACCGCTGAGATTAAAACAAGGAGTTTCCCGGCTGGCGGAGGTGCTGCATGAATTCGCTGCGGGTGACGCCATCTTCCTTGAAAGAGCCGAGCATGGTGCTGGTGATCATGCGGGGATGTTCTTTTTTGACGCCGCGCATCATCGAGCACATATGGGAGCCCTCGACCACCACGGCCACGCCCTGAGGGGCCAGGATCTCATCGATCAGATCGGCGATCTGCCGGGTCATCCGCTCCTGTACTTGCAGGCGGCGGGCGAACATCTCCACGATTCGGGGAATTTTTGAGAGCCCGATAATTTTGTCGCCGGGAATGTAAGCCACATGGGCCCGGCCGAAAAAGGGCAACATATGGTGCTCACACATGCTGAAGAACTCAATGTCCTTGACGACGATCATCTCGTCGTAATCGACGTCGAATAGGGCGCCGTTCACCAGCGCCACCGGATCGACATCATAGCCGGCCAGGATCTCGTCGTACATCTTAGCCACCCTGTGCGGGGTGCGTTGTAGCCCTTCACGCTGGGGGTCTTCGCCGACGTGAGTCAGGATGTTGGTCACGGCCGCTTCCAGGGCCTGTTTGTTGGCATCGGCCGGCAGGGATTTTGCTTCCTGCTGCTCTTCCAAATCTTCCAACTCGGCCAGCCGGCTATGGGCGTCGCTCATGACCCAATTCGCGCCGTTTAAAGCCGGGGGCCCGGCAGCTATTTTTGTTCCGTTTGATTTGCTCATGTTTTCTCCTGCAGTTTTATCTTGGATAGTTGGGTTGCTCAATGACC
>PVMK01139122.1_pt1 | contig 12992 bp, 15 predicted proteins | sample 1853481 | NCBI WGS metagenome assembly PVMK01 (sample SAMN08533507, study PRJNA380276) | Marine sediment metagenome, whole genome shotgun sequencing project.
GGATTTCGCGGCGACGATGGTGATGTTATCCAATCCCACCGCACGGATAACCGCGGGAGAAAACTGCTGGTTGCCGCGGCCGAATACATGGCCCTGGCCGCCAATAACGGTGACTACAATGGCTGCACCACCCTCGCCACCCGCCAGTACCTCGAGCAAGTCGCTCTCGTCGGCGTCGCTGGCCAGCAACACCCCGTCGCGGATCGCATCCACACCCAGCAGGGTATTGGGCAAACCCAGCTCGTGCATGATCGCGGCGGTGGTGGAACCGGGCCCGATCAAATAGGTTCGTCCCTGCTCCATGCCTTCTTCCACCAGCCAGGCGGCGATGTCAGCGGCCACCAGGTCGTGACTCTCCCTGCCGCCGACCTTGGTATGTTGCAGGTAGCGCCCCTCACTGGGCACCAGCATCTCACCGTAAAACCGGCTGCGTACCACGTTGTGGCGGAAGGCCTCTTCGTCTATGTCACGCACTTCCTGAGCCCTGAGCCCTACCAAACCTCCCCTGGCCAGCTGTACCAGCAACTCGCCAGCGGCTTCCGGGGAGACAGCAAACACCCCCGAGTGCATTTTCACCCCGGCGGGGATGCCCAGCACCGGGCACTGCTGCCCGACCACATCAAAAATGTCACGAGCTGTGCCATCCCCCCCTGCGAATACAATGATGTCCACGCCGGCGGCAACAAGCCCCTTTGCGGCGAGGCGGGTATCGCCGGCTGAAGTGAGCTCATCGGTTTCTTTCCCGAGCGCCGCTACCGGCACCTCACAGGGCAGGCCCAAATGCTGCAGCATGCGCTCGCCCATATCCCCGGGCCAACTGGTGAAGCGCAGTGCAGCGCCCTCCTCTACCAATACGCCCAGGGCGCGCTCCACCCTGTCCATGGCGCGACTGCGCTGCTGCGGTGAAAGCGTCACAGCCAGTTCGCGTAGTTCTTCGCCATCGCTGCCCTTCAGGGCGAGGCTGCCACCCAGGCCCGCCAGGGGGTTCACTATTAAGCCGATATGCAGGGTGGCGCTCATGATCCGCTCTCACTTGAGACTGGCACGCAACCCAAGCCCCGCACCATCTCAAGATCCTGTTGTGACTGGAATTTCGCGAGTACGGTGCTACCAAGCAGCTCTCGTCGCTCACGGTATTGCTTGCGCAGAAAATCAAAGTCCAAGCCGGCCCGGGCAATGTCCTGACCCAGTGTGGCGCTACGCAACAGGGCGTCATCGCGCCTTATGTCATAGCGCGCCTCAAGCAGGTGGCGCATGAGGGACGCCCCCGCAAGCGCACCCGGTACTGTCAGCGCTGCTGGCTCTCCCGCCGGGCCGCCACGCTCCGGCAAGGCCAGACCCAGGTGCAATGCGGCGGCGTCGCTGAGCATACGTGTGGCCAGCAACTTGCCATCCAGGCTATAACCGGCGATATGGGCAGTGCCCAATGTCACCTGTTCCAGCAGGACATGCGGTATCTGTGGCTCGCCCTCCCACACATCAAATACCGTGGCCGGCCCCCGCCGGGTCTCCAGCAAAGCCAGCATGGCCCGGTTATCCACCACGGAACCCCGGCTGGCGTTAATCAACAGGCTATCGGATGGCAAGCAGGCTAACTGCTCCTCCCCCAGCAGGTGGAAACTGGGCCAGGGTTGCTTGCGGGTCAACTCACAGTGCAGGGTGACCACGTCACAGCCGAGAACCCGGGCCAGGCCCGCAGGGTTGCTGATGGTCTTCTCATCGAGCCAGGGATCGTAAACCTGATAGTGGATACCCAGCGCCCGCAGCCGCGCGGCCATGGCCTTGCCGATAACGCCGTAGCCGATTATGCCAACGCTACCACCGGCGAGCAGGCGCTCCAGCTTATCTGTTACCGCGGCAATGGCAGCCAGCACATACTCCACCACCGAGTTGGCGTTGGAGCCCGGCGCATGGGCGAAGCCAATGCCCTGCTGACGCAGATAGTCCTGGTCTATATGATCCACGCCACTGGTGGCCGTACCTACAAATTTTATTGAGGTGCCGTGCAGCAGCGCTTCGTTGATCTGTGTGACCGAGCGCACCAACAATACATCCACCCCTTGCAGATGTGAACGCTGCAGCTTACGGCCGCCGACCCGCCGCACGGCGGCATCGGCACCAAAATAATGCTCTACAGCGGGAATATTCTCATCGGCCAAAATGCAAAAGGTCACGAGTACGCCATCCTTTGCGCCAGGCGCTGACAGCGTCTCGTCAGTGGGCCACTGATATTGAGCTCATCGAGATAGTCCACCACACTGGCGAGACTAGCCGCACTCAGCTGAAATTCCGGCATCTCGGTAACTTCGGGGATGTGGGTTTCCAGCCCCGTCAGTTGCCGCGCCAGTAACACCTGGGGCCAGTGCTCCTGCAAGCGCTTCTTGATACCGGCGGCGCCGCGCAGATCCAGCTCCGCAACCCGGCCCAGGCCCTTGGCCAGGGCGTCCAGGTTGTCAAAGACCTGCAACAGTCGCGTGGCTGTCTTGGCGCCGATACCGGGAACTCCGGGTATGTCGTCAATCGGGTCACCCACCAGCGCCAGGTAATCTGCGAACTGTCCCGGCTTCACGCCATATTTTTCCTCGAACGCGGGGGCATCCAGTGTCACACCGCCGGCAAAATCCCACCAGTGGTCCGACGGGCCCTGTACGATCTGCCCCAGGTCCTTATCGCGGGTGACCACGGATACGGGAATGCCCTGCTGCTGAAAAAGACGTGCCAGGCTCGCCAGGTAATCGTCCGCCTCGTAGCGCGGCCCACCGTAACAGGGTATGCCAAATCGCTCGGTGATCTCCCTGCAGGCCCGCAACTGGAAAGCCAGGGCCTCATCCGGCAATTCCCTGCTTGCCTTATAAGATGGGTAGATGTCATTGCGGTAGTTACTGCCCAGGCTTTCATCGAAGGCCGCCGCAGAGTATGAGCTGCGACTGGTTTGGTCGATAAAATCCAGCAGAAATTTGGTGTAGCCGTACACCGCATGGACCGGCATGCCATCGCGGGTCTGCCAGCGGTCAGGCAGGGAAAACCACGCGCGAAAGATATAGATGGAGGCGTCGATCAGCCAGGCGCGCTCAGAGAGCATCAATCAAGACCAGCCACGGTGAAGTTCAGCGCATCGGGAGTGGCCGGGGTATCAAATTCGCGACACAAGGCGTGATAAAATTCCGCCGCCCGCCGCGGCAGGCCCTCTCGCTGCCAGCACAAAGCCTGCTCGCAGACCTGGCGCCGAAAGCCTGACAGTTCCGACAACGCTCCCGACACACCGTCCAGGTTGTCTACACTCACCCGGAAGCGATAGCCGCAGGCCCTGGCGAAATACCATTCCAGCGCCTGGGGCTTGCTCTCGACGGACTCAAAGGCCAGCTGCTCGGCGGTGCTGCGACCGTCCGGCGCGTACCAGTAACCAAAATCCACCTGCAGGCGGCGCTCCGCTCCGGCAATACACCAGTGCGCCACTTCATGCAGGGCACTGGCGAAATAGTCGGCCCGGTAATACAGCACATGACAGCCCCCCTGTTGCTGCGCCGGCTGATACAGGGGTTCATCCGCCCCACCCCGTAGCCGGGTATGCAGCTTATCGGCAAAACAATCGGCAAACACCCGCTCCAGGCGCTCGCTGCACCAGCCATTGTCCAGTGGCAGCGTTGTATTGACCGGCGCGCCCATCACCCCTCCCCCTGCTTGCGTAGCAGGTAGCGGTAATTGCCATCGAATTCACCCTGCTCCAGCAACTCGTGGCCGAGAAAGGTACAGAATTTTGGTATATCACGCTCGGTAGAGGGATCGGTGGCCAGGACCTGCAGGGTATCTCCCACGGCAATATCGCGAATCTTATTGTGCAGCAGCATCACCGGCTCCGGGCAGAACAGGCCGGTAGCATCCAGTATATGATCGGGTTTGATAGACATATGGAGATAATATCAGGTGTTTAGCAGTGTCGCCGCCTGGTCCGCCGGCAACAGGTCCCACTGCTGGCTGTCTGCATCATAGAGTATTTGCAACTCACCTTGTTCCAGTTGCTTTTGCAGTACCGTCGTTTTCTGCTCAAGGGTATATTCATGTTCACCATAATCGGTACCATCCCTGCTGGCGAACTCCTCCAGCAGGGCCTGCAAAATATCGCCCTGCAGGCGCTGCAGGGGCACTGCGACAAACCGGGCCATCTAAAGTACCTTCTGAAAACCGCGAATGCGCGGTAATATAATGCCTGAGCCTGTGAATGTGGAGTCAAATTGGTGGAAACTTCCTACATCGTCACCTTTATCGGTGATGACCGCCCGGGACTGGTGGAACAGCTGTCCAGTGTTATTGAAAGCAACCGTGGTAATTGGCATGAGAGCCGTCTGTCACAGCTCGGTGGCAAGTTCACCGGCCTGATTCTGGTATCACTGCCGGATGAGGGCGGCGCGGCGCTGGAAGCGGACCTCAAGGCCCTGTCTTCCAGCGGGCTGAGCGTTCGGGTAACGCCGACCAGCGGCCCGGCGACCGCTGTTGCCGGTCGCGACATCACCCTCACCGTGATCGGCCCCGATCGACTGGGGATTGTGCGTGAAATCTCCCGCGCCCTGGCTGAGCGGCAAATCAACGTGGTGGAAATGGACAGCCACGTGAGCAGTGCGCCCATGAGCGCCGAGATGATATTCAGCGCCCGCATCGATGCCTGGATCCCTGAAGCCACCGATATGGACGACTTGTCCGATACGCTGGACGAGATTGCCAACCATATGACCCTGGAAATCGACCTGGAATAAACACGCAGTTTGCAGCACTAATCCTCGCCGCGTCGCAACAACTTGCGCAACCCAACCCAAAGCAGGGTTAACACCGCGGCGCAGATGATAACCAACACGGCGATCAGTACAGTGCCCATGAACAGCCCGGTCATCTCCTGTCGTGAAATACCGAATTGATCCATGGCCACCCAGATCAGGGAAGCCAGGGCCAACACCGCCAATACTATCGTACGATAGTAGCGTCTACTGGCTCTGTTCACGTTTGTCGGGCTCCGGTTATGGGGTTTGTTTGTCCGGCGCTGACGCCGGTAGTACCGGGGTATCGCACTGCACATCCATATTCTGCGCGCGCTGTCGCATAACGTGATCCATCAGCACGATAGCCAGCATCGCCTCGGCGATGGGTGTGGCGCGAATGCCGACACAGGGGTCGTGACGGCCGTGAGTGACTATCTCCATCGCCTTGCCGGAAGTGTCGATGGTAGCGCCCGGCAAGCGGATACTGGACGTCGGCTTGAGTGCGATACTCACCGTGATGTCCTGGCCGCTGGAAATACCGCCCAGCACGCCACCCGCGTTATTGCCGACAAAGCCCTGGGGCGTGAGCAGATCCCGGTGCTCACTGCCGTGCTGCTCCACCGAGGCAAATCCCGCCCCGATCTCCACACCCTTCACCGCGTTGATACTCATCATGGCACTGGCGATATCCGCATCGAGCCTATCGAACACCGGCTCACCCAGGCCTGGCATAACACCCGTGGCTACGACATTGATCCTCGCGCCAATGGAATCGCCGCGCTTGTTGAGGTCCGCCATAAAAGCCTCCATCTCCGGAATTCTGGCCGCATCCGGACAGAAGAACGGGTTGGTCTCCACCACGCTCCAATCCACGGTTTCGGCCACTATCGGCCCCAGCTGAGCCAGGTAGCCCCGAATTTCGATACCGTAGCGTTTAGCCAGGTACTTCTTGGCAATGGCGCCGGCAGCGACCCGCATTGCGGTCTCCCGGGCGGAAGAGCGCCCGCCGCCGCGATAATCGCGAAATCCGTATTTCTGGTTGTAGCTGTAGTCCGCGTGAGCCGGGCGGAAGGTATCTTTGATATTGGAATAGTCCTTGGAGCGCTGGTCGGTATTTTCAATTAACAGGCCAATGGGGGTGCCGGTGGTCACACCCTCGAACACACCGGACAGAATACGCACTTCATCCGCCTCACGGCGCTGGGTGGTAAAACGGGAAGTTCCCGGTTTGCGCCTGTCCAGATCGCCCTGCATGTCACTGGCATCCAGTTCCAGCCCGGGGGGACAACCGTCGACGATGCAACCCAGCGCGGCGCCGTGGCTCTCGCCAAAGCTGGTCACCGCAAATAACTTACCGATTGTGTTGCCCGCCATGATGCTCTCTTACCCTGTAAAATAAACCCGCATATTATAGGCCTATCTGTGCTCGCCTGCGCTGTAATCTTGCAGCTCCCTGGCACTGAGGGCGAACACACCATGCCCGCCCTGCTCGAACTCCAACCAGGTGAAGGGCAGCCTGGGATAGGCCTCCTCCAACGCCACCCAGCTATTGCCCACCTCGACTATCAGCAGGCCCGTATCATTCAGGAATTTCGTCGCCCCGGCCAATATCAAGCGGGTCAGGTCCAGGCCATCGGCACCTGAGCCAAGCGCCACTTCCGGTTCGTGATGAAATTCCGCCGGCATAGAGGCCAGATCCGCCGCATCCACATAAGGCGGGTTGCAGAGAATAAGATCATAGCGGGCTTGCCCCAGGGCATCGAACAGGTTCGACTGCAGAACACGGACGCGGCTACGCAGACCCAACTGCGCAACATTCTCCCTGGCCAGATCCAGGGCTGCGGGATCGATGTCCAGCAGGTCGACCTCCACCTGCGGAAAATAGTGGGCGACCGCCAGGCCAATGCAACCTCCGCCGCAACAGAGATCGAGTATACGACGAGGCTCTGGCCCACTGTACCAGGGCTGGAAGTCGTGCAGGATCAATTCGGCGATAGGCGAGCGGGGAATAATGGCGCGCTGATCACAACGAAACTCCAGCCCGGCAAACCAGGCCCGCCCCAGTAGATAGGGTGTGGGCAGGTGCTCTGTGATACGCCGCCGCAGCAGTGCCTGCAAACGCGCAAAGGCTTCATCATCCAGTGGGTGCGGCAACACACCATCATCGGAGTCCAGCGGCAAATCGACTATGGACAAGACCATTTGCACTGCTTCATCCCAGGGGTTGTCCGTGCCATGACCGAAGTATACGTCACTATTTTCCAGTGCTTCGCTGCAGTATTGCAGGGCCTGCCCTACCGTTGCCGGGTGTTCAATGGCGTGATCATCGTCATCCATGGTCACAGTGTACCTGATCGCGGGAGGCTTTTTACAGTACCGCGAAGGTCGGCTGATAGACCCGGGTGGTTTGCCATGCTATCGGCGGATTGTTACTATCGCTGCCCCGTGGGCCACTGGCGGCCCTCTGGGTTATACCCAATACGGAGTGAGTTCTGTGAAAAAGAGCTGGGCGAACATCATTGAGTCAATAGGCGAAGACCTGGAGCGGCCGGGTTTGGTCGATACACCCAGACGCGCCGCTAAAGCCTTCGCCTTTCTAACCCGAGGCTACCAGCAATCCGTGGAAGAAGTGGTAAACGATGCGCTGTTCCCCTCCGATTCCAGCGAAATGATCCTGGTGCAGGACGTGGAGATGTACTCCCTGTGCGAACACCATTTGCTGCCCTTCATTGGCAAATGCCACGTGGCGTACATTCCCACCGGCAAAGTATTGGGGCTGTCCAAAGTCGCCCGAATTGTGGATGTATTCGCCCGCCGCCTGCAGATACAGGAATCCCTGACATCGCAGATCGCACAAACTATTATGGAAGTGACTGACGCACAGGGTGTGGGCGTGATCATTGAAGCGCAGCACATGTGCATGATGATGCGCGGTGTGGAAAAGCAAAACTCGTTGATGAAAACATCGGCGATGCTGGGTACTTTTCGCAGTGAGCAAAAAACCCGTGAAGAGTTTCTCGCGCTGCTGCAAATGAAGCGTTAGTCCGCGTCAGAGATACGCAACAAATCCACGTGCAGATACTGCCGGTCGGCGGTTCGGGCCGAACTGTAGAGCGCCAGGCGATACTCCGCTCCATCGGATTGCAGCGCATAGACCCGGTAGCGCTGCAAGTCTTCCCTGCCGTAGAGAACCCGCTGGTGGAATACGCGGTTGGCCCACTGCACGCCCTGGCCACAGGCACGGGCGTCACAGGTAAACAGCAATGTTGTACCGGCCTGCTGTTGGAGCATGGCAACCAGTTTGCCCATTACCTCTATAGATGTGAAACCATCCACGATTTGCCAGGTATGGCGTGACAGCAAGCCGCTCTGGCGCTCGCTTTTTTTAAATTTCCAGGCACCGTGCACTTTCTGCATGGCGCCCAGGCCGATTTCATGATCTCTGACCTCCTCTTCGGAAACGGCCACCTGCTGGGCATGGGGATAATTATCCAGCTGCGTTAGCAACGCCTCCGGGGTGGCAGCCTCAGCTGCGGTGCAGGCGAGCAGCAAGACCAATGAAACAAGGGCCGTCCAGAGGGCATGCCCCTTGTCCATACCACTAAACATCATGTCGATTCACACCCTTCCCGTCCCTGTAAAAAATCTACTATACGCTGCGCCACCATAGCAACACAGGGCTCCATATGAAAATGGTGGCCTCCGGCGACTTGTTCGACAATGAGATTGCCGATGTAGCGTTTTGCACTGGCAGCGCCCTCCGGTTGTCGACCAAACCCCTCCTGCGCCATTAGCAGCAGCGTGGGCATATCCAGCGCCTCCAATACTGCCTGATTCTGGCCCGCAGTCAATTTCACGGCAGAGGCACCGCGCAGGCGGGGGTCGCTAGTCCAGGTGTATCCGCCAGGGCAGGATCGCAGGTTGCGCTCCACCAGCAGGCGAGCGGCTGCAAGCGGTAAGCCGCGCTCCACACGAGTCGCCACCGCGGCCTCCACAGACTCAAATACGCGAGTGTCCCGCTGCAACAGGCGCCGTTTGTCCTGCACAAACTTGCGCATTTGTGTCGCACACTCCTGTTCTGCGACAGACCGGGGCATTACCGCGTCCAGCAATACCAGCCGCTGAACCCGCTCGGGGAAGGTGCTGGCAAGCAGGGTAGATATAATCGCGCCGCGAGAATGCCCCAGCAAGCTGAAGCTGTCCCACCCCAGCGCATCCACCACGCCAAGGATTTGAGGCAGGTCATCCCATATCTGGTAGGTGGCATCGTCGGATCGCCTGTCGCTCAGGCCGTGGCCGGTCAGGTCCAGCGCCACAACATGGAAGCCGGCGAGCAACGGCGCGAGCAAACTGAAACTGGCCGCGTTATCCAGCCAGCCGTGCAGGGCGAGCAGTGGGCGCCCCGTGGGATCGCCCCAGGACAAACCGGCCAACTGCAAACCATCGACCTGCCAGCACTGGGCAAGCGGCGCAGGACTGCTCATTTGTCTACCTTATATTCTGGTGGCAGTGCCCAGAACAACAACTGGCCGCAGTCAACCGCAGGCATTTGCATATCCAGGCTTACCAGTCCTCCCGGCAACAGGGATGGCACCTGCCCAATGCCCCCCAGGTAGTAATCTACCAGATAGGAAACCAGTGGTTGGTGCGACACCAGAACCACGTGCTGTACATTGGAATCAGATGGGGTGATTGCCGCCAGCGCGGCGTCTACGGCCTCTATGCTGCCGCCTGGCTGCAGAGCCTTGTTGGGGCTCAAACCCGCATAGGTGAACGCGCAGGCAATAATTTCCGCTGTCTGCGTGGTGCGGACCCAGGCGCTGTGCAACACCAGCCCCGGGAGAGGGATGCCCCGCGCATGACAGATGTCATGAAACCGGTGACAGGCAAAGCCCACATCATCCGCACCCCTCAGCGTTAACTCGCGCAGCCGGTCCGACGCCGCACTGCCCGCCTCGCCATGTCTCCATATGGTCACTATCATCTCGTCACACTGCCACATCCGGTGGCTGCCCCGGGTGCATCATACCATCGAACACGATGACAACGAGTCTACTGGTCATGCTCAAGGCGTTTACCCAAACTCACAACGTTGTCAACGGCATAACCAATAGCCGAGTAGAAAGCTATAACCCCGGTGTTGCCCCTACGTATTTGCAAATTGATTTTGGGGCATCCTTTATCTTCAAGGCGCGCCTCAATAATTTGCATAAGTAATTGTCCATAACCTTTGCGCTGTGCCGCTGGCTTGACCGCCAAATAGTTTATCCAGCCGCGGTGGCCTTCGTAACCACCCATAACCGTCGCGACAATCCCACTTTCGTTGTAGCCGACAAGGAAAAGATCCGGATCTACTTTTAGCTTTCTTTCTATATCCCTGACGGGTTATTCTGTGGCGCCACAAGGCCGCATTCCCTCCACAGAGCGATAACGGCGACCTTATCGCCCTCATTGTATTCTCGTATCTTCATATCCGGGGTCAGCATCTTCAACAAGTGGGCGCTATTGGATGACCGTTACCCAATGGTTGTCATGTGCCGATATCTGACCAGACGGCCAGTTCGTTACCACTGGGCTCAGTGAAATGAAATCGCCTGCCACCGGGGAATGAATAAGTCGCTTTTGCAATCGAGCCGCCAGCTCGCTCGATATGAAACACGGATGCTGTAGTTTCCCATAAAAAACGGGCGCGTAAGCCCGTTTTTCCGTGTGCAACCCATGCGGCAGAATCAGCTCTTGCTCATCTCCAGCAGCAGCTTGTTGAGGCGCGAGACATAGGCCGCCGGATCATCCAGCTGCCCGCCCTCCGCCAGGTTGGCCTGATCGAAAACGATACTGGCCAGGTCGGCGAAGCGATCTTCATCCGCTTCCTGATCCAGCATCTGCGCCAGGGGATGCGCGGGGTTAACCTCCAGGATGGGTTTGCTCTCAGGCACTTCCTGACCGGCCGACTCCATAATGCGGCGCATCTGGGCACCCATGTCGAAATCACCCACCACCAGACAGGCGGCAGAATCCGTAAGCCGGTTAGTGGCCCGCACTTCGCTGACTTTGTCTTCCAGGGCCTTGCCCATGCGCTCCACCAGGGCTTCTGATTCTTTAGCGACCTTCTCCTGCTCGGCCTTGTCTTCCTCTGAATCACCGGCCAGCTCAAGGGCTCCGCGGGCCACATCCTGGAACTGTTTGCCATCGAACTCCTGCAGGTGATTCATCAACCAATCGTCTACCCGGTCAGACAGCAACAGGACTTCGATGCCCTTCTTGCGGAATACTTCGAGGTGCGGGCTGTTTTTCGCCGTATTGAAGTTCTCCGCGACCACGTAGTAGATTTTGTCCTGCTTCTCCTCCATGCGGGACACATAGTCTTCCAGCGACTGATCCTGCTCTTCCTTGTCGGTGTGGGTGGTGGAGAAGCGCAGCAATTTTGCGATCTTCTCCTTGTTCGCCATGTCCTCAGCGGGGCCTTCTTTCAACACCTGGCCGAATTCCTGCCAGAACCCGGCGTATTCATCACCCCCGGCCTTGGCCATTTTGCCCAGCATATCCAACACGCGTTTGGTGAGCGCACTGCGCATGGAATCAACAGCGGGATCCTGCTGCAAAATTTCACGGGAAACATTCAGGGACAGGTCATTGGAATCCACCACACCTTTGACAAAGCGCAGGTACATGGGCAGGAACTGCTCCGCCTCATCCATAATAAACGTGCGCTGCACATACAATTTAAGTCCCCGGGACATCTCCCGGTTCCACATATCAAAGGGCGCTTTTTTCGGCAGGTACAGCAAGCTGGTGTATTCCAGCTTGCCCTCGACCTTGTTGTGACTCCAGGTCAAAGGATCTTCAAAGTCGTGGGAGACGTGTTTGTAGAACTCCTGGTACTCCTCGTCACTGACCTCGGTGCGGCTGCGTGTCCACAGGGCTGTCGCCTCATTGACCGCCTCGTATTCAACCTCGGGGTTCTCCGGCGCTTCCTCGCCTTCCGCCAGGGGCGCCGGCGGTTTGGCCATCATCACCGGTACGGAGATATGGTCCGAGTACTTTTTAATCACACTGCGTACACGCCAGTCGTCGGCGAACTCTTCACAGTCTTTTTTCAGGAACAAAGTGACGCTGGTACCCCGGGTCTCCTTACTCTTATCTTCGATAGAGAACTCCGCCTCACCATGGGATTCCCACAGCACACCTCCATCGGCGGACTCTCCCGCCTTGCGTGTATGCACCTCAACCCGGTCGGCGACGATAAAGGACGAGTAAAAGCCCACACCAAACTGACCGATCAGCTGCGAATCTTTCTGCTCATCACCACTCAGGCTTTCCAAAAACGCCGCGGTACCCGATTTTGCAATCGTGCCGAGATGCTCGATCACCTCACCACGGCTCATACCAATACCGTTGTCGCTGATGGTGATGGTATTGGCTTCCTTGTCCACATCCACCTGGATCTGGTAATCACCCTGCCCTTCGAGCAGGCTATTATCGGCCAGGGAAGCGAAACGCAGCTTGTCGATGGCGTCACTGGCGTTGGAAATCAGCTCACGCAGGAAAATTTCCTGGTTGCTGTACAGGGAATGAATCATCAGGTGCAGCAATTGCTTGGCTTCGGTCTGGAAACCCATTGTTTCTTTGCTTACATCAGCAGTCATAGTAGCCTCGGTTGTTAACATATTGATTTGAAAGAGTTTAATTCGAGGTTACATATGGGGCCAGAGAGTCCGATTTTCAAGAGTCCACAGCGGATATTAGTCGAATCACTGGTAATTATGCCCTGCACTCGCCTATGAAAGTTCTTGCATGACCAATCCAGACCCTCTTGGTACGAAGCTCGATAACGACAAATGCGGGTTGGTAGTGTTTTTTGACGCAGTGCCGCCCGAGTCGCCACGAGCACGGAAACTGGCCTCTCAGGGACCGCTACAAGCACGTCCGTGTGCGCTCGGGCTCGGCCGTCCCTGGCCTCACACGCCCCAGCCAGGGGGTACTTCATGGTTACAGCTCTCTGTATGAGGGATGTCGGCAAACTTGCCTTCAACAATCCTAAAAACCGCAGTTGGGTCACGAAAGTCTGCACAAGCTCTTGATGCACCTGGAAAATTTCAAAAAGCACTCATCACCAATAAGGTGACCACGCGTTTTTCAAATTCCCCACGCACATCAATATCATGCACATCTTTTTCGCGCCCAACTGCGGTTTCTAGGATTCAAGAGTGCACCCTGGTTGGAAAAATTTGTTCAGATTTG
>PVMK01143135.1_pt1 | contig 12992 bp, 15 predicted proteins | sample 1853481 | NCBI WGS metagenome assembly PVMK01 (sample SAMN08533507, study PRJNA380276) | Marine sediment metagenome, whole genome shotgun sequencing project.
GGTGGTGCCGGGTGCCACTCCTGAAGGAGTGGAGGATTCCCGGGTCAACACGCTGGCCCGGGCGTTGGCCAGGTCGGGCAGGACCGTTTTCATCCCCGAACTCGACCTCTACCGTGAGCAGTTCACCAAAGCCGACCTCGAGCGGATCGTGGCCGCCGTTGGTGGGCTGGCCGAAAAGACCGGCCGGCCGGTGGCAGTGCTGGGGATCTCCTTCGGCGGATCGTTTTCCCTGGTGGCAGCGGCCGACTCCCGCATGGAGGGGCACCTCTCCCGGGTGGCCACCCTCGGCGCCTACTACGACCTGGAGGGAGTGATTCAGGCGGTGACCACGGGCGGGTCGACGGTCGACGACCGCTTCATCCCATGGGAAGGTCATCCGATCGCCGGAGAGGTGCTCGCCGCCAGAGCCGCCGAGTTGCTCCCGGAACAAGAACAGAAGCCATTCCTCGCAGCTTTCGAAGACCAACTCGACCCCGAGCAACTCGCCCCCGGCGCCCGAGCCCTGTACGACCTTCTCACCAACGACGACCCCTGGCGCACCGCCGAGCTCGCCGGGCGGCTCTCGCTCCTCTCTGCGCTCGTTGATCGAGGACTTCTCTCCGTCGCAGGTAGCCGGCCAGATCACCGTCCCGGTTTGGCAATGCACTCGACCGACGACCCGCTGGTGCCTTACGCCGAGCTGAGCCGGTTCCAGGCCGGAATGCCCCACGCCAAGACTTCGACCGTGCAGTTACTCCGCCACGTCGACTTCGACCCCACTTCTCCGGCTGGATGGTGGCCGTTGCTTCCCGACCTGTGGAACATGTGGCACTTCACCACATGGATCCTCGCCGGCTGATGTCAGCTCTCTTCGACCGGACGGAACCGGACGAACGGAGCGCCGTCGACCCACTCATCCAGCCTTGACTCGGCTTTCTCCGGCTCCGATCCCCAGCTTTCGATAAGAACCCGAAGCAGGATCTTTGCCCTCTCTTCGCGATCTGGTTCGGGCTCGCCTACAACCCGAACGTCCGCGGTCAAACCCTTCTTCAGGTGAAGCGTGAACTCGGAGTTGGCAACAATGTTGGCGTTCCAGTCACGGGGTCGCCCGGGTCTTCCCGTCAGGTAGTAGACACCGTCGAACTGATGGAAGTAGATCTCGATGCGGCGTTCCTCACCGGATTTGCGTCCGATGGTGGTGATGTCGGCGATTCCGCCGCGGTCCATGGCCCGATTGACTGCTGATTCCATGCCTCCGAACAACAGCCGTGTCACGAGGTGTGTTCCCATCGGTAGGTTGGCAGTCGATGGGTCAGCTAATCGAGGTTGTTGTCACCCCGATCGGGGAAACAGCTCTCTTCGACCTCGATCGGACGCTGACGGGTCAGGACGGTTTCTCCTTCTCCGGACCGCCGGACGGCACCCAATCACCGCCTGAACTGCTGGCACAGCGTCTATTCACGATCGACGACCAGATAGAGAGAGTCCATGTCCTTTCCAACCTGGTGACTGTGACCCGGGCCGGCGGGTGGGACGACGAAACCCTCGCCGTTGCCACCGACGTTCTCCGCAAACTCCTCGTCTTCTACGAGATCGAATCGCCAGAAGACCGCATCGCACGACTCCGCAACGAGCACTACAACGCGACCATCACCGACATCAGGGCACACAGCCCGGACCTCTGGGCGATCAAGGTCACGCCGGACGAGCCAATCAAACCGTTCAAGCCCGGTCAGTACACAACGCTGGGCCTCGGATTCTGGGAGCGACGCGCCGACGAGGCGATGGAAGACTTCGAATACGACCAGGACCGGATCGAGAAGATGGCAAGACGGTCCTACTCGGTCGCCAGTTCGATGGTCGGCGGCGACGGGGAACTCGTAGAGGCTCATCCGGCTGACGTCGAGTTCTATGTCGTGCAGGTGCGTCCCGATGAGAAGGAGATCCCGGCTCTGACCCCACGAATCTTCAGCCTGTTGGTCGGGGATCGCATCTACATGGGTCGCAAGTTCACCGGCCGGTACACCCTCGACGGCGTGGAGCCGACCGACAATCTGGTCCTTCTCGCCACCGGAACCGGCGAAGCGCCCCACAACACGATGACGGCCGAACTGCTCAGAAACGGCCACCGGGGCAAGATCGTCTCAGTGGTGTGTGTCCGTTTTCGACGGGACCTTGCCTACACATCGCACCACGTCGCAGTCGAGGATCGCCATCCCAACTACCGGTATGTGACCCTCACCACCCGTGAACCCGAGAACGAGGGCAACAAGGTGTACATCCAGAATCTGATCACCTCGGGCCGGCTCGAAGAGGAGCTTGGTGCGCCACTCGATCCGGTGAACACCCACGCCTTCCTATGCGGCAACCCGGCGATGATCGGACTGCCCAAACAGAGTGACGACGGTTCGTGGCAATTCCCCGAGCGGATCGGAGTCAGTCAACTTCTTCATGAGAAGGGCTTCATCATCGACCGTCCCAAACAGCGGGGAAATGTCCACTACGAGGAGTACTGGCGCGACCACTGAGAGTCGTCTTGTAGTAGTTGAGGAATCAGGGCTTGGCAGTGCTCTCATTCCGCGAGAGCACCGAGAGAAGCATCGACAACACCCTCAGAGTTGGATCGGGGCGATGCTCAGCCCCGCCTCGACTGCGGCGCTCCGTAGCCGATCGTCCCATACCGCCATCAGGATGTGGGGATTGGGGATAGTCAGGGCACTGGCAAGATGAACGGAGTCGTAGCCTCGAAGCCGGTAGCGTTCCGCCACCTCTCCGGCGTCGACGAGTACGGATCGGCGGGATTCGACGATCGCGAGTGCCTCCCAGAACTGTTCCCACTCCTCCTTTGCCTTGCGCATTGATCGCGCCGAGATGCGTTCGTCTCGGTGCGCGGCGGCGAGCGCCGCCCGAACTTCGGGATAGGCGAGACCGCTGCTGACAACGGCGTCTGCTCCGTCCCACAGCGCTGCGGCGACGTCGCTGGCATCCTCGTCAACCACGAGCTTCACGAGGGCGCTGGAATCGAAGTAGACGATCGCCACGTCAGTCGCGCTGTTGTGTGACCAGCTCAGAGACAGATCGGCCAGCAGAAATGCGGCGTCGTCCGGACGCCTTCGGGCGCGACGTCTTCCGGGGTAAGCGCACGACACCCTCGTTTTCGAGCTGCACCAGAATCGGGGCGGCATCGACACCGGTGAGCCGAGCGACTGCCACCCCTCGATCGGTGATGATGATCTCTTCGCCTGCCTTCACCTCTTCCAACCAGCGCTTCAGCTCTGCTCGGAGTGCTGTTACTCCTATCTCCACGGCTACCCACCTTATGTACAGTTGTGTTTGTTTAGATTGTACATGACGAGCCATAGATGCGGAAGGGGAACGCTCACGTATGCGATGCGAGGAGTACTGGCGCGGCCAATGAGAGTCGGCTGGCTCTCAGGAAAGTGATTCGCGGCGCTGGGCCTCGGCCACCGCAATGGCGGTCATGTTGACGACGTCGTTGACGGAGGCGTCGCGTTGGAGGACGTGAACCGTCTTGGAGAGCCCGCTCAGGATCGGACCGATCACTTCGGCGCCAGCGAGACGGTTCAACAACTTGTAAGACGCGTTGGCGGCGGTCAAGTTGGGGAACACCAGAACATTGGCGGTCCGGGACAGTGGCCCACCCGGACGTCTCTGCTCGAGCAACTCGCTCACCACCGCGGAGTCGGCCTGCATCTCTCCGTCGGCCGGCACATTCGGCCGGGCCCTCCTGAACAGCTCTAGCGCCTTGCGCACCCTGGCAGGTTCTGCTCCCCCCGCCGACCCGAAGTCCGAATAGCTGATGAAAGCGACGCGGGGGTCACGGTGAAAGTCCCTCTGCGCGATGTCAACAGCAGCCACCGCTATCTCCGCGAGTTGTTCGGCAGTGGGCTCGATGTTCACCGCACAATCAGCGAAGAAGAAGGGAGCTCCTCCCACAACCACCACGTAGACAGAGGAGACAATCGAGCGCCCCTCCTCGACGTTGAGAACCTGGAGAGCAGGCCTGATCGTCTCCGGGTAGTAGGTGGTGAGGCCACCAAGAACGGCGTCGGCCGCGCCCTCACTCACCATGAGACACGCATACATGTTCGGATCGGCCACCTGCTCCTCTGCGTCATGAAGCGACAGACCGCGGCCCCGGCGCAGCTCCTCGAGCACCACGGCATATCGCAAGCGGTCTGAGTCTGCCGAGGCTGGATCGACGACCTCCATCCCCTCGATCGAGATACCGGCATCCGCAGCGAGAGACTCGATTATCTCCCCGTCACCCAAGAGAATCGGACTGCCTATTCCCTCATCGGCGACACGTCTCGCCGCCCGAATGATTCTCAGGTCGTGGGCGTGCGGATACGCCACCCGCTTTGGCTGTTCCATCGCCCGTGTGGTGATGGACGTGATCAATCCATAGGAGGCACGGAACCTGGCGTGCAGTTGGTTGCGATAAACGTCGAAATCGGTGATCGGAGCACGGGCAAGCCCCTCGTCGACCGCCGCTTTGGCCACCGCCGGGGCGATCGTCCACAGAACTCTCGGATCGAAGGGCTTGGGGATCAGATACTCGGTCCCGAATGAGAGCCGGTCCATGTCATAGGCACTCAAGACCGAATCCGGGACTGGCTCACGGGCGAGATCGGCCAAACCCCTGGCAGCGGCGACTTTCATTCCCTCAGACACACCCCTCGCCCGCACGTCGAGCGCCCCCCTGAAGATGAAGGGGAAGCCGAGAACATTGTTGACCTGATTCGGATAGTCGCTGCGACCGGTAGCCATGACGACGTCATCTCGGGCTGCCTTGGCGTCGGGATAAGTGATTTCGGGGTCGGGGTTAGCGAGGGCGAAAACGATGGGCCGGTCGGCCATCGACCGGACCATGTCCTTGCTCACCGTCCCGGCGACGGAAACACCGACGAAGGCGTCCGCACGACCATGGCGTCATCGAGAGTCCTCGCCTCGGTCTCCACCGCGAACTGGCGTTTGATGTCATTGAGGTCGTCCCTCCCATCGTGGATCACTCCCCGGGAGTCGGTCATGACGATGTTGGCGCGGTCCACACCGAGTTCGATGAAGAAACGCGCGGTAGCCACACCTGCTGCTCCGGCTCCTGAGAAGACAACCCTCGTTTGGGCGATGTCACGCCCGGTGAGGTCGAGCGCATTGAGAAAAGCAGCCCCGCTGATGATGGCCGTGCCGTGCTGATCGTCATGGAACACAGGGATGTCGAGACGCTCACGGAGGGTCTCCTCGATGTAGAAGCACTCCGGGGCCTTGATGTCTTCGAGGTTGATCCCTCCAACAGTCGGTGCGAGCAGCTCACAGAAACGGATGACGTCTTCGGGGTCGGGGGCATCGATCTCGAGATCAAAGACATCGATGTCGGCAAACCGCTTGAAAAGCACTGCCTTCCCCTCCATCACGGGCTTTCCGGCCAGAGCACCGATGTTGCCCAAGCCCAAAACGGCGGTTCCATTGGAGACAACGGCAACCAGGTTGCCACGATTCGTGTAGCGAAACGCCGCATCGGGATCGTCGGCTATCGCCAGACAGGGCTCGGCGACACCCGGCGTGTAGGCGAGACTGAGGTCGGACTGGGTGGCGGTCGGCTTGGTGGAGCGAATCTCCAATTTCCCGGGACGAGGGTTCTCGTGGTAATCGAGTGCCTCTGAGAACTGTGGTTGTTTGGCCATGGGTCGCACCCTATCGACCTGGCGGCGAAGCGGATTCGGACGACAATTCGCGGGCCACAAATAGCAGTTGGCCCGATCTCGTGGGAGAATCAAGACACACATGCTCGAAACAGATTTGCCTATCTTCCACGACAACGGATACAAGGTGATGGGTGGCTGGCGGGTTGGCCAAACCCCCGAGGACGCCACCACGCGCTCCGGTCTGCTCGTACCCGTCGGGACCAAGGACGAAAATGACGCGCTCGCCCTGGTCGACGTTCTCACCGGTCAGCGTTTCTGGGCCGTTCCTACGGGCGCCTGGCGGTTCATCTGGCCTCCAAACGGCAAACCCGTCATCGCGGTTCGCGAGTCTCAGATCATCGCCGAGGAAGAGATCGAGCACGTTGGCGACGAGGGCCAATATCTCTAGGGCGATTAATCACAGCGCATCCCAGAAGCGTCGGGACGATCATCAAGCCACCCGACAGGCTTCTATCTGATGACACAAGAACACCTCTCGCGTCGAGGCCGCCGACTCACGGCGACCGTCACCGACCTCGATGTCGCAATTCAGCGAGCTTTCCTCATCGGGGTTCTCCTGCCCGGGATGACCACGGCCGATGAGGAGCGATCTCTAGCGGAGCTCTCCTTGCTGACCGACACGGCCGGGTCCGACCCGGTCGATCAGGAACTGGTCAAACGGGAGCGCATCGATCCGGCGACCTATATCGGATCGGGCAGGCAAGTGAGCTGGCAACCCTGACTACTGCACTCGACATCGACGTCATCGTGTTCGATCACCCACTCTCTCCTGCACAGCAGCGCAACTTGACTCAGGTGTTCCACTGCGACGTCGTCGACCGGGAGGCGTTGATCCTCGACATCTTCGCCCAGCATGCGACCACCAAGGTAGGTGCACTCCAGGTTGAGCTGGCTCTGCTTCGCTACACCCTCCCGCGTCTTCGCGGTCAGGGAAAGGTCCTCTCCCAGCAGGGCGCCGGCATCGGAACCCGTGGCCCCGGCGAAACCAAGCTGGAAACCGATCGGCGACGCATTCTTCAGCGAATCTCGAAGCTGGAGCGGGAGCTGAAGAAGGCGGCGGGTCATCGCGAGACGCAACGGAAACGGCGAAGGAAGTCCGAGGTTCCCCAAGTCGCCATCGTGGGCTACACGAATGCCGGCAAGTCCACTCTTCTCAACGTATTGACCGATGCCGACGCCCTGGTGGAGGATCGCCTCTTTGCCACCCTCGACCCGACCGTGCGACGACTCGACCTTCCCGACAACCAGAGTGTCCTCCTCGCCGACACCGTTGGGTTTGTGCGCCGACTTCCCCATGGCCTCATCGAGTCTTTTCAGTCCACCCTCGCCGAGGCCAATGAAGCCGACCTCCTGATTCACTTGGTTGACGCCACCGACGACCAGCCGGAGGATCAGATTGACGCGGTCCGCGAGGTACTCGAGGAGATCGGTGCGAACGAGATTCCACAACTCCTCGTGTTCAACAAGTCCGACGCCCTGTCAGACGTCCAGCTCAGCCGCGTTGAGAACCTCTATCCGGATGCCGTTCTGATCTCCGCCCTCAACGAGGAGGGTCTGGAGGAACTGGTCTCTGCTTTGGCCGAGGCGGTCAGCCGTCAGATGGTGACACTCACGCTGACGGTCCCTTACGATCGCGGCGACATCGTGGCAGCAGCCCACCGCCTGGGTGATGTCATCGAGGAGAAACACGACGACCATGGAACGGTTCTCGATGTCCGGGTTCCAGCCCCGATGACGGACCGGTTCGTGGAGTTTTCCCGCTAAGCAACCAGCGTTGCCGCGCCGACAATCCCTGCGTTGTTGGCAAACCTGGCCCGGACAACGGGTAACGAACTGTCGATCTGGTCACGCCAACGGTCCCATTTTCTGGAGACCCCACCTCCAATTGCAATCAACTGAGGGGCGAAGACCGAGTTCACATGGGCGAGATAGCGATTGGCCCTGGCTCCCCACTCATCCCAAGAAAGATTCTCCTGGCTTCTCGACCTCGCGGAAAAGTGGGATTCGGCCGGGGCATGCCCTTCGAGTTCCAGACTGCCTAGCTCAACATTTCGAACCAGCTCGCCGTTCATCAGAAGCCCACTTCCTATCCCGCTACCGAAAGTGAGGAGAATCACCAGACCGGAAACACCTTTCGCCACGCCGTAGCGTGCCTCGCAGAGCGCAGCAGCGTCGGCGTCGTTGACGATGGCCACCTCCGAGCCGGTCTTCGATCTGAACAGCTCGCCGGCGTCTGTGCCGATCCACGATCTGTCCACGTTGTTCGCCGTCCAAACCACACCGCCGGTGACCACCACCGGAAGACCGATGCCGATCGGTCCGGTGTAGCCGAGATCCCCGACCAAGGTGGCGACGGCATCTCCGATCTGGTCTGGAGTCCCTGGCTGGGGAGTCTCGAACCGAAGACGATCACCGATGATGGAGCCGTCGTCGAGATCCACCACAGCACCCTTGATGGCGGAGCCACCCACGTCGATGCCGACACGTATCAGACTCAAAGTGTGCGCAAGGTTAAGCGGATCCGGCATATGGCGATAGCCTCAGGATGTGAGTAGTGGTCTGTCGCACAGATGGTTCGAGTGTGTCTCCGAGGCATCGGCGTTCGAAACGCAAGGACGCACGACGAAGCCGCACCTGTTGGTGCGGCAAGGCGGAGGACGCAGCGGGCGGCGTCGAGGGCCGGAGAGACGCCGGAGTCATCTGTGAGAGGGGCCACTCCATCCACTGACATCGGAGTTGTCGGCCTCGCGGTGATGGGAGCCAACCTCGCCCTCAACCTTGCCGACTCCGGCAACCGGGTTTCGGTGTACAACCGGACCACCTCGGTGACCGACGACTTCATGGGCGGTCCGGCCGTCGGCAAGGAAATGGTCGCCGCGGCAACCCTCGATGAGATGGTGGGTCAACTCGGCTCCCCTCGGGTTGTCCTTCTCATGGTGAAGGCGGGGCCGGCCGTTGCGCCGTCATCGGCGACCTCGGTCGACTACTCGAGGATGGAGACATCATCATCGATGGGGGCAACTCGAGGTTCACCGACACCGAGCGCCGATACAGAGAACTGGCAAAGCAGGGAATCAGATATCTCGGAGTTGGTATCTCCGGGGGTGAGGAAGGTGCCCGCCACGGTCCGTCGATAATGCCCGGCGGCGACCCGGCGGCATGGCCACACGTCGAGGCCATGCTCAAGGGCATTGCTGCCAGGGCGCCGGACGGTACGCCGACGGTTGATTGGGTAGGAGAAGGTGGGGCCGGTCATTTCGTCAAGATGGTCCACAACGGCATCGAATACGGCGACATGCAGGTGATCGCCGAGGCCTACGACCTGATGCGTCGAGGTCTGGGGTTGACGGCTCAGGAGATCGGCGATGTGTTCGAAGAGTGGAATCAGGGTCGGCTGAAGTCGTATCTGATCGAGATCACCGCCGACATCCTGCGAACCACGGAAAATGGTGAGCCGCTGATCGACAAGATTCTCGACGCCGCCGGTCAGAAGGGCACAGGCAAATGGACGGTCATGGCCTCGATGGACCTCGCCGAGCCGACAGCCCTGGTAGCCGAAGCGGTCTACGCCCGCATCGTCAGTTCGGATCCTGACAGACGTGCCCGCACAGCGGAGATCTTTGCCTCTCCGACCACCCATCTCGAGGATGTCCGTGTTGAGGACGTGGAGGCTGCGCTCTATGCCTCGAAGATCATCTCCTACGCCCAGGGATTCAGGCTCCTCGACGCAGCCTCGACAGAGTACGGGTGGGATCTGGACCTCGGCTCGGTGGCCTCGTTGTGGCGGGCGGGATGCATCATCCGGGCAGCATTTCTCGAAGACATCATGGGCGCCTATCTCTCGACGCCGGACCTTCCCGACCTCACCGAGGAGCCTTCTTCTCCGACGCCCTGCGCACGGCTGAGAAATCGTGGCGAGCAGTGGTCGGAGACGCCGTCCGATCGGGAATCCCGGTTCCTGCCTATTCGAGTGCCTGGCCTACTTCGACGGGATGCGGTCGAGACGTCTTCCCGCCGACCTGATCCAGGCGCAACGCGACCTCTTTGGAGCCCACACCTTCGAAAGGACCGACCATCCCAGAGGTGCAGTTCTTCCACCACAACTGGGGTTCACTGAGGGCTAGACCGGAGGGGTGCCCGGAACCTCCATCAACGGTGTCTGCTCGAACTCGGGGTCGGCGGCGTCCGCCGCCTCGACAAGCTCTCGTCGTATCCCCATCAAGAACAAGATCGCATCCAGGAACGGGACCGACACCGACGTGTCTGCTCCTTCTTTTAGAATCGGCTTGGCGTTGAACGCGATGCCAAGACCGGCGACAGCCAGCATGTCGAGGTCGTTGGCTCCATCGCCACTGCCACAACCTGGCTCAGCGCGATTCCTTCGGCATCGGCGATCGATCGGAGGAAGACCGCCTTGCGCGGTCCATCCACCAGTTCGCCCGTCAGTCCACCGGTGAGAACACCGTCTTTGACGTCGAGGGTGTTGGACAGCGAATAGTCAACTTCGAGATCTGAGGCAATGGCGTCGGCAAACCGTGTGAACCCGGCGGAGACGATGGCCGTCTTCATTCCCAGCCGCTTCAGGGTTCGAATGAAGGTGCGGGCCCCGGGAGTGACCGTTATCGCGCAGCCACCGATCGAGAGCCGCCTGGTCAAGTCCTTTCAGCAGGGAGACTCTTTCCCTGAGGGACTCCTCGAAGTCGACTTCGCCTGCCATGGCGGCCGCGGTTATCGCCGAGACCTCTGCCTCCGTGCCCGCCTCCGGGCCAGAAGATTGACTATCTCCTCCTGAATCAAAGTCGAGTCGATGTCGAGAACCACCATCTGGCGGGCCCGCCGCTCCAACCCCTCAGCCTGTATTGCAACGTCGATCGGCCTCTCCGACGCCGCGTCGACCAGGCCCGCCCTGATCTTGTCGATGTCCCCTCCCGAGATGGTCAGCTCATAGCTCATCACTGGATACCTGGACAGCCGAAAGATGCGCTCGATGTTGCCCCCGCCCTGGGCGATCGCCGTCGCCACCGCTCCAAAGTCGTCGGGTCCGATGCGAGTCGCGATGACCGTGACGATCGAGAGACTGACAGGTGGGGAAGGCGTGGTGTCCACCACCTCGAACTCGATACGAAGACCTGTCTCCCATCCGAAGAAGAGAAGGTCGCGAATCGTCGCCTGTTCGGCGGCCACCCCGACCAGAACGTTGAGTGTCAATCGGCCTCTCACGACGATCTGCTCGATGTCGTAGATCTCGGCGTCCCCGGCGCTGAGAACATCCATCAACCCGGCGGATATACCCGGGTTGTCCGGGCCGTTGACCGAAACAAGAATCGTGGAGCGCTCGCTCATCATGATTGAGAGTAGGAGTGGCGATCAACGAGACGATGATCCGTCGGATTCGAGCATCGCCGACCGATCGTTACAATCTGGCCGCCCTCTCTTCCTATTCGAGGATTCGCCTTGTCCGACAACCCTTTTCGCCTGTCCCCGCCACGTCGTACCCTACCCACTACGACATCCGACTCGCGCCTGACCTCGACGCTCTGAGATTCGACGGATCGGTCGGGATCGACATCGATGTTGCGACATCAACCGACACCATCGTCCTCAACGTCGCCGACATCGACATCAAGTCGGCAGCTCTGCTGTCCCTCATCCGGCCCTATCGCGGTCACCGAGATGGTCTATGACGAGGAGTACGAGCGGATGACCCTCGTGCTCGACACAACGGCGACGCCCGGCAGCTATCGCTTGGAGATCGAGTACTCGGGGATCATCAACGACCAGCTACGTGGCCTCTACAAGTCGGTCTATCGGGACGCCGAGGGCAACGAGCACACCATCGCTGCTTCCCAACTCCAATCGACCGACGCTCGCGCGTGCTTTTCCCTGCTGGGATGAGCCCTGACTTCAAGGCCACCTTCCAAACAACGCTGGTGATTGCCAGCGACCTCGAGGCCTACACCAACACCGGCGAACTGAAGAGAGAGGCGCTAGCCGACGGCCGCACCAAGATCGGCTTTGCCAGGACGATGAAGATGTCGCCCTATTTGCTCGCGTTCATGGTGGGCCCGTTCGAGACCACCGATCCGGTGGAGGTTCGGGGGACTCCCATCCGAATCATCGTTCCCAAAGGAAACGTTCATCTGACCGACGTGGCGTTGGAGAACGCCATCTTCTGTTTCGAGTACCTCAGCGACTACTACGGGATCCCCTACCCGGGCGACAAGCTGGATCACATCGCCGTCCCCGATTTCGCCGCCGGTGCGATGGAAAACGTCGGCCTGATCACCTATCGAGACGCCTACCTCATCATCGACGGGGAGAAGGCCAGCCAGGCCGAGTTGCAGAACAGCCTCGATGTTGTCGGCCATGAGGTCGCCCACCAGTGGTTCGGCAATCTCGTCACCATGGCGTGGTGGGAGGGCGCCTGGCTCAACGAGGCCTTCGCCAGTTTCATGGAGATGAAGGCCACAGAGGCCATGCGCCCAGAGTGGAAACGGTGGCTCTCCTTTGCGAACGCCGAGGTTCCCTGGGCGATGAGCACCGACCAGTTGGCAACCACAAGGCCAATCGAGTTCGAGGTGACCGCTCCCAGCGAGGTCGACCAGATGTTCGACTCGATCACCTACGGCAAGGGAAACGCCGTGCTTCACATGATCGAGCAGTTCATCGGTGAAGAACAGTTCCGTCAAGGCGTCGGCAGCTACCTGCGCAAACACGCGTACGCCAACACGGTCACAACCGATCTGTGGGAAGGGCTCGACGGCGCCTCGGAATGGCCGGTCGGCGAGATCATGGACACCTGGGTCTACCAGCGGGGGTTCCCCCAGATCGACGTGAAGAAGGTCACCGGGGGCGTCGAGCTCGCCCAGCGACGGTTCTTTGCCATTCCCGACGAAACCGACTCGACCCTCTGGAAGATACCGGTGCAGTTGCGTGGCTCCGCCAACGGTGAGGAGTTCCAACTGAAGCTGCTCGCCGAGGACGACGAAACGGTGGTCCCCATCGAAGGTGAGATCGAATGGATCGTCGCCAACTCCGGTGGCTTCGGGTTCTATCGGACGAGCTACTCGGACGATCTCTTCGACGCGCTGCTCGAGAACATCGGCGAACTGGGCGACATCGAACGGTATTCGCTGGTCGGAGACACACTCTCTTTCGTCCGAAACGGTCAAGTGGCCTCTTCTCACTTCCTCGATCTGGTTGGAAGGTTCAGCAACGAGACCGAACAGGTCATCTGGTCGGTCATCACGGGAGGCCTCGGGCTCATCGAACACCACACTCTGGATG
>PVMK01189124.1_pt1 | contig 12989 bp, 18 predicted proteins | sample 1853481 | NCBI WGS metagenome assembly PVMK01 (sample SAMN08533507, study PRJNA380276) | Marine sediment metagenome, whole genome shotgun sequencing project.
ATTGTTTGAAAGAGATTCTTCCAGAGCCTCAACTTCTTTTTTGCCTTCTTCAAATAATTTCTTTATTTCTTCAGATGAATCATTAGATATTTGATTTTCAATTTGTTCTTGTGCACGGTTAGCGATTTGGGATAAAATTGAAGGATTCTCTTGAGCAAATACAGTGTTTGTCATGCCTCCTAAAAACTAAACTTGCCGTTAAAATCAGGATTCCAAAAACCGCAATAGATTTCATTCTTCTTCCTCCAACTTTTTCTTCAAGATTACAAGGTTCTGCATGTCTTTTTTCTTAATCTCAATTACTTCTAGTCTTTCTAATCGTTTTACAGCTCTCCACATTGTTGTTCGGGGTTGAAGAAATTTTTTCCTTAAATCACTTTCAAAAACTTGACCGCCATTTTCTGAAATGAACCTGATAATTTTTTTATCGTCTTCACGCATATCAGGTCTGTAATCAAAGATCTCTTGTGGGGCAACAAATTTTTCATCAGTTGGTTTTTCGGAAATAATTTCAGTTTGGATTGTTGATTGTGATGATTTTGATTTGTTTCTCTTTATGATTACAGATGCTCCTGCAACTCCAGCTGCAATTAATCCACCAAAAATGAGTGGTAAGGTATAATCTTCTGTAGGGCTAATTGAGTCAGGGGGAGGAGTATCTATTGGGTTTTGAGGTGTACCAAGTATGTAATTTATCTCGGTTGCACCACTGGATAATTCTAAGTTTGTTTGTTCTTCCACGATTTCCATATTTTTGGGAATGGTACTCATTCCAACAATGATAGAGCTTGTTGCCATAAGTAGAGTGTAATCAGATGGAGAATTAAATGAGAAAGTCCAAACTCTTCCTTCTTTTGAAATTAAATCATGAATATCGTAGTCAACAGTAATACTCGATGAACCAAAGGTGTCGATAGTAGCTTTATTTCCTATTATCTCACCGGTTAGCAAAAATCCATCTTCGCCTACTGTGACAAAATTATCAACTGATGGACCGAATAAATCGAGCTCAAAATCAGGTAACAGGGCATCTACATCTATTTGAGAAGATACATGTGTAGAACCATCCGAATACATGGTTAGTTCTAGGGTTCTAGTAGAGCTGAATGAGGTTTGAATTGGCATTCCAATTGCTACAACGACTAAGCCTGCTAGTATCAGGGGGATCTTAATCATTGTATTGAGGATACCTTCAGTCCTTACAAAAAGCATTCCATCTTCTACAAGAGATTCGTTCCTATGAAACGGTGCGATTTCGGGATTCAATGGTTAATACCTTAAATTCATGCTTTCAACGAGTCCCTGGAATCTCTTGAATTCCTGGAAAAATTGAAGTCCTTTTTCGGTTATCAAAAAGACTCTATTTCTATCGTTTTTGACAGACTCGACTAAACCAGCTTCTACCAGTTTCTCACATTTGTCTAATACTGCATAGTGAGATAGGTTGGCTTTGCGAGATATTGCAGATATAATGATTCCATCGCGTCCACCATTTGCGGTAACGTTAAGGATATCACCCATTATGCCCATTTCGGACCTGTATTGTTGTTTTGACATGTAATAGTATAGAATTAGTTTGTTTATGAGGAATCTTCTGAAACCTCAAAGCGGAACACAAAGCGGAACACCTTTTTTATTCCCTAAAATCATAAATTTTGATAGTTTTTGATTAAGTAAGAAAATTTTCGATATTTTTTGTGCTTGAAATTTTGGAACAAAATTTGTAATTTTTAAAAAAAAATAAAAAATAAATTTTTAAAAAATTTCATGTATTTTGATGCTTTTTTATTCCATTTTTTCTATTTTTTGTATATAAGGAACAGGACGTTTCATTACCATTCCTAAACTATTATCTGAAATATCCTACTCTAATGAAAAAAATCCGCAATAATACATTCAGAGTAGTTGCAATACTGTTGATGTTATCAACAGCTCCATTAGGAGTTAGCTATTCTTATGCAGAAATTGAAGAAAATCTTGAACTTGAGGAGATTCAAAATGACCTAAATTTGCCGGAAAATTCTCATCCAGACAGAATTAGAACGATTCTTACTGAAAAAGTGGTAAATGGAAAATTAGAAGTTATGGAGCTTATTTTACCAAAAGACACAACAGATGAAGATGTTAATCGAATTCTTTCTTTAGAAGGAACATCTGGTTGGTCATTTATCAATTTCCAAGAATATCATTCAGGAATAGTTCTTTTTGATGGAAAAGTCTCTAAAGTTGGAGAAAAGTATTGGAAAATTTCAGTATATGGGACTTTAGATTTGTCCAAGGGTGCGTTAAATCTCCATTTGAGTGGAAAGTCTGATTACTCCCCACTTGAAATTAAAGACAATTCCTCCACTGAGAACTTGGATTATAGAGTCATATTTTCTGGGAAAATGGAAGAATCAGACAAAGAAAACGAATTTGCAATCGCATTAATGAATTCCACCCAAATTCCTGAAACGAGTCAAAATATCAAACTACTGCAATTTGGAACTGAAAACTCAGAGTATGTGTATCCTACCGAATGTAATCAATTGGTAAGAAATCCATGTTTGGTAATATAATTACCAATTTTTCTTTTTTTTTATAAACAAAAAATCATTCACTAGTCAGTTTTGAGAATACGTAATAACTTTTTATTCGTATTTTCTAAATAATTTATAAAATGTTTGATAAATTCAAAAAGGAAGAGGGAGGAGAAATGGTAGAAGAAAAACCTGAAGAAGATACTAAGATAGATTCAGGAGAGGAGAAAAAGATGGTTGAATCTTCACTTTCAGAAAATTCAAGTGATATCGGAATTGGGGATCTTATGAATAAACGGGCAAAATTAGAAGATGCAATTGATTATGTGGGTTTGATGATAAAAAATTTAAAAGATAAAAGGACTAGTTTAGAAAAGGATATTGAAGATGAGTCTGTCGATATTAAAAATTTAAAAGAAAAATTAGAAAAAGTAAGTGCTTACATTGATGAAGAAAATCAAGGAATTAAGGAGTTAACTCGTAAGAGACGAGAGGTAGAAAATGAAGCTGATGAAGTAGGATCTTTGATTAATAGTTTGAAGGATAAATTATCTGGAATAGATAAAGTTGTAGATGGCGAGGGAGATAGAGTAAAGAAAATTAAAGAATCTAGAGAATCCTTAGAAAGCTAATTTACGAAAAATAATTATTAAAGAAATTTTGATGTAGTTGATGTTGCGGTTGATGTTGGAACTGATGGAAATAAATCTCCAGTAGAGTTTTCTGCAACTGCTGCGGCTTCTTGTAAAATTTTGTCTGATTCCATATTTGTTGACTCATCAATACCAAAGGCACCATCACCTGTGAAACTATCAGTCATAAATCCACCCAACATATCTGCCATTTGACCTATTTCTTGTTCTGCACCAGGCATTATTTTCCCAAGTGAAGATTTCAGATTTTTCATTAGACCCATAGTTGGCATTATGGTGACTACAGTATCTCCTAGATCATTGAAGGTAGTTAATCGCAATTCAATTCGTTCTAAGGCTATTCTTGCACTACCCAAAATTTTAGTAACTTTTCTTATCTCAGCTAATTCATTTGATAAAACTTTACTTTTTTGAGTGTCATGTTGTTGCGTTGCCTCTACAATTCTTTGAAATATTTTTGCGTCACGTTCATTTAGTTTAGTTAGCATACTATCTAATTTTGAAATTTGTAACTTTAGTCTTTTAATTGCAGTTTGGACACGAGGTTTAAGGGCCCCTTTTGGTTTAATTACATCATTGAATTTCTCGGTAATTCCTGGCTGTGATTGTTTAGTCCATTTATCCTGAAGTTGTGTCAATATTCCAAATTTTAAAATTAATACTTAATTTTGGGTGTAAAAATTCATTCACCGTACATAAAATTTTACTAACCAAACTAACTTAGAGTTTTCTGAGAAAAGATTTTCAGGCACAATTAGAAATTTATTTTTATAATATTAAGAATAATTTATCCAAATGCAAAAAAAAATTCTAATCCTTCCTATCATAATTATAATTGTCATAATTGTTGCAATAGGTTCTCAATCCAACCAATCAGATAAAAAAAATGAATCATTTTTTCATATTACTCTAGCTGATCCTGAACAATATGATAATGGGGTTTATTCTAGTACTTTTGTTATAGAAAAAGGAGAATACAAATTTAGATTTGTACCTAATGGTGATAGTCCTCAAAGTCTTACAATATCATTAAAAGGAAATAGTTTTAGATTTTCAGAGAATTTCATATTGAATGGAACATTACATGAGACTGGAATTTCTGAATATTATACCTGGGATTATGATGGACAAAAATCTATTCTTATTCCAACTCAAAAAGAAATATCCATTCAGATTAATCCGAATGGAAATGTAAGAGGAAGTGTATCTGTGGATATTATCAGAAATTAGAAGGCGTGCCCCTCAAATTACAGAACAATGAGAGATTTCCTCTCGTGGTCAGGTATTTTGAGACCTGATTGCCTTTTTCGTTCTGTAGGGCCACGCAGTTTAGTCGATAGGAATTATGTCCATCGGCATAAAATATTATAGTAATTTTAACTATTTATTATTTAATGGAAATTTTTGTATAATTATTAATTTTTTTAGTAATTTTTTATCATTGATTATTTTAAAGAAATTTTCATAAAATCTAAAAGGAAATTGTAAAGTCAATTTATTCAAAAAAATTCTAGAGGTAAATCATACTAAATTAATAAAAATTTGGAATCTCAAAAATATGATTTTAAGTAATTTTTTAGTAATTTTACACCATAATTAATCAAATCATTAAATCAATAGTAGTTTTGTACAGTTTCAATTATTGAATTTTTTTGAAATGAAAATTATAGTCATTTTTGTCAGAAATACTTGAAGTATAAATTACGAATTTTATGGAGAATGATATTGAAACTAGATGGAAAAGTTGCTATAGTAACTGGTGGAAGTAGAGGAATAGGATTTGAAACCGCCAAGATTTTTTCTGAAAATGGAGCGACAGTAATAATAACATCTAGTAATTCTCAACAGCTAAAGAATGCAGCTAATCAACTTACAAATACAATACCAATATCGGCAGACATTAGAAAAGAGGGAGACGTTAAAAAAGTAGTTGAAGAGACGGTGGAGAAATTTGGAAAGTTAGATATTTTAGTAAATAATGCCGGGATTTTTCCAAAAATTAAACAATTACATGAAATTTCAGAATTAGAGTGGAATAATATTTTAGATGTAAATCTTAATGGGCCATTCAGATTTACAAAATTTGCAATACCATATTTACAAAAAACTTCGGGTACAATCATTAATGTTTCATCAGATGCAGGACTAAAAGCTTATGAAGGATTTAATGCTGATGCCTATTCTGCATCAAAAGCGGCTTTAATTGTGCTTACGAAGTGTTGGGCCTTAGAATATGCAAAAGATAAGATTCGAGTAAATTGTGTTTGTCCTGGTGTGGTAGATACAGATATGACAAAACCATTTTTGAAAACAGAAAAAGATAGAGAATTTATGGATAAAGATCATCCAATAGGCAGAATAGGGAAACCTTACGAAGTTGCAAAATCAATTTTATTTCTAACATCTGAGGATTCTTCTTGGACTACTGGAGCAATTCTTGTTGTCGATGGAGGACAATCAACAAAATAAATTCACATGAGTTTAATACTGCTCAAAATGTACTTTATACGATGAATGATAAGAAAAAGAAGGCAAAATTAATCATTTTACTTGGTGTTATTTGGATAGTTATTAGTTTACCATTGCCTTGGATAATTGGCAATCCTAACGTTTCTGAATCTTCTTTCTACACAATATTGGGAATAATTGGCATACTGTCAATTCCTTTCATCATGCTTGGAGTCGCATGGACTCTAAAGCCAGAGCTGACAACATAGGCAACAACTAATGAAAAATATTCCAATTGAAGATCCAATTCCAGAGTTAGATGTAGCCTTACAAGCTGTAACTGAAGCAGGAAATACAATTCTATCTATTTATGGAGAAAAGTATGAAACTTCAATTAAGCAGGACGATTCTCCCATTACAGAAGCAGACCTAAAAAGTAATGAGATAATCAAGAAAATTTTGTCAAAAACGGGTCATCAAATTTTATCTGAAGAAGATAAAGATGATCAAAGTAGATTATCGCAAGAAGTAATTTGGATTGTAGATCCGCTAGATGGAACTTCTGACTTTATAGATAAAACCGGGGAATTTACGGTGATGATTGCTTTGGTTAAAAACAAAAAACCTATCTTGGGAATAATTGGTTGGCCAACAGAAAAAACTATCTTTGCTGCTCAAAAAGGAAAAGGAGCATTTAGATATTCAGAAAATGAATGGAAGAAAATTTCCGTGACTAAAATTTCAGATCTGCCAAAATGTAAAGCAGTTGGTTCAAGACACCACCTTTCAGATAAAGAAAAAAGGTTTATTGAAAAATTAGGGATTGAAAATTTTACAAGTATTGGAAGTTCCTTAAAGGTTGGAAAAATTAGTTCTGGTGAAGCTGAGGCATACATCACAACAACCAACAAAATGAAAGAATGGGATTCTGCTGCTTCATATTGTATAATTTCAGAAGCTGGTGGAAAAATGACCGATATGTTGGGTAATGACATTACTTACAACAACAAAATTGTAAATCATCAAAATGGAATTTTAGTTACTAATGGTTTAATTCATAATAAAATATTAGAAGAATTTAAAAAATTAGAGTAGATTTCTTCCTTTAAGGAATTCCTTTACTTTGTTTGCACTCTCTGAAAGAGGATCAACTTCTGTGTCAACAATAAGGTCTGCTTTTTCTGGTGCTTCATAGGGATCATCAATACCTGTGAATCCTTTAATCTCACCTTTTCTTGCCTTGGCATACATACCCTTGACATCTCTTTCCTCACATTTTGCTAGAGAACATTTCACATAACATTCAGCAAACTGGTCACCAGCATTGATGATTTCTCTTGCATTTTCTCTATTCTCAAGATATGGAGATACTAAAGAAACTGCACTCGGAACCCCATGCTTTAGCAAAAGTTTAGCTAAATGAGCCACCTTTTTGTTGTGCTCGTCTCTACCTTCTTTTGAAAAATCTTTAGGTGAAAACCATTCCCTTAGCTCATCACCATCAAGCATTGCCAAATTTGGAATGTCTTTTTGTAAATCTTTAACGATTGTAGTCTTCCCTGAACAGGGCAGACCAGTCATCCAAAGAACAAATGGCTTCATATGATTTAATCCGTAAAATGGACATAAAGAGCTTACGTTAAATTTGAAACCATGGTTGAGTTTCTAGAAAATCAATTTCTTTTATCATATCTTCTTTCTTTTTTGTAATAGCTGTAACTGATCGATATTGCTCATACATTTCAGTTTCTTCTTCTTTTGATAGAACTTCGGCTTCTGCTTGATCAAAAAATTTGTTTTCTTTGTTTAGATGATCAAAAAGATATACCGAATAAGTTCTCAAAAATCTTGATACTGGTTCTCTTGCATCTTCCCCTTTTTTCCATCTTTTCAAATGTTTTGAAATTTCTCTTGCAATATTTCTTCCAAATTCATGTTCAATCATAAATTTTCGAATTTCTTCTTTTAGACTGTCATAGCTTGCCACACATGGAAAGTAAGAATTTTCTTCTCTAGAATGATGTATGGTATCTACAAATTCATAGATAATGATAGTAATTTTTTCGATATCTGAAAATGGAATATTTGATCCGTTAGCTATCTTTTCTGCACATTTTTCAATTACTTTTTGTAGACGGCGAACTTGGTCATGATCAGCTCGAAGTTCTTCTGTTGCACTCAATATAGTATAAAGGGCAGAGGTGGGATTTAATGTGTTCTAAAATTATTTTCAAAAATTATACATAAACAATGAATCAATCTAGCTTGACTAATTTGCTTTTTAATAGATCTTAATTAAAATCAAAGATATATGAATCCAGTTTTTTTTGGGATGTTAGAAATAATTAGAGGACAGTTAGGCGATGTGATTTCTCTGGATGGTATTGATACAAGTGTCATTTTAGAAAAATTTAGTGAGTTTCAAAATTTTGTTGGGACTCTAAGTCAAGAAGGCCCTATTGCTTCAGCTCCTGTATTACTACTTGCTGCAGGGGTAGTAATATTTTCTGGAGTAGCAGGTGAGGCATTTTTTAAGAAAACAGGAATTCCAGATGTTGCGTTTTTAATGATACTCGGTGTGATAATTGGACCTGTTCTTGGAATTATTCAACCAGATGCTGTGATACAGATTGTTCCATATTTTGCTGCTCTAGCTTTGATAATTATCATGTTTGATGGTGGATTAAATTTAGATCTAAAACAAATAATTAAAACTGCCCATTTTTCTTTTACTTTAGCTATCCTTGGGTTTATTTTATCAGTGGTAATTACAACGCTAGCTATACACTATGTTTTAGATTGGTCATGGTTAGAAAGTATTCTACTGGGTTCAATTGTTGGAGGAAGTAGTTCGGCCATTGTATTTGGACTAGTCAGAAATATCAGAATTTCAGAGGAAACAAAAAACATGCTGAGTTTTGAATCAGCTTTAACTGATATCTTATCTACAATTATCGCCTTTATTCTCTTTGAAGCAATACTTGCAGGGCAATTTGATCTTCAGATTCTAGAAGAAACACTTGGGAGAGCAATAGTTGTTGGCTTGATTCTTGGCTTTGGAGTGGGAATTCCATGGATGTATGTTTCCACAAAACTTGGTAATGCTCAACATTCCTACATGCTAACTTTGGGAGTTTTGTTTGTTCTATTCTTTTTGGCTAATTCGTTTGGAGAATCAGGTGCTTTGACAGCACTTGTATTTGGACTTATGTTAGGAAATAGGAAGCACCTTGCAGGAATTCTAAAATTCAAACTCCCAAGAATAGAGCTTGATGATCCTACGCATAACCAATTGACCTTTTTGGTAAGGTCTTTCTTCTTTGTGTTTGTAGGATTAATGGCAAGTATAGGGCAATTTGAATATGTAGTACTTGGAATTGGAATCACAATTGTAATTTACTTTGGAAGAATAATTATAAGTAAAATTACTTTAACAAAAAGATTTTCGTTGTTGGATAGAAAAGTTACCAATTCTATGATTCCAAGAGGTTTAGCTGCTGCAGTATTAGCTACTTTTCCATTAACATTAGGATTACCAAATGCAGAAGCTTATCCACAAATTATTTTCTTTATTATTTTGTCTTCTGTAATAATTACTACAATTGGTCTAGGAAGATCAAAGAAAATTCCTCCTCCAGAACCAAAAGAAGGGGGTTTTATCAAAAAACCTCCTGAAGACACTCAAAAAAAGTAATTTCTAATCAATTTTTTTGAAATTTTTAGGATTGTATCTTTTTGTTTATAGTTTGGATATATTTTTGACTGTATTCAGTAAATAATTGAATTTTATCTTGTGCAAGAGCCATAGCACCTGGTCTACTGTTAACATGTTTTTCTGCAATTTGTTGTTCTTCTAATAATTTTTGCAAGGTTTCTTTGGTTTGAGATTCAAGTTGACTAGTCAAATTTTGTAATTCTGCATCAAGTAAATCTTTAATATTTGGTATGGCTGGAGGTGATGCACCTATGATTTCTTTTGTTGTAATTTGTCCAAATATTTTTCTGTCCAGTTCCGTCAATATTTTTTACTCCATTAGTTGTGTTATAAATTCAGATGAATGAAATTTTAATTTCCGTGCTTTGAATTTGTTTTTTGTGGAAAATTTTATTATTTATTCCCAAAGGTAATTATCAACTCTGAGATTAGAATTTAGAGTATAATATTATCGATTTAGAAATTTATGATGAGTGAAAAATGACCTATTGTATTGGAAAATGTAAAAATTACAAGGCTCTAAAACCACCACGAATAGGCAGATATGCTGCAGGACAAAAAAGATGCAATCATTGTGAAGTTTTTGTAGATTATGAAGGGCTCACTTGTCCTTGTTGCAATAGACAATTACGATGTCTTCCTAGAAGTAGAAAAGGCAAGGAAAGATATCTGGAACAAATTATCCCCTAAGATTATTCCTAAAATAAAAACTGCTTATTTATGAGGGCCTGATACTAGGGATATTATGGCAATTCCAGAAGATGTTAAGGAATATGTTGAAAAGCAAATAACTTTAATGATTTCACAGACTGAAGCTTATTTGCCATTCATCAAAGTTGCATTTCCTTATTCAAAAAATCTGGCGGATGCTTGCTACAATCTAATTGTCGGGGAGTGCAGTATCAGTTTTTGTGAATCAATATGCTATGAGATTAAAGTATCCTTCGGCAGAAGATTTTGCTGAATTTGGAAAAATTACTATAAGGTATAGAGATCAAATAGATAAATTTTTCAAGTAATTATTCAATTTTGATTTTATGACCTGAAACTGTCTTTGGTATTGTTATTGTTAATCTTCCCTTGGTAAATTTAGCAAATGCCTTTTTGCTATCAATTTTTCCAGGAAGAGTAAGGATTTTTTTAAAATATTCAAATTTTGTTTTTACACCAAATTTTTCTTCCGAATAAGTTTCTTTTAATTTTGCTTCAACAGAAATTGAATTTTCATCAAATGTTATTTTAATATCTTTTTTATTTACAAGAGGAAGATCAAACTCTAGTAACCAATCTGTTTCAAATTCTCTTAAACAAGATAGAGGAGAAAGAACTTGTTTGTCAATATCATCAGTTAGTAACGAGCTAATTGTTGGAGGTAAAATTCTAATTTTGAATTCATCTTTATTTTCAACCATAAAATCACCTGTAAATTTGTGGTGCTCTTCCAGGCTTTTTCTCTTGTTGTCTTTGTTGAAGGGAACGAATTGTTTCTTCCATCAAGTTTCTATGCTGAATTCGTAGCCATTCAATCTTCTTTTTTATATCAGAAGTATCTACCTTGACATTTAGGACTCTAGCTAAAGTCGTAATAGCCACAACCGAGGCTTCAGGATCGGGGAAAAAAGGATGACACTCAGCATATAGGATTAAAGCTGGAATTTTAGATTTTCTAAATGTAGATATCAATGCAGCGTCTGTTCCAAAAATTGAACCTGCTAGAAATTTGGAAATTTTATAATCATAAAGGAGTTTTTCTAATGATTTGTGGGTAACTATTCCAAATATTTTTGGTGCTTTGGGATCTCGGTTTACAGTTTCCATTCCACTAATGATAATTATTTTTTTGATTTGATTTTTTTTGGAATAGTCTAATATGGACTCGGCAAAGTCATATGCAACAAATGGATCAAAAGGAAGATCAGACATTATAACAAAAAGATTATTTTTTTTATAGATTCGTATAGGTGGAAGTATTTCCCCATCCTCAACAAATAAGGTAGGAGGAAGATCTGGAAGTTCTATTTCTCCAATTTGTTTCATTCCTAAATGATGAACTAAATATGAAATGGTAAAAGTACCAACAAGACCATTACTTGGAAATCCTACAAGCAATATGTTCTCTTTAGGTAATTTTTTGCTAATTTGCATAATTAGAATATAGGTAATCCCATTTTTCTAATACTAATTTTTGATCTTTGTTTTGCACGTTTAGATAGATTTCTCAATAGTTTTTGGCTAAGATCTTCTAAGACTTCACCTAGGTCAAATCCTACTGATTTGTAAATTAATGGTGCATGGTGTGATGTAGAAATCATAATTGTTACATCAAATTTGCCTTCTTTCTTTCCACCAACCCTTTGTTTTTTAATTGAGACTCTAGCTTCGTGAATTTCAGAATAAGTTTGTTGTAGTCTTTTGAGAGTTTTTTCAAATTTGGAACTAATCAAATTAGCATGTCGTTGATCTTCTGGCATTCCAACTATGAATAATGGAATTTGAGTCTCTATTTTGGTTGCTAATAAGCCCAGTATATCTCGGAATGTAATTATGCCTTGTAGATTATCCCAGAGGTTAACTAGACAACATGTTGTATCATTTTTTAGCATAGATTTGAGAATTTTGTTTAAATCATCATTAGGTGAACATTGAGGAATTCTTGTGCTTCCAATATTTCCAATTCTTGATTCTAATTTATGAATTCGGCTTGAACCTCTAGAGAAACGGCCTAAACTTTCTCTTGGAATTATAGCTTCAATTAGATGAGATGAGGTCAAAACTTGCTTTATTTTGTCTTTGTTGATTACTGGAAGATGATCTATTTTCTTACTAGTCATTATTCGTTTCGCAGTACTTAGTGATTCATTAGAACTGACCGTAATGGGATTTTGAGTATAAATCAAATTTGCTTTTATCCATTTGTTGTCCTTTAAGGAAAGTAGTTTGAGAATTTGTTTTGCAGTGACTACCCCAATAATTTTATTTTTACTAACAACAGGAACATTTCGTGTTCTATAATGAGTCATGATATGAGATGCTTTTTGTATAGAATCGTTTGGAGAGATATATGGAACTGGAGAAAGAAATGGTTCTACTTTCATACTCGTAATATTTTTGGCATTAAGTAATGAAAGGAGGTTTGTGGAAAGAGTAGTTTTACCATGTAGATAAAATACATCATAGGCCTTATTTCGAGTAATTTTGTTAATTACGGAAGATAAAGTTTCAGTTGGTTCGATAATTGTGGGCTTTGTTATAATTTTCTTTACTTTGATGGACTGGATATCTTTTAGATGCTCATGAATTGTATCAGTAATCATATTCCTTAGTTGATAAATTACCCTGTTTTAAATTAAAAGAAAACCCTAGATTTTCAAATTTGATTTTCATGCGTGATATTAGAGTTCATATATTTAACCACTAAAACCGGAGTTGAATTGATGCTATTAAGAAATACAAGTCTAAATCAAATAATAATTAAAAGAACAATTACCATCAACCCAAATTCTAGTTTACTTGATGCAAGAGAAATCTTACTTCGGCACAATTTAAAACGACTAGTAGTCATTAACTCTAAAAAATACCCCACAGGAATTATTACGGAAAAAGATATTGCAAAAACGATCTATGCTTTAGGTGACAAACCAATCAAATCTGTCA
>PVMK01118560.1_pt1 | contig 12986 bp, 12 predicted proteins | sample 1853481 | NCBI WGS metagenome assembly PVMK01 (sample SAMN08533507, study PRJNA380276) | Marine sediment metagenome, whole genome shotgun sequencing project.
GGAAATAGACCCCAGCGATTTCATAGGTCTGCTTCAGGTACGCGATGTCGTCGACGACTCGCTCGGCGCTATGGGCCGAATACAGTCGGCCCCAGATATCCCGCACCGTGCAGAAAGTGCACTGGTAGGGACAGCTCCGCGAAGAATTGAACAGGTAGATCGGCTGGCGATCGGAGCTGAAGGGCGTGGTCCAGAGATAGCTCCGAGGGCGATCGAGAAAGAGGTCGTAGTCCGCTCGGGGCAGAGCATCTAGATCCGAGATTCGTTGGGTGCGGATGATCGTGCCCTTCGGAAACTTCCCCTCGACGAGATCGTTGATCAGGTATTCGGCCTCTCCCTGTACGACGTAGTCCACTCGTGGCGGAATCGTGCGTGGGAAAGTCGCCGTGTGCGGCCCTCCGAAGGCAATGGGACCCTCGTAATCCTCGAGCAGCTCGAGGATTTGCAACGCGTCCTCGTAGCAGGGCGTACTGGTGTAGACCCCGACGAAATCGAACTGCGAGACGTCTTCCACCCACGCATCGTGATCGCAGAAGCGGTCGACCAGCTCGGTCGTGTGTCCGTTCCGCTTCAGCATCGCCGACAAGTAGCCGAGGCCGATCGGAAAACGGGCTTCCGTCATGGAAAACTCGCTCGAGCCCGAGCCTCCGTTGTTGACCAAGAGCACACGCATGGACAGCCCCTCTCCTTCGGCGGTGTGCGGAAGAGCGTGTACAGCCCCGTCGCGCAAGGCCCGCGCGACGATCCCGACCCCCGGGAGCTAGATCGGAAGAAGCCTGAGAAAACTGAACTGGGCGCAGGAAACCCGTGGGACTGCTTGAGAAAACGCCTCCGCGCAAATGAGCAGCACGGAATCAAGCCGAGGCGAGGTCGGGGCGTGCTCGTCTGTCGGGCTGAACGCCGATGGAGCGAAGCCTTGAGAGTGTGCAAGTGAGTCTATAACCATTGGATCTATCTGTGGTATTGGGTCTAGCGTTGAATCTCTGCGGCGCGCGGTGCTCCGTGGCTGGCTTCGGTCGCCGCAGAATCGCCCCCCCGATCCGCGATTTGGCTGCATCGGTTGCCTCAAGGGGAACCTCTCACCGACCGATTTTGCGAAGGGTGAGGATTCCGCGTTCCACCCATCGTCTCCCCGCTGTTCGCCTCGAGAATTGAAATCAGAGATGACGAGAGTCAACCTCAGCGCGATCCGCCGCATCCATATCCTCGTTGACACCATTCTCGTGTCGATTGGCTGGGTCGGCGCCTATTGGCTGCGCTTTGCGTTGAACGACACGCTCGGCGCCTCGATCAATCCCTTCGACGGCTACTTCCGCGCGCTTCCGCTGATCGTCGGTCCGTGGATGTTGTGCTGTTGGGCCTTTGGCATCTACCGCAGCAGTCGCGTGACCACCGTGGTGGAGGAATTCCAGACCCTGTTTCGGGGCGCGGCATTGGGGCTGCTGGTCGTTGCGTCGATCAGCTTCTTCTTCAGGGAACTCTATTTCGGCCGCTTCGTGGTGGTGGCCTGTGTCGGTCTCAACTTCGTCTTGCAGGGCGCGAGCCGGGTCGCATTCCACAAGCTCGAAGATCGAATGCGCCGCTCTGGGGAACACGATCTGCCTGTGCTGATCGCGGGTACCGGCGTCTCGGCGATTCGTCTGATCCAAAAACTCCAAGATCATCCCGAGATTGGCTATCACGTGGTCGGCTTCGTCGACGATTCGGATGAGAAAGAGCGGAAGGACGTTGCCAACCGCCCGGTGCTCGGACATATCGACGACCTTCGCGAAATCGCGATCACGCATGGCGTGAGAGAGGTTTTCGTCGCGATGCCGTCCTTGAGTCACACCCGGATGCTTTCGATCGTGCTCGATTGCGAAGATCTGGGTATGACCTTCCGCGTCGTTACCAACCTGTTCGAGGTGCTCACGGCGGGCACTCCGATCGATCTCGTCGACGATCTTCCGCTCGTCCGCCTGGGCCGCCAACGGGCCCACCCGCTCTACGAACCAATCAAACGCGTGGTCGACGTCATCGGAGCCAGCATCGGCTTGATGCTGTTCAGCCCGGTGATGCTCTGGTGCGCGCGGAGGATCGTTCGCGAGAGCCCAGGTGCTGCGATCTTCCAGCAGGAGCGCGTCGGTCGCGACGGGACGGTCTTCCAGATTCAGAAATTTCGAACCATGCACTCCGATGTCGAGCGTTATGCGGTCGCGCCAAAGGACGGATCCGATGGGCGGATTACGCCCTTCGGGCGCTTCTTGAGGATCACGAGCCTCGATGAACTTCCGCAGCTCTTCAACGTGCTCAAGGGAGAGATGTCACTCGTCGGTCCACGGCCCGAGATGCCCTTCATCGTCGATACCTACGATGAGTGGCAGCGTCGACGGCTGTCCGTCAAACCCGGGATCACGGGGCTCTGGCAGATCCTAGGCCGCAAGGATCTCCCGATGCACGAGAACCTTCAATACGACTTCTACTACATCCGCAATCGATCGCTTGGTCACGACCTGTCGATTCTGGCGCGCACCGCCGGCGCGGTCGTGTCTCGGCGTGGCGCATTTTGAAATGGGCGTCGACGTCTCCATCTGTATCGCCACCTATCGGCGTCCAGCGGGCCTGTCGCGGCTCCTCGACAGCCTCGAGCGTTTGAAACTGCCGATCGGGATTCAGATCGAGACCATCATCGTCGACAATGACCGCGATGCGAGCGCAGCATCGGTTGCGCAATCGCGATCCGGCTCAGCCCAATCGGTTTACTACTTCGTCGAGCCGTGTCAGAATATCGCCCTCGCTCGCAATCGGGCGCTTTCGGAAGCGTCTGGCGAGTGGATCCTGTTCATCGATGACGACGAAGTCGCAGACGAAAACTGGATCACCGAGTATCTGAAGCTGGTCGAACGCGAGCCCTGTGACGGAGCATTTGGTCCCGTCCTGCCTCGACTCGAAGAGGTCGTGACACCCTGGCTCGACGTTCAAACCTTTTACACACGGCGTCGTCACGCAACGGGAGCGCCTCTGGGTGAAAGTGACCTCTACACGAGCAACGCGCTAGTGCGTCGAAGGCTCTTCGTCGAACGCAGCTTCGATCCGGCCTACGGCCTCACCGGTGGTTCGGACTCGGAGCTCTTCGGGCGCATGTTGCGATCGGGCGCTCGCTTCCTCTGGTGTGACGAAGCCCGGGTCATAGAGTTCGTACCTCCCGAGCGGCATCGCATCGGTTGGCTCGCCCAGCGAGCGTTTCGGGGTGGTTGCGTCTATACCCACCTTGCGCGATCGAGCGCATCCGGTGATTTCCTCAAACGCACCCTCTGTGCGACAGCTCGGCTTTGCGGCTTTTCGGCTCTAATCCCGTTGGCGGCATTCGCTGGCGGCGGTGTTGGCCCGCGTCGTTCTGCGAATCTGCACCCAGGCGGGCCACCTCTGGGCGCTGATGGGGCGCCGCTACGAGGAATACGGAGCCGGATTTTCTACGGCTCGATGAATCCCGTCAGATGACGAGGGCCCTGGAGCGTCGCCAAGATCGGTCTTGCGATGTTCGCCGCAAACCGCTTGAAGGTTGCTAAGGACAGTACGCTCGTGCTGCGCGGATAGAGCGCGTCAATGTATTCATAGGTGATGTCACGGAATCCGCCTTCTTGATGGCGAGCCGTAGCGATTTCTCCGTGAAGAACTGGACATGCTCCGGTGTGTCATAGGCGTTAGTGGTTCGGCTTCCGTTCCTGAGCTCTCCGCAGGGCGTCGTCAGGAAGATCTGGCCCTTCGGATCGAGGCACTTCCTCAGCCGATCGAGGAAGTCGACTGGATCGGCGACGTGCTCGATGACTTCGATCATCAATACGGCGTCGAATGAGTGATCCGATGCGATCGGATCGAGATTCTTCGAAACCGTAAAGCCCTGGCGTTCGAGACTCTCGCGGAGCGTTTGGCTTTCTTCGACACAGTGCATGTCAATTCCTGGAATGCGTCTTCTCACACTGCGTGCCAGGTGGCCGGTCCCGGTTCCGACGTCGAGAATCCTCGAGCCTCCAGCCACGAGCTGCCTCTCTTCCCAGAAAGCGACGAGGCGCTCGTTCCGCTCTGCATACATCGACTCTTCGAAATCGGTGTCTGCCTCGTCCATGACACCGTGGTTCGAATCGACGCCTACCGCAAACAGATGGGTACACTGTTCATTTTCGCATCGATGAACTTCGACGAAGCGGCTGTCAAAGGACCAACGTCCGGGAGATGCGCAGATCGGGCACGAGGCCTGCCGGTCGCACCGCGAGCGTACAGCTTGCTGAGACATCGCGACCGTCTCCCTCACGTTTTCGCTCTGTCGCTCCGGCGTGCGACGGCGTCTGTTGCGGCTTGCAGGATCGCATCGGCCGCAGCTTCGCAGTTGTAGCCCTTGAGCGCCGCTCGCAAGCGGGTGGGCGAGACACTCGTCCACTGCGCGTCACGAACCGCGTCCACGAGCGCTTCATCGAGTGAGTCGGGTACGAGGGGATCGATCAGCCTCCCCACGTTGTCGCCACAGATCAACTCTTCCGCAGCGCCCGCGTATCGCGAACCCAACACGGGAATTCCGGCCGCCAGGGCTTCATTGACCACCATCCCCCAGCAGTCGCGGAGTGTCGGAAACACGAGCAGGTCACTCGCGGCGAAGAGTCGGGGGATCTCGCCTGGCGAGACAATCCCCAGATTTCGGATCGCGCGCGGAAAATCCTTTGCGGCCCGCTCGATCGTTTCGGCCTCAGGCCCCTCGCCCGCAAACAGCGCCGTGAAGGAACCCTCGGGAACGGCGTCCGTGAGACGGCGCAGTGCGCTGATGTATTGCGGGATTCCCTTGTGGGGAAGCAGGCGGCTCAGGCAGAGCAGGGTGACGCCGCGTACTCCGAGCTGCTCGCGCACGCGCTCGCGCTGCGCGCGCCATCGGTCCGTCGCTTTGGCGATGGATTCATTGTCGACGGCCTGCGGGACGAAGTGAACGGGTGTTCGTTGATTGGCGATGTCTCGCAGAACATCGACGCTTCCCCTGCCGAAACCCAGCAGTCCCGCTGAAGCGCTCGCGAAACTTCGCCGCGCGCAGCGTCGGATTGCAGGCAATTTTCTTTCGGTGAAGCGGGTTCCCTCCCACCAGACGAGGAGCGGGATTGCCGCCGCGTGCGCGTAGACGGTCGCGTTCAAAGTGCGCCAGCCGAACTCGCCGGACACGACGACGTCGGGTCGAAACGACGCCAACCGCGGGAGGTAGCCGAGCGCGAATCCCATCGAGACCCGCTCCGCCCAATCTTTATCGTCCTGGTAGTTTCGGCGCGGCAGGCTGAAAGCCGGCTGCAGAAATTCGTGCGGGTAGCCGGGTTGGTGATCTACGACCGCAGATCCGGACGCGGAGTCGAAGAAGACGCGCGCTTCGACACCAGGCGTCTCAGCGATGCGCTCGAATATCGGTGTGCGGTAGGGGGCCGGCGCGTTCGTGAGGATGGCAATTCGCATCTCAGTTGGCCGTGTAAAAAGCCAGTGGCGCGAGCCCCGGCGGTTCTTCCAGCGCCAGCACCAGGGTTCCACCCGGCACATCTTCTGGGAAGTCGGCCACGTGCTCGCCCGACGCGAGGTACGTGATTTCTCCCGCGCCGAGCGGTTGGCCGTCCAGCGTGATGGGTTGGGGACCGGCGACCGGCAACCACCGATACTCGCCCGGCACGACCAGCTCAAATACGCTGCTGGATCCGCCGCGCCCTTCGAGCCGCCGCCCCGCCACGAAAACCGATGCGCGATAGGGTTGATAGTTGTCCGACCAGAATCGCCGGACCTCGACGGGAAACTGGTTGAGGCGAAAGGATTCGACGATGAAGACGATCGGTTCGTCTCGAAATTGCTGAATCAGGCGCGCGCGGTTCGGCTCTGAACCGGGTGTTCCGAATCTTCGGTAGATGTCTGCGGAGAAGTAGTGCTGGAGCGGCTGCCCGTCTCCACGACAGAAGAGGGCGCTTTCCGGATGGAATCCGGCATCGCTGACTTGAAAATTGCTGTCGATGAAGTCGAGGCTATCGCGTTGAACCTTCTGGGTGTCGACCAGCATCATGGCCATCTCGAGCGCGCCCGGGCCCGCCAGCGCCAACCAGAATCCCGCGATGGCCAGATGCCTGGCCCGTCCGGTGCTCGGCAGGAGGTTGCAGATCGGTTGGCGCGCCACCGCGAAAGCGAGGGCGGGGAAAAGACCCAACGTCATCCAGAAGTAGGGGAAGGCTGCCGCGTGAAACAATCCCACCGCGACGCCCAGTACCAGGATCAGCCAGGTTAGAAGCAGCGCGGGACGCAACGGCTCTCGTCTGCGCCACGCGACAAGCGTGGCGGCGGCGAGCCCACCGAGGAGTACGAAGTGCGGAACCAGCGTAGGGAGCATTGCGCGGTATTGGGACCAACCGATGGTCTTGCGGTACAAGTCGAAGGAAGACAATCCGCTGCGTACGACGCTCGCCGAGAGGGCTGCGTGGTCCGCTGCAATCGCGATCTCTCGCTGGGTCGTCTGGTAGAGCGCGAGAACACAGGCCGCAAAGCCGAGCGCGCAGAGGCCGGCGCGAAGGGCTTCGCGCCGGAACCGCATTCGCCTGCCGAAGTCGACCTGGGCCAGCGCGAACAAGGCGATGAGCGCCGCTACATAGAGCAGCTTTTGTGTGGAAAGGAAGCCGATGCCAAACAGAACCCCTGCCGCGAGAGCGAGAGCCGGTCGGCGTTTCGAAGCCAGCAGTGCGACGCCGCCCCAGACACCTCCCGCAAGCGCGATTTGATCCGTTCGGACCTGGATCGACCACTCTAGAAACGCCGGAACCAGCGCCAACAGGCCGACCGCCAGCAGCGCATCTGCGAGGCTTCGTTCTCGCTCGGGCTGCAGATGCCAGATGAGGACTCCCACTCCAAGCAGGTACGCGAGCGTGATGAGAACCCAGAGCAGTCGCGCCCGCTGGAGGACTTCGATTTCGTCATCGCAATCTGCAACGAGCGGAAGCACGACGAGTTGTGCGAGTCCGGGTCGGCCGCCGCCGTTGAGGACGCCCGTCTCGTGGGTGATCGAAGCGTTCTCGAACAGGCCGAACTCGTCCCAATTGCCCGCCGCGCTGTACACCGCGGCGATGCGAAGTGCGGCGAAAGCCGCCACAGCGAGACCAAGCGCCCACAGGCCAACCCCGCGCCGCTGGTGTCTCCGCTTCGATTCCATGGGGTTCCAATCGGGCTTTGAAACCTGGGGCTTGAGTGCTGAAAACCCACCGAATCGGTGCCGTTTGGCCCGCGATTTTGCGCATTCCCGCTGCTCGGCTGCCGCACGAGGGCTCCGGGGCGAATTCCGCTCCGGTTTGACAGGTGGCTCTGACGCGAAACCGAAGCGCGCCGCGCAAATGAGGCCCTGAAGCGTGTGGGTTGAATCCGGGTTGCCGTTATATTTGCCCATCCAATGGTTACGGCGATTCTATGGGCGCTCGCTCTGGGTTACGCGGTGTCACGCGTGGCGATCGGCTATCCGGACCCCCGGCGTCAGCACCGCGGACTGGGGCGTGGTGAGGTGGCGTTCATCTCGAGCGCGGCCGAGGCCATGTACCCGGCGGGTGGCCCAATTCCGAGTTCCGGTCTCGACGCCGATCTCCCCGATTACCTCGAGCGCTTGATGGCGGCCTCGCGCCTGCAGACCCGAATTCTGCTGCACCTGCTCTTCTTTCTCGTCGAGCATGGGACCTTGTTGTTCCCCACACCCGGGCGGGGCGGAATGCGCCGTTTTTCGGCTCAGGACGTCGAGCATCGGGTCGCCGCACTCGACGGTTGGGCGGAGAGCACGCTCTTTTTCCGCCGCGTCGTGTTCACGAGCCTGCGCGCCGTGTTGACCATGGGGTATTTCGCGCACCCGCCCGTGGTTCGAAGGCTCGGTCTCGCTCCACTGGCGATCGAGTCTCCGATCTGCGAGGCCGATCTCCTCTACCCGCGAATCGGTGAGCGGCCGGAGTCCATTGGCAAGACTGCTGCGGACCTGACGGCGCCCAGTGAGGGGATTCCCCTTCGACAGGATGGGCCGCTTCACCCGGGTTTCGCCGAGCCGCGGCGTTGAGTTCAGTGGAACCCGGAGAGGTTCGCGTCTTCGCCCAGTACGACGGGGACCTCGCGCTGGAGGCCGACGTGGTCGTGGTGGGCTCGGGCCCGACCGGCGCGGTGGTCGCCAAGGAACTCACCGACGCCGGCAAGACCGTCGTGCTGGTCGAGGAGGGACCGCCCTTCGTGCCCGCCGAGTACGAATTCGACGGTGGGCTCTCCATGGCGCGCACCATGCGAGAGGGCGGCCTGCGCACGACGAGTGGCACCATCATGCCCACCATGCAGGCGATTGCGCTCGGTGGTGGCTCTTTGGTGAACTCGGCGATATGCAATCGCGCGCCCGCGTTCATTCTCGATCGCTGGTGCACCGACTTCGAACTCGAACGCACCACGCGCGCCGACCTCGATCCCCACTACGAGGCGGTCGCAAAGTTTCTGGGTATTGCGCCAACACCCGAAAATGTACTCGGACGTCGGAATCTGCTGTTTCGCGATGGCTGCAACGCGCTCGGGTACCACAGCGAGCCGATATTTCGCAATGTTCGCGGATGCCGAGGCAGCGGAGAGTGTTTTACGGGATGTCGCAGCCGAGCCAAGCAATCGATGGACATCAGTTACATTCCCGAGGCCCTTCGCGGGGGCGCTCGGGTGCTCACGTCCGTTCGGATCGAACGCGTACTGACCGAGGGATGGCGCGCGACCGGCGTCGTCGGACGGGTCGTCAAGCCCTTTACCGGCAAACCCAGTCATCAGGTTCGCATCCAAGCGAAGGCAGTCGTGTTGGCCGCCGGTTGTACGGCAACGCCGGTATTGCTTCAAAAGAGCGGCAACCTCGCAAATCGATCCGGCCAGGTTGGAGAGAACCTGCAGTTTCATCCCGGAGTCGCGATCATGGGAATCTTTCCAGATCTCGTGCATCCCCGGTTTGGTGCCACACAGGGATACCAGTCGCTGCCATTTCTTGCGCGATGGTTTGAAGTTGGAAACGCTCTGGGCGCCGCCTGCGATCACCGCCGTCCGGTTGCCGGGGTCGGGAATGGCACTGAAGAACCGGTTGGCCGACATCCCGTATTCCGCGATCTGGGATGGCATCGCGACCTGCAATCGCTCGCTCGGACGCGTTCGCGCGAGGCGGCGGTCCCTGGACCCGATTCTCAGCTGGAAACTGCATCCGGCGGACGTTCCGGTCCTGACGCATGCGCTCTGGATTCTCGCCCAGATCTTTTTTGCGGCCGGTGCGCGAACCATCGTTCCAGGAGTCCACGGCATCGCACCCGAGTTGCACTCGCTCGAGGAGGCGGAAGTTCTCCGGGATCGACCGATTCGAGCGACGGATCTCGTGCTCGCGGGCAATCACGTCTTCTGCACCACCCGAATGCACGGCGACCCAAGACTCGGCGTGGTCGATGAGATGGGGTGCTGCCACGATTTCGAGAACCTCTACATCGCCGACACAGGCATTTTCCCCCAATGCCCCTCCGTGAACCCGATGTGGACGGCAATGGCGCTCGCCCACCGCTCGGCCCACCACGTCGCTCAGCAGATCTAATGCCCCCACGGGGACTTCACCTCGACTGCCGGAGTGCCGATATCCCGGAAGGCGCGATGCTTCGCGTGGGGGGATTCCGCAATGAAATCGGCACTCGCTTTGGCCGCTGCGATTGGCCTCTTGCTTCCCGGTGTTGCTGCTGCTGACCCTTCGGATTGCGGCCGGCTGATGCACCGGATCAATCACTTCGAGGGCATGGTGGGTCGAGCCGAGGCCGTTGGCAGAAATGACTGGGCGGACAAGACCCAGCGCCACGTCGATTTGCTCGAAACGCAACTGGCCGAACGCTGTCCGGCGTACTCGGCGCGCGACGAACAACAAGAAGCAGCGCGTCAAATGGCGTTGCTGCTGAAAATGGCCGCGACCGCAGCCGCGAAGTTCTTCACCATGGGTATGTACTAGCGCGGGTCAACCATCGGATGCGGGTTTGTCACTCTATCTGATACTCCCACTACTAGCCTGCATCTCAACTGCGATCCTCGCGACGATTGTCTGTTGCAGAGGGCCGAGGGATCGTGCCAGTCGTGACGCCGCTCTTCTGTTGGGTGGCGTTTCGTTTTGGGCTGCCTGTGAAGTGCTCTCGAACAGTCGCAGCGGCCCGGATTTCGCGTTCGCTTACATCAAGGCTTCCGCTCTCGGCTGGGTGTTCATCGGGCCGCTAGGAGTCGCACTATCGCTGGCGGTCACCGGTGAATCCGCACCCCGAATTCGCCGCGCACTGCCCGCGCTGATCGCCGCTGGCGCTTTGTTCTTGCTTCTCGACTGGTTCACCCCCTGGTTTCACACGGGTGTGGAACGCACCCGTTGGGGGGGGTGGGGCTACAAACTCGGCCCCGCGTTCGCGTTCTTTCATCTGTACGTGTTGGGTTGTATGTGGCTCGTGTTCACGGTTGGCAGGCAGGCCTATCGGAGGATGAATACCGAGAGAGAGCGATATCACGCGCGCTGGGTGGGAGGTGGGCTTCTTTGTTCCCTCACACTGGCGGGATTGACCGATGGTCTACTCCCCATGTTCGGGGTTCAGGTGCCTCACCTCGGGACGATCGTGCACGCGTCGTTGGGCGGCGCGATCGCCTGGACGTTCTATCGCTCGGGTTATCCACTGCTCGCGCCTGGGCTGTTCGCAGGTGAGATTCTCGAGACGCTACCCGACGGCGTCGCCATGTTGAGACTCGACGGCCGCATTCGGTACGGCAACGGCGCGATGGCAAAGCTCCTCGGGCGCCCGACATCGCAATTGGAGGGACTCGACGTTCGAGAGTTGATCCAGGGGTTGCGTGGTCGTCTGATCGACGAATTGACCGAGGTGGAGTGCGAACTCAGAAACGACGAGGGCGACGCATTTCCAATTTCGCTCTCTTCGGCGGCCCTGAGCGATCGCCAGGGTTCGCCGATCGGAATCGTGCTCGTCGCCCGGGATCTTCGGGAACTCGAGGCCCTTCGAGGCCGTCTAGTGGTTTCGGGCCGGCTCGCTGCTGTCGGTGAACTCGCGGCGGGAATCGCCCACGAGATCAACAATCCCCTCGCCTACGTCCGCGCCAATCTGAGCCTCTTGCGGCAACACTGGGAGTCCGTGGGAACCGAACTAGAAAAGAATGGAGCGTCGGATTCATGCGACGAATTGATCGCCGAGGGTGCCGAGATGATCGACGAATCGCTCGAGGGCGTCGACCGCGCTTCGGCGATCGTGCGCGACGTCAAGGGCCTCGCGCACGCGGGCCGCGGCGAGCGTACCATGGCGGACCTGAACAAACTGCTCGACGGTGTCCTGCGCATGGCAGCGCCACAGTTGAGAGTGACGGCCGTCATCGAGAAGAATTACGGCTTGCTTCCACTAGTTGCCTGCGCGCCACAGGAGCTGCAGCAGGTGTTTCTCAATCTGATTCTCAATGCCAGTCAGGCGATCTCTCAAAGCGGTACGATCCGGGTGCGAACCGAAGTGCAGGGCCGGAATGTCATGGTGTGGATTGAAGACGATGGCTGCGGCATCGAGGCCGATGTGCTCGATCGCATTTTCGATCCCTTCTTCACCACCAAACCCGTCGGTGAGGGGACCGGACTCGGGTTGGGAATCGCCCACGAGATCGTGCGCAAGCACGGCGGCGATATCACGATCGATTCCAGGCCGGGACGGGGCAGCGTGTTTGGCGTGCGTCTGCCCGTACGTGCCGATACACTCGCAGGCGAGCTGAACTGACTCAGCCTGCGAGGGTCCCCCATGAGACTCCACGACAGCCCCGTTGCGCCCAACCCACGCCGCGTCCGGATCTTCCTGGCCGAAAAGGGCATTGAAGTGCCCACCGTCGATGTCGACATCGTCAAGGCCGAGAATCGCCAGTCGCCGTTTCTGGCCAAGAATCCACTCGGTGGCGTTCCGATCCTCGAGTTCGACGATGGGACGATCCTCGCAGAATCGACCGCGATCTGTCGCTACTTCGAGGAGACGCAACCCGAACCTCCCTTGATGGGAACCGATGCGAAGGATCGGGCTGTCGTCGAGATGTGGCTTCGCCGCGTCGAATTCGAAGTGACCTTCCCAGTCTTCATGACGTTCCGCAACACACACGATTTTTTCAAGGGCCGGATTCCCCAGGTGTCCGAGTGGGGCGCTGTTTGCAAGAAACGCGCGATCCAGCAACTGGCGTGGCTCGATGGCGAAATGGCCGATCGGCCGTTCATCGCCGGGGACCGCTACACGATCGCAGATATTGCCCTTCTGGTCGGAGTCGACTTCGGTCGTGTGTCGGACATCCGCATCGATCCCGAGCATAAGAACCTCACTCGCTGGTACGGGGAAGTTTCCTCTCGGCCGAGCGCCAAGGCCTGAAGACGTGAAGCGGCGCGGTCTTGGTCGCAGCGGAATCTCTGTCTCGGAGATCGGGCTCGGCACGATGACCTTTGGCAGCATGGTCGACGAGCCCACCGCCAGGAAGACGCTCGACAAGGCCTTTGACGCGGGCGTGGATTTCATCGACGTCCCCGAGATCTATCCGGTCCCCCCCCGAGACCAAATGGGCGGGCGTGAGCGAGGAGGTCTGCGGTCGCTGGCTGTCCGGCCGACCACGTGATTCCGTCGTGGTCGCGACGAAGGTCGCGGGCCCGAGTGGGGGTTGGTTTCAAGTGCCCGTGCGCTCGGGCAAGACCGCGCTGGATCGCCACAACATCAACCGAGCGGTGGAGGAGAGTCTGCGCAGGCTCCAGACCGATTACATCGACCTCTACCAGACCCACTGGCCCGATCCCGGGACGCCCGTCGAGGATACGCTCGAAGCGCTCGACCGGCTCGTCGAGGAAGGGAAGATTCGCGCCGTTGGCTGCAGCAATCAAAATACCTATGGGCTGATGAAGAACCTGTGGACCGCAGACCGTCTCGGGACTGCGCGATACC
>PVMK01182468.1_pt1 | contig 12986 bp, 10 predicted proteins | sample 1853481 | NCBI WGS metagenome assembly PVMK01 (sample SAMN08533507, study PRJNA380276) | Marine sediment metagenome, whole genome shotgun sequencing project.
CGCCGTTCTGCATGTGGCCCTCCGCGCACCCAAAGACACAAGCATTGTTGTCGATGGAGAAAACGTGGTCCCGGGGGTTCACGCTGTTCTGGATAAAATGACCGACTTCGCCAATCGCGTACGAAATGGTGAATGGAAGGGTTACACGGGAAAGCGCATCCGTAATGTCATCAATATCGGTATCGGAGGTTCCGATCTTGGTCCGATGATGGCATATGAAGCGCTCAAGCATTATAGCGATAGGAACCTGACTCTCCGGTTTGTCTCGAACGTTGACGGGACGGATATTGCCGAAGCCACCAGAGACCTCGATCCGGCGGAGACACTCTTCATCATCTGTTCCAAAACGTTCACGACTCTGGAAACTCTGACGAATGCCCAATCAGCACGAGATTGGTGCCTCAAAGCTCTTGGTGACCAAAAGGCTGTGGCGAAACATTTTGTCGCGGTTTCTACCAACGAGGAAGGGGTGGCCAAATTTGGAATCGATACCGCCAACATGTTCGAGTTCTGGGACTGGGTGGGAGGCCGTTATTCTTACGAATCTGCGATAGGCCTTTCGGTTATGATCGGCATTGGCCCTGAAAATTTTCGAGACATGTTGGCCGGATTCCACGCGATGGATGAACATTTTCAAACCGCGCCGTTTGATAAAAATCTGCCCGTTCTTCTTGGTATGCTTGGGATTTGGTATGCAAACTTTTTTGGTGCTGAGACCCATGCGATTCTTCCGTACGATCAATACTTGTGGCGTTTGAGCGCCTACTGTCAGCAATTGGACATGGAAAGTAACGGGAAACATGTCAACCTGGATGGGAAGGTTGTCGACTACAGCACGGGGCCGATTATTTGGGGGCAACCCGGCACCAATGGCCAGCATGCGTTCTATCAACTTATCCATCAGGGTACCCGGTTGATTCCTTGTGACTTCATTGGTTTTTGCCAATCTCTCAATCCCCTTGGACTACACCATGACCTTCTCATGGCCAATATTTTTGCCCAGACCGAAGCGCTGGCATTCGGGAAAACTGCGGAAGAAGTCCAGGCCGAAGGTGTCTCTCCTTCTTTAGTGCCCCATCGGACCTTCGAAGGCAATCACCCTACCAACACGATCCTGGCAACAAAATTCACCCCCGCCGTGCTTGGGAAGCTGATTGCCCTCTATGAACACAAGGTGTTTGTGCAAGGAACGATTTGGAATATCAATTCGTTTGATCAGTGGGGGGTGGAACTCGGAAAGGTTCTCGCCAAGCGCATTATGCCGGAACTCGAAACCCGGACGGAACCGGAGCTGCGCCATGACAGCTCCACCAACGCCCTCATTCGTCGATATCGCAAAACACGTTAGGGGCGTTCTTACTCGGCTGGTTCCGTTGCTCACTCGGGTTATCATACTCGCTTGGTGAATCGGGAACTCATCCTCATCACCACCTACCGCACAGACCCGCAGGACGTCACACAATGAAGGCCATTCAAATTCAAAAAACGGGATCTTTCGATTCGCTGAAGTTGGTGAATGTCAATACTCCAATCCCGAATGAGAGTCAGGTATTGGTACGAATGAAGGCGGCCTCGGTGAATTTTGCCGATACCATGCTACGGAAGGGCACGTATTCCGCCATGCCTGCTCTACCGACCATTCCCGGGCTGGAGGGCAGCGGAATTGTGGAAAAGGTTGGCCCGAAAGTCACCCACGTCCAACCCGGGAAACCCGTTATAGTCTGTTGCTCCCACTGTTATGCCGAATACGTCGTTGCTGATGCGGACTCGGTTTTCCCAATATCAGAAGGTATTGACCTGGATGAAGCCGCAACCCTTTCGGTCGCCTATCTGACAGCCTACCACCTCCTGCATACCATGGCCCGGATCAGTGCAGGACAGACCCTTCTTGTCCATGCTGCCGCGGGTGGGGTCGGGAGATTTGGAATATCAATTCGTTTGATCAGTGGGGGGTGGAACTCGGAAAGGTTCTCGCCAAGCGCATTATGCCGGAACTCGAAACCCGGACGGAACCGGAGCTGCGCCATGACAGCTCCACCAACGCCCTCATTCGTCGATATCGCAAAACACGTTAGGGGCGTTCTTACTCGGCTGGTTCCGTTGCTCACTCGGGTTATCATACTCGCTTGGTGAATCGGGAACTCATCCTCATCACCACCTACCGCACAGACCCGCAGGACGTCACACAATGAAGGCCATTCAAATTCAAAAAACGGGATCTTTCGATTCGCTGAAGTTGGTGAATGTCAATACTCCAATCCCGAATGAGAGTCAGGTATTGGTACGAATGAAGGCGGCCTCGGTGAATTTTGCCGATACCATGCTACGGAAGGGCACGTATTCCGCCATGCCTGCTCTACCGACCATTCCCGGGCTGGAGGGCAGCGGAATTGTGGAAAAGGTTGGCCCGAAAGTCACCCACGTCCAACCCGGGAAACCCGTTATAGTCTGTTGCTCCCACTGTTATGCCGAATACGTCGTTGCTGATGCGGACTCGGTTTTCCCAATATCAGAAGGTATTGACCTGGATGAAGCCGCAACCCTTTCGGTCGCCTATCTGACAGCCTACCACCTCCTGCATACCATGGCCCGGATCAGTGCAGGACAGACTCTTCTTGTCCATGCTGCCGCAGGTGGGGTCGGGACAGCCCTGGCACAGTTAGCGAAACCGCTAGGAATCCGGCTGATCGGGGTAACAAGTTCTTCAGAAAAAGCCCGGTATGCCAAAAAGCAGGGGGTACATCATCTTATTACTGAAGGAGACAATCTCGTTCAGCAGGTTCGTGATCTCACAAAGGGAAAAGGTGTGGACCTGATATTCAATTCGGTCGCCGGTCAAACCTTGAGACAGGATATCGAAATGCTAGGCCATTTTGGTCAGGTGATTTGGTATGGCTTTGCGGGAGGGGATCCAGAAGGAAATTTAACCGAGCAGTTATTTCCTCATCTAGGAAGAAGTGTAGGGATCCGATTTTTTTCTTTGTTCAGTATTATTCAAGCGGACGGTGGGTTAATGAAGACATCCATCACTACTCTCATGAAGGATTTAGCAGAGAAGAGAATTCAGCCTCAAATTTTTGAGCGCCTTCCCCTTGAAGAGGCTGCCCGAGCTCACGAGTTGCTGGAATCCCGCGCGGTAATGGGGAAAATCATTTTACAGCCCTGAATAATATCTAACCCGTCCTAGCCGGAACCAAACAAGGTAAATTGCAAATTTCAAAATTAAGGAGAGGGAACGAATTCCTAAAAAGTTGGATTTACCGTCTTCACGTGTCCTCTATAGTCTTTTAAGGTCTTCCTCATAAACAGGGGTATCTTCCTCGTAGCCTTCAGGCAGCTTGTGGGCAATGCCTTTGTGGCAATCGATGCAGGTCTTGCCTTCCTTCATCCCTTTTTGCATTTCACGCTGCGCAACGAGAGATTGCGCATGCCAGTCCATGGCCTCCCAGGAATGGCAGTTGCGGCATTCGTGGGAATCATTGGCTTTCATCTTCAGCCAGACATGAATAGCAAGTTTCTCGCGTTTCGCTTGGAATTTTTCAGGTGTGTTGATGGTACCCATAAAATGATGCAACAGCTCGTTCAAGGCAAAGAACTTGGTGACCATCTTCGGCACCCATTCCTTAGGCACGTGACAGTCCGAGCAGATAGCCCGCACTCCCTTTTGATTTTTGTAATGAATGGATTGCTGATATTCCGGAACCACGTTGGATGTCATCTCATGACACATCGTGGAGCAGAAATGGCGCGTGCTCGTATATTCCACGAATGTATTGAATCCCCCCCAGAAAATAATCCCGGCGAATCCACCTACTATCAAGATAGCTCCCCAGGAATATTTACCGGTGGGGCTCCAAAACCATTTCCACAATTTCGTGATCATTGGTTCACTCGAAACTCCAAACCTTAAACTCCCAACTTTAAACTCGAAACTATTTTAAAGATCCCTTCCCGTAACGGGATTCAAATCCTTTTCGGACCGTGTCAAGCTGACCTGTGCTCATCCCCTCAAAGTACCATTTGTGCCCGTCGATAGGCCTGAAGTGTTTATCCAGTAGCTTTTTCGCTCCCTTTTCACCCGCCACTTTCTTGAGCTCTGGGATGAAATCCGAATAGGTATGCTTGGCCACTTCATAGAGTCCATGCCACCAGGTGTAGTCGGGTCCAGACATGGATGCGCCATGCCGCGCCCGACGGCCTTCGTGGTGCCAGATTTCATACCAAATCCATTCGATCTTGTCGTCGAAGGGTGCTTTAGTGATTGTGCCGGCCTCATGCAGATCGTCCATGATGGCGGCAATGGGTTTGGCAAATTTATCGTTGTACAAGTCCACTACTTTATCGAATTGGTTGTAATGACCCAAAATGACGGAATCGGTGTGACATGCCGTGCACACGTTTTGCATTTTTAGTCGCCGCTGTTTCCACGTCAGAATCTCCACCACCTTTGACCCCTTGGCCTTGTCTCCGACCTTGGGTAATGGTTGGCCTTCAGGAACGTCGAATTCATCTCCATTCTTAAGTTTCACCAGATTGTTTTTGACGGAGATCGGTGGACGCAATGTCCAGGAAATCCGTTCCCCGACATTGTGGGTTGGTTTTTCTCCTCCCCCGGCACTCATATGGCAAGTTGCGCAGGTAGGTGCTGCCGAATAGTCGACGCCAGCCTCCCACTTTTCAGAATCAAGATTCATTTCGTTAACCTTGGCATGGTAGATAATGCCGTGTTTGGATTCGTTGTACACTTCAATCTGGGGATGATCCGGACCCATATGGCATTTTCCACAGGTATCCGGGGTGCGGGCCTGGGCCTGGGAGAAACGGTGCCGAGCATGACAGGCTGTGCAGGAACCGAGGGAACCATCGGGGTTGATACGACCTATCCCGGTATTTGGCCAGGTGGTCGGAAGGGGTTTGCCGTCTTCACCGATTTCGATCTCCGAGCCATGACATTGTTTACATCCAGCATTCACCGCAGCCGGACCACCCACGACCTCACCAAGCAAATTATCCAAGGATGCTAGAATTTGTCCACCCTTCGAATGGTGGGAACCGTCCATCTCTTCGAATTCAGTAGTGTGACATCGAGCACAATCCTTGGGGGTGACGATGATAGAGATCAATTGTCCCTTGTGCCTGAACCCATCTTTATCCTTTCCGTCAGCTTTGTGGCAATCCAGACAATTCACTCCCCTTTGGCCATGTTTGCTTTTGTTCCATTCCGTGTAAAGGCCCGGGGTATGTTTACGATGGCACATGACACATTCTTCACCCTTGGGGTCTCCCCAGTCCTTTCCGTATTCACCGGATGGCATGACAGCGTTCGCCTCCTCAAGCTGCAGCACAAACACCGCACTGCCGGTCAGCAGAATACATGCTGCCATCATCGATAACCGAAGAAGCATGTTAGCCCAAAGGCATTTTCGGATCGGGTTCATAGTCCCTCCTCATGAGAAAGAAAACGAATTATTCCTGCAGGTATTTTTGTGTCGGATTTCACTTTTGGGATTCCCGAAATAGCTAGGAGAAAATTCTAGCCAATATTTCGTGATTAATCAATAGAGAATATTGATACGGCTCGACCAGGTAAACGATCGTCCGGGGTCACCATCAAGAATGTGCTTCTTCAAAGTGCAGTGGAACATACCCCCCACTTACAACTTGCCGGGATGACGGAGTTAGGTTGTCATTCCCGGCATTTTTTATCGGGAATCTATCTGTGCCCTGTCACTGCGAAGATGGATCCCCGCTAACTACTGGCGGGGATGACGGAGTTAGGTTGTCATTCCGAAATTGTTTATCGGGAATCTCTCTGGGTTTTTCCAGATGGATACCTGCCACAGACACGCAGGTATGACAAAAGGGAGATGGATGCCTACCCCTGCCAAGAACTACAGGGGCAAGCTCACAGACACGCAGGTATGACGAAAAGAGGATGGAGTACCGCTACCAACCGGGGGGATTACAAATAGGTTGAGGGGCGGTGCGTCTTAACTACGGGCTCATTAATAAACCTAAAAGCGGCAGTTGAGCGCGAAAAAACTGTGCAAGCAATTGATGTGCATAGGGAATGTACAAATTGCGTGGTCACCTTTTTGGTGATGAGTCAATTTTTACATTTCCTAAGCGCGTCAAGGGGTTGTGCAGACTTTCGTGATCCAACTGCTGTTTTTAGGTTAACCGGGCCTGATCCGTTACGGCTCTCCACTTTCACTATTTGGTGGGACTTTTTTTTCGTCATCGTTGTCGTCAAAAACGCCTTTCATCTTTCTGGCCATCCAATCCCAAAAATCCTCCTGAAGCTCCGATACTTCCTGAACCGTGAACTCTTTGCTCGACATGGCGACGGCACAGGGATTTTCCTTGCCGGTGCCGAAGGTCGTTCCTGCGATTTTTGGTATGACAATCGTAAAGCCGATTGGATTCACGAGTCCGAGTAGATACCAAGCCCCCCCCCCGGGCAATCCATAACTTGTTGCCTGACACCTCTGGATCCGAAAGATGACCGGTGACCCGGACAGGGTGCCCGAAAGTGACCAATGTGGGATTTTTGGGTTGAGGAGTCAGGATAAGGTCAATTTGTTCAGTGCGTAAATTGAGTGTGCCAAACCCTCCGACGGTAATTCGCTGAGTATCAAAAAGTATGGCGTGGCTCTGGATTTCTCCCTCGACAATATCGAAATAGCCAACCGCACAATTGAGCTTGGTGACTTCCTCTTTTTCCCAGGCTTTCGATAAAGTGAGCGTGAAAATGTCTGCCGCCCAGTAATCAATGTGTTCATTGTTGATCTCAATAGGGCCCTGCACAAGCTCTGCCTCTCCATTGGCTCGACTCAAGATTTCGTGGAACGTGGTTCCCCGACTTTTCAGGTTAAGCTTTATAAGGTCAAATGCTCCACTTACCAGATCTGTCGCGCCCATTGTGTCGTCCAAAAATCCCAAATCGATGTCTTGTATGGTGAGTTGAACAGCCAGAGTTGGGACATATTGTGAGGCATCAAGTTCTATTCTGCCGTCAATTTTTCCGTGCCATAGAGTTCCTGTTAAAGGTCCTATTGTCAGGAAGCCGTCCTCTAGCGTTAACTTATAGGAAAAATTACCCAGATGTTTTCCCTTGCTTTGCACCTGTTGAATCTGCCAATCGAAGTCAAGATCAATGGAGCGAAGCGAATCAACGGGAATTTCGTAGTCAGGGAATATGCGAGCCACCGGTGTTTCGTTCCCGTCATCCTCCTCCTCGACACCCAGTGTCTTGGTGGCCACACCGTCGGCTTTCGAGCCAATATCTACTACTGACTCGCCGGCTTTTGTGCCTATTTGGATCAGTGCGCGAGCAACGCTCTTAAAGATTGTTCTGTCAGGCTCTGGCTCAGTGGAAGGAGAAAGTTCTTTTGTCAGAAAATCGATTTCATTGGATTCGGAACTCAGCGATGCAACCACTTTCGGTCGCGGACCGTTTGTCATGAAGGTGACATGACCTGCCAGATCGTTGGGACCCCACTGACCTTTTAATTCTGTTGCACGGTATCCCTCTTTGATTTGAGTCAGTTGGCCCGTGAATGTTAATGGCCCGAGGTATGCCAATTCAATTTCCGAAAGTACGGATGATTCTTTCGAGCTATCTCCTTTAACCAATACCTGGAAACTGAAATTCTCGCTATTGATTGGAAAGAGGAGGTGTCCTTTCAGATCGATGGATAGGGTTGGGAATTTTGCGGCAATGGCCAAAGGCCATTGGTGGGTGTCTTTGATAAGTTGACTGAGGGCACCTGAAGAGGATGTGATCGTAAAAGGCCTTTCCTTGAATGAGCCTTCGGCACTGAAGAGCAAAGGGCCGCCACCTCTTGAAGAAAGGGTGGCCTGACTGACGTTCAACAATGTTTCGGGTTCATCCTGCTGGTCGTTTAATGTGATGCGCAGGTCTTGCGCTCCGATCTTGAAGGTCGGTTGGGTGAGCATGGTAAAGAGGGTGTTGCCCCTACTTGAGAAATGCGCGTCCAGGTTTGCGGCACCAACCAGCTGGCCATCGCTATACATCCCTCGGAGCAAGTACCCGTAGTCCAGATTGTGAATCGAGGTCTTTCCGGATAGAGTCGGGATATCAGTGGTCGTATCGAGTGTCAGTTCACCTTGAAATTCAACGTAGGCTTGTTTCCGATCAAAAAGGCTTCCTTGGATAGTGGTAAAAGCCAGCCGGCCATTTTTCAGCGTCCCATCCAGGGTGAGATCTCCAAGTTGAACGGTCTCCGCTCTCATGCGTGTGATCTTCCAGGTGAAGTCTGCGTCTAAAGCCTGCAAAGATTCCACGGGGATAGTAATGTCGCCGGGAGTAGAAAGGTCTGCCATGTTGAGGTATGCAGAAGAAAATGCCGCTGAGAGCTGCGGGATGTCTTCTTCCAAGTCGAGACTGACAAATCCAGTCACATCGCTCTGGCCCAGTCGCCCTTGTAAATCTTTCAAGAAATATCCGCTGCCACGGTTAATCAATTGGGCTCTAAGACTATACGGTCCTGACGAGGGAAGATCGGGATCAAGGCGATTGAGCTGTTGTCCTTTTAGGGAAACAGCCAAAGCGACTCGCATGCCCTCAGCCTCGGATCTCATTCCGCCTTTTATGGTCAAAGAGGCATCCTCACTACGAGCCAACAAAGAAATTGGCCAGAGTTTGTCCGGTGTGCGTAATTGGGCAAGGGATCCGGTGACAAGCCCAATGTCTATGTCCTTTTCCATGAACGTTCCCTTAACCCTTGCTTTGACTGCCCCACCTTGAGTCGCCTTCACAATGGCTTGGCGAATGCCAACGACCATCTTGTCATTGTTTTCCTCATTTCCACGAACCAGGGAAGAAGGACCAGCGTTGAGCGACAACGTCGTATGATCCAGGAATTCTTGCAATGTGGCGCCTTGCCCACTGATGGTGATATCCAGGTCCGTTGATCCAGCAATCTCACTTGTCACATCAAAGGCTTGAAGGACCTGCCCATAATCCCAATCCTGGGCCGTGACCTCCACGGTCACCCTCGGTGCCGGGTGATTCCCGTCAAGTGCAAAATTCCCGGCAATGACTCCTCCAAAAGTTTTTGCCCGAAAGGGATTCACGCGGAGAAGTCCTTCTTCAAGTTTGGCCGACAGAGCAATCCTTCCAAGATTTTGCTGATCTACGAGGAGGGTATTGACGGCTAACTCCAAATCAATATCAATGTCAGCCATGCCTATTTGTTTGGCAAATGATTCCGGGGAAGGTGAAGAAATATTGGCTGAATTATTTTCCGGTTCAGAAGATTGAAAATCTTTAATTTGGAGAGTTTCTCCCGTTAATCGTGAATAATAATGTGTGCGGTCTTCCTTGAAGTCCATGATGAACAGACCCGAAAGATCAGTTTGACCAACCTTAAGGCGGGAGTTTTCCAAACTGAGTGTGTTTTCTGAGAGGGATAAGGACGTGATCAACTCATAAGGACCATAGCTTGGCATATCGGATTGGAAAAGAGGATTTAAAGAACTGAGATTTTTACTACTAAGGGACCCGGTGAGTTCAAGATAGGGGTCGGTGTCGGAATCTTGAAAATGCCCCTTGGCCCTCAGCGTTGTCTTACCGGCCACCAATAGGCCATCAAAGGGCCAGGGATTCTTCAGATTCAGTAGGTCTACAACTTTACCCCCTGCTAACTCAAGAGAGAAGGGGACATCACGAAACGTCCCACGGAAAGCATAGGTCCGAAAACGATCTTCCAGGGGTAGGATGGTAGCTTCAATGATGGTCAATTGGGTTGGATCTTCCGGACCCTGCTCCCCATAGGGCTGATAGGAAATTGTCACGCGCTGAAAGCCACCGTAGCCGTCTTCTGGGATGCTGACATAGGGGTCAGATTTGTTTTCAGAGGGAGGCGACGTTTTCGAGTCTTGTCCGAAGGTCCAATTATTTATTTCGTTGGGGCCTTCTTCCAGGTGAAGTTCTACTCCATCAAAGAAGAGCCTATGCACGACCAAGCGGCGATCTATCAACGGAAGAAGGGCCAATTGTACTTCTAATCGTGTGGCTTTGAGAAATAAAGGGTGAGAAGCCCACGAAGGATTGGCAATGCGAACATCTTCCAGGATCAAGGTTGGAGATAAGGAAAGCGTTAATGTAATCGGTCCATTGAGGCTCACGTTTCGTCCCAGGACGAAAGAAAGCCCGGTTTCCATGCCCCCCCGGTACTGCTCCTCATCGATTAAAAAGGGTAGGAACATATAAATGAATGTGCCAACCAGAACAAGGATGAGGGCAATGATAAACCAGCGCTTAAAAGGTCGAACACGCATGTGACGCTTCCGTGAAATTAATACATTCTGACAAAGTGCTCAGGAAACAATGCGACCAAGTAGCAGTTCCAAATGGAGTCCTGCCTTATAGCTTTTGACTGTTTTGGTCTTTACTGGAAAGAAACATTCCGACAAGCCAGAGCACCAACGCGACCACATAAAATTTTCCCACAAACCCCTCGAGATAGGCGACGGTACGAGCCAACGGCTTAGCCGTCCTTGTCCGCCGTTCTGTCCTCAAAAGCTTTAGGGAAGGTGACAGCCTTGGCGAAGGCAGAACGCGTGAGTGATTCAGAAGCACGGAATGCCACCCCCTCGGCACAATAGAACGTTCTAATCTCCCATCGTCCGGTTGTTATTGCTTTCTCTTCAGGTGTGCAACTACAAAATCCTTTGGATTAAGGACAGTGATGCCTTTATAACCGGAGGCTTTGAGCAGGGCTTTGCCTCCGCTGCATATCGTTCTTGTTCCACTCGCGATCGCACAGGCAAGAAACTTGTCATCATCGGGGTCGGAACAGACCTTCTCCTTCAGAGGGGGTGCGTTCACAATTCTCGCTCTGAGAGTCAACAACTCTAGGAATGCCTCTACCTGAACAACGGGAAACTGTTTCACTAGTTGTTCCCCAACCTGCCGATATTCATCCAAGATCTCAGCTGAAACGACGAACTCGATCCTGCCACGCCGCCAGGCGTCTAGAATGTCATAAGGAGGGCCTGAGAAATATACGCCAGAGATGATCACGTTGGTATCAAGAACGAGCCTCACCCCCGTCCTCTAACTTTAGCAATAGCCTTGGCGATGTCTGACCGCTTCATCCTAGTTGCCCTGGCCTGCTTCCGAGCTTTTTCGATGATGGCGTCGAAATCTCGTATTGAAGGAGGAGTGATGGCTTTAAGAATGACAGCGTCATCCTCTCCCACGACGACAAATTGATCCCCTGCTTTGAGTCCGAGTTGTTTTCGGACTTCCTCCGGAATTACGACTTGTCCTTTAGACGACAATTTTGTAGTTGCTACAGACGCCATAGTGTTCTCCTCTCTTAAACCTAGAAACGGCGATTTCTAGGTTAAATCTTACTAGTAAGACTATACCCCCACGGGCTTGCCCCAGGCAACTGTGTCTTCGCCGAGATAACGGTGCCCTCTGAAGTAGCCCCCGGTACAGCCGTCATCACATCCAACATCGCCCAGGGTATTGTCAAGTTGAGCGGGATTTGACACACTGGTGTGATGAAAAATAGAAAACCCAGCTACTGCGGCTTTCGTTTTCCCTCTGAAATCATCAGCCATACCGTCTGGCTATACCATCGATTCTGTCTCAGCTTTCGTGAGATCGAAGGATTACTGGCCAAACGTGGGATCACCGTCACCTATGAGACGATCCGACAATGGTGTCAAAAGTTTGGACCTGGGTATGCTCGGAAACTCAAAAAACGAAAAAGCCGACCGGGCAACACATGGCATATTGATGAAGGGTTCGTCACCATTCAAGGAGCACGCCAGTATTTGTGGCGAGCCGTCGATCAAAATGGCGATGTGATTGATATTTTGGTGCAACGCCGTCGCAATCAGCGGGCGGCTGAACGCTTTTCCCGTCGCCTGCTCAAAGGCCAAGGCCACGCACGGCGGTAGTTAGGGTCCGTCACGACTCTGCGAATGCGCTCCGGTTCAATCTCATGTCGTTAAGTTGACAACACCTAAATGGCAGTTATTCATCGGTATCGGGTTCATCAGGAAATAGAATTTGAAATTGTAGCCGTATCGACCAATCTGGTGCTAAATCTGGTTTTTCCAGGAAGTAAAATCCCTGGAGTCTGATATTGATTGGCCGTTTTTCTCCACGGAACATCACCTTTCCTATCCCTCCGCCAATAGGCACCGTCCAGCGATTCCGCTTGCGCTTCGCGTTCCAGTTCGCGATGATTCCCGGCGTGGAGGCCAGGTACCAGCCATTGGAAAAATTGTAGTTAAGGAAGGGCTGAACTGAAAACAGGTTGACGTCAGGTCGTTGATCATCACCCGCAAACGACCAGAGATTTCTGAACACGGCACCCACCACCCAGGGATCCCGGATGCTGACGACCGCAAGAGTGGGACCCACACTCCATTTCCCCAGTCCCAGGCGATCATCGGTGGCGGAGTTGAAAACCAAGGTCGGCCCCAGACCACCAATCATTTTCAACACTCGCTTGGATTCGTCTCGGGCAAAAAACGACGTAAACGTGATATCTCCTAATCCGGCAAGACTCCCTGTTTTATCCTCTATGGCACTGGCCGGCAAGTAAGGAAGGGGAATAACGAGCCGGTTGAGGAAGGCCCAGTCGCCAAATTTTCTTGTGGTGGAGACCTCAAGATTGAAGAAATTAAAAACATGGTCATTGGCCCCGGCCCCAAAAAACGTCCCATTGTTAAACCCCACCCGCACAAGATCGGACACGGGGTTTGCACGGACTCGGCCAGTTTTTTATCTCTTCGGCATGGACCATATGGCTCGCCATGAAGCCCAGGATCACTCCCACCATCAACCAGTTTTTGCATGTTCTTCGAGAAGCCAACGACAATCCTTTTGGTCAACTGAGCACCTGTTGATGATAGTAAACCCATAGGATAACCTCAGGAGACGAGGCAACCATGTGAGTAATTCTAGCTTAGCAGGACGGGTGAAAATTTCAGCTTCA
>PVMK01116745.1_pt1 | contig 12985 bp, 12 predicted proteins | sample 1853481 | NCBI WGS metagenome assembly PVMK01 (sample SAMN08533507, study PRJNA380276) | Marine sediment metagenome, whole genome shotgun sequencing project.
CACTTATCGAGCACTTCCCCCAATATGCCGACCAACTCCAATCTGTCATCGACCGCTTTGTAGATTTGTATGCAATCATCAGACGGCATTATTACCACCCCAAATTTTACGCCTCTTTTTCCCTCAAATATGTGCTGCCTGCCCTGGTACCGGAAATGAATTACGAAAATCTTTCTATCCAGGAGGGTATGCAAGCATCTCTTGAATATCTGCGTATGATTGATCCTGAAACACCTGAAGACAAAAAAGCCAGGATCAGAAGTGATCTTCTGACTTACTGCGGCCAGGATACCTTGGCCATGGTTAAAATACGTGATGAACTGCTAAGTCGCGCCTAATATAATGAACTGAGCGTAGGGTTGAAATCTTGATTAGTGAATAATCAGGCCTCTATAATCACTAATCAAGACGCGACCCCCAATTTCACTCCAGTTCCATCTTAACAGTTTGATGAGTATTTTTACAACGCGATGAATACAACTGAAGAAAAGGAGGCTTCAATGGAGATATGTAAGACTGTCGATAAAATATCCTGGCGCCCTCATCCTCTTGTCAAGGGAGTAAATATTAAGCCTCTGGCAACAAAAAGTGAAGATGACCTGAATGTTACCTGTATGTTAGTGAGGATTCCAGCCGGCAAAGAAATACCGGAACATATTCATGAAGAGCAGGTGGATATTCTGTACCCGCTTCAGGGGGAAGCGGAAATGTATGTTGAAGGCACCGGAACATTTCCGCTGAAACCCGGTGTTGTTTTTAGGGTGCCCAAAGGTACAAAACACAAAATCTCAAATGTGACTGAAGAATTGTTAATTTACGATGTATTTCAGCCGCCTACTTTATAGCGAATATCGCCCAAAAAATTTGTGGGTACAACGGGACATCCGTGACATATTGACATTTGAGTAAAATAGGGGCCAAGCCTTGGGGGAAAGCGGGAACGATGGTGAAAAGTTGATATATTCTGACCTTCCCTCTCCCAATCCATCTTATTTCAAACCTCTTGACTTTAATAGAAATTTTTTGATACTTAGCTTTTGAATCTATAATGCGCTAACCCAAACCAATAATTAGCCATGGAATAAATCAAAAAACCCCATTTCTCTTAATGAGAGCCGGGGTTTCTGGTTCCAAAGATAAGCAGTTTGTAGGGAAAAGGAGCTTGACATGCCCAGAAAAAAGAAGATTACAATTTTTATCTCTTACGCTAGAAGAGACAAAAACAGTGCTATAGATTTACTCGGCAGATTCCATGTCCAAGCAAATGCTTCAAAAAGGTATGACTACAAATTCTGGATTGACGGAGATATCCTTGTTGGTGCAGATTGGCACAAGTCGATACAAAAAGCGATTAAAGAATGCGACATAGGTCTACTACTAGTTAGTCCAGCCTTTCTTGGATCCAAATATATCAAAAATAATGAACTTAAAATGTTCTATGGTAAAAACGCCAAACCATCTATTCCTATACTACTTCAACCTGTAGACTTCGATGACCAGGACCTCAAAGGCCTTCAGAAGAGACAATTTTTTCGACTTGAACGTGCCACTTTCATAGAGCCAAAAGCCTATACAAATTGCAGAGGGAACGATCAGAAAGATGAATTTGCTCAAAAGTTATTTAAAAAGGTAGAGCAAAGACTAAACAAGCTTTATAAAACTAAAAAAATACCACCAAAACTTAAGAAGAAGGCATCAAAACCTAAAAGAAAAGCGTCTAGAAAAAAGAAGGTTGGACCTTAAGAAAATAGTGTGTGTAAATTTGGGGGACACTTGAAGTCTGAAAATTGGGGATCCTGGGATCGCGTCTTTCATTTTTTTATTTTTTGGTCCTATTTTATTTTTCTTGCTTTATGTATTTCATTGCATCTCTGATGTCGATTCCCTTTGGATAAGGTAGTTTCCCTTCCCAGTCGATTTTTAATTCGTACTTTTTTCTTTCAAGGGGAATTTTTCGCTCAATTTTGGTCATCCATTTTTCGAATTTCCAGAGGTCTTTGCCTGTAAGGATCCCATAAGTGTGACCGAACTTAAGGTTTGTTACATAGAAACCTTTCTGCCCATCAATAAAGAAATGATGTAGCTCTGGATTTTGATCGTAATGATATTGATGTATGAACCGGTATTCAGCAACTACCCCATTGTTGTCTTTTACTTCAGGATTAACTATTTCAAAACCCCCAATGACATAACCGCCTGTGACATCCTGGATAGTATTGGCTTTTTCTATTTTTGGCGTTTCAAGAGCCCAATGCAGATCAGGAAATTTTAATTCGACCACGCCCTCTGGATATGTGTAATGTACATCCTCGTATTCAATAGCGTTCCAAGCCGGGAGAACAAACTCGGTTGTGATTGTAACCCATGTACAGAATGGCACCGAATTGTCAGAAAGGTCCCAATCCACCGTTAATTCTGTTCTATTAGGTTGGCTTTCGACTATTGTCGGTGTTAAATCTTCATCCCAGTCAATCTCAGTTTTATAGCTAAGAATCTGTGTGTCTGTGCCAACCTTGTAATGTAAGTCTGTCGCCTTTAATTTCTTTGCCTGGTGGATTTTATAAGAGCCAACCACAATTTGTGTCTGCTTGTTGTCGGAAGGATCGTCTGTCGCGCTTAGCATCACAATGCATCTAATATAGGGATGTGGAGTGCTGTAGCTAAAATAAAGGCCATTTCCTTCATTAGGTCCACCAGGATTTGGATTGTTGAAAGTATCATGTGTATAGATCTGAATGTCTCCCCCCGCATCTCTATCAGAATCGGTCATTCTAATTTCAGTTGGGTTGATAGAAAGAGTTCCTTTTCCTAAGTTATCTCCCCATGCGGTTGTCGCATGACCCCCTACTCCGACAATTGGATTACCCCCCGCATCCACGGCGTTTGTCGGCCAACTGAAAACGAGACCAACATTATGACATTCTCTTAGATCATTGCCTACAATTTGTGGAATGTTTTGGTTGTTCCAAGGATTCATGGATTTAGTACCTTGAACGCTAACAACAGTATATGGATTATTGGTCCAGGTGTTGTTCGCAGATCCTAGCCACCATTGGAGAGCTGCATCAGGCCAACCTCGGTTTGCCTTATCGTAATTGGCCACCATATCAGCATAGATATCATCTGAACGCTGTTGAACTGTACTTCCGGTTCCATATCCTGCACCTGCTAGCATGTTGGAAGCGTTGGCCATCCAACAGGAGTTGTCCACAGCTGGTGGTGCTGGTGCTGGCGGCCCCTTATCCACATCTGGTGCTGGATTCATCTTTTGATATGCACATGAAGCCGCAATGAAAATTATAACTATGCATAACAACGGAGCGACGATCAGGAAAGCATACTTCTGTCTTAAATAGATTTTCATCTCTCCCTCCTTTTCGTTAAATTAGTTAGAAGCTATCTCAAAAATGCATCTAACGCTCAAGGGCTTTGTTGCAAACCGATTCAAAATACTCGAATACTAACGTGTATGCTCCGTTTTTGAATCGGTTTGCGTCGCGCCCTTGAACCTGATCTACTATTTTTGAGATAGCTTCTAGTTAACAAATATTTTCAGCTTTAGGCGACTCTAATTCAATTTGAATTTGTTTTGGTAAAACGGAAAGAAAATTAAGACCTGTTTCTGTTCCAACTTGATCACTAAACATCAAACAAATTTTATGCAAAATAACTTATAGCGGAATTTTAATCTTGAGATATGATAACGATATCGGAATGATTTATAGTTACAATAGGATACAGATTAGCTGGAGATATCTTGATTACTGTCCGGTGTCAGCAGGTGCACGGTCCTCGCGCTGCGCTGAGCACCGATGTTAGGAGGCGAATCAAATAGCTAGCAGGGCAGCTTATTTGGAACCAGTCCGACCCAGGCCTTTTTGGACCGATGGGGTAGCCCGGGCAGCTTGTTTCGGTTCAAGAACCAGCGCCGCTGTTTTATGAACCAGCTTCGCAGGCCCTTCTCACACCGTGTCTGGTCTCCAAGCACCAAGTACTCTGGAAGGTACCGGAGTAGTCTGGGGCTATCCACGAAAGGGCAAGATGCGTGGCTACCGCTCTTTCCTTGACCCGACCGTACTCATAGGGAATCCACCTGGACGTCTTGGCGTTGATCGTGAGTACTGCAACGACGTGCGTGCAGTTCATCAATGCCGTCTCGATAATCTGAGCCATTAAGATAGCCTTCTGCCGCGGATCGAGCTTGCGTCCGCGAAGACGGGCGAGATTGGGATCGAGTACGTCAAGCCAGTGGCTGAAACCGTAGCGACTCGCAACCCAAGCCACCCGCCTTGCCAAAAGGGCATCCTTGCGCTGGTGCGAAACGAACACACGCGGTCGGCGCAGGTGAGATGTGGGATCCCGCGTCTGTATGGGATGAATGGCCTCGGGCCCAGCCAATTCGTCAAGATTCCACAACGTGTGGCGCCATTCGAAGACGCCCCAAGCGCCATCTGGGAAGCGAAATTCGCCCAAGCGACGCTCCGAAGAATCGTAGCTGTCCTGATGAACGTCGAAGTCAGACATCCTCACACACCTCCGTAAATTGGCGAGTCTTGCGAATCCTGGACTCACTTCCTAATGCAAGGCATCAGCGGCACGGCGGTGAGCCGTGCCCTCTACATGCCGTGGTTGGGTTGCCTACGCCTCAACTTCAATACTACCTCGCTCTTGCATGAACCAGTACAAATAAACTATCAGATCATCAATTCGACGATAATCCAACCCGTGGGGACCCTTTCCAAACATCCCGATTGCCTGTCGTTTCATTAACGCAATTGGTGGCCTAACGTCTTCAAGGAGCGAGACAAAAACCTGCTTAGGAAAATCAGAAAGACTTCGCTCTACCTCTCTCTGGACCCACTTGCTCTGCGCAGCGTTCGTTGACCAAAACAATACTGTATACCCGCCCCGCTTAAGACGATCGTACATCGCCGATTCGATTTTTTTGGCCCAATCATCTCCGCCCGATAGATCCTGATATTCAAGAAATATATCAAAGAATCTTTCTTCCCTCATGAATTTGATGATCCACTCGACTTTCTCATTGTCTTCTCTTGTGTAGCTAGGGAAAACGGGCAAGTCTAACGGGGGTCGTTCGTCCAGTTCTAATTGAGCAGTTTCCGGTTTATACGAAAATACCAGCTTGCCACTACGACGGGCGTATTCTCGTTCCAGAGTTACCCATCGTGAGTCCTTTGAGTTGCGTGTGTCGATGTAGATTAGCGATCGACAGTCCTTGATCGAATCGATAAGATCATTGCTTACCATCTCGGACGGAGCAACATTGATCGGAGGGAAAGGAAATGGTGTTACCGAAAAAGCCCGCAGGATGTTCTTGAGCTGCTCCAATGCCTCCTCATCCTGATAAGCATAGGAAATGAATGCAGGTCCTGATGGTAATTTTGTTAATGTTCTCATAGCCATGTTAATCACGGTAACCTAAGAGTTTGCGGACAACCTGAGTTAAATTGGGGGTCGCATCTTGATTAGAGATTACAAAGGACTGTTTAGTCATTAATCACAATTTGACTTCCCTTTTCTTGTACTTACTTTAATGGAAATCATGTGTTAGGCAAGGACCACTGCACGATGAAAATTCTTTCTATGTCATAAAACTGCATCTAGTCTTTTGCTCGATTATCTCCCTGAATATCGAATAGATCTCATTTTGCTCATCGGGTTTCATAAACTCTTTGGGAACAGGGGCTTTCTGCCTGCCCAGGCTTACCGCCATCTCAATGCCCATCGGGTTGTATGGGAGCAAAGAGACATTATCCGCCCCGGCTTCCCATAGAAAATCTAGAATCGATAACAGATTTTCTCTTGTGGCAGTGATCCCGGGAACAAGTGGAATGCGGGGATGAACTTCAACTCTTTTCTCATCGATTATACGGCGAAAATTGTTTAGGATTCTCTGATTTGGTTTTCCAATATAATGATTGTGAGGCCCTGATTCTGCGATCTTGATATCATAGTAAATGAGATCGACATATGGTAATATTTTTTGTTTAAACGTATCGTATTTAAAATAGCCTGCGGTTTCCAGGACGACATGGATTGCTCTGGACTTCAAGGATTTAAGCACAGATTCGACGTAATCCGGATAGATTGTACATTCACCGCCAGAGAGCGTCACTCCGCCACCTGAGTGACGGTAAAACGGCAGGTCGCGCAATAAAATCTCGGCAAGTATGTTTGCCGGATAGTAAGCGCCAATCAGCATTAGGGCATTTCCAGGACACACATCAGCGCATTGACCACAGCGGATACATTTTTCTCTATGAATCCGTCCTTGGAGGTCAAGGTCTATGGCTTCCTCAGGGCAAACATCTGCACAGCTGCCACAGCGGATACATTTTTTAGGGAAAAAGGCAAGCTCCACCCCCGGGTCCTGCGTCTCAGGATTTTGACAGAAAACACATCGCAGCGGGCAGCCTTTAAAAAATACCACACTGCGGATACCCGGACCATCTTCGAGACTGTGTCTTTTAATGTCGACAATAAGAGGAAGAGCGTTCATCTGTGACATTTATTGAATTCCAAGTTTATGTGCAAGATCCCTGGCCATGAAGCCGAATTTGTATATATAATTTAAGTTGCCATCTACTTCTACTTCGTTTTTTAATAATGAATTTAAGATGTCTTGATCCTTTGAGAATATAAAAGATCTCAAGGCAGCAGCATTTTTAAAGGTTATCCTGGCATCCCAGCCATCTTGAGCCTCTTCATGGACCCTCATATCACCATCCCTAAAATTGGTAGTAACACCAACAAGATGGTCTTGGGTTCTGAAAACGTAACGAGCCTCAAAATCTTTTATATTTTTACGGTAACCTTTAGAAAGATAAAAGGCCAAGTCCATCCCCTTGAGAAGGAGTTCTAGAAATTTATCCGTCACCCTTCCGTATATCTGCTTTGTCAAATCTTTCGACCAGCGTCTAATCAAAAATCTTCCTGTGATATCGGAAAACAGATAGGGGATCGGGCGTAACAGCGCGCGTTTGAATTTAGAGCTCATAGATCATCTCCTTTCTTACTTTATATCAAGTCACATCAACCCAAGCAGGGTTTATGTGTTTCTTTTGGGTAATGGAAATGGATTAAAGGGGATCATTTTCCCATCGGAAAGGCAATATTCTGTGCGGTCGATGATCTCCTTTTGCATTTGTGGATTCAGGTCCTTAAAATACGCCGTATAACCGGAGACCCGAACTAAGAGGTCCGAATGATTCTCAGGATGCTTCACCGCGTCAGCAAGGGTATTGTGGTCTCTAATGGTGAACTGGATTTCCATCCCCCCATCCCGATCGCCATCCGCATCATCAAAGTAACCCTCAACGGAAGCGACAAAATTGTCAAGCATCCTCGCCGTGTCTGCAGATTCAGGTGTATACTTTAAATTTAGGGCGACCCCGTTGGCGAGACATCGAGCAGGCTGTTTCGCAACAGAGTTAAGGGTTTTTGTAAGATAGGGCGTGACTCCAGAGACTGGAGTGATGCCGCTGGTAAAGTTCTCACGGGCTTTTCGCCCATTGGGTAAGGCTCCCATCAGTCTACCCAAACCGGCATGATTGGTCATAGTCCAGTAACCCGTCCGGTAGCGTCCGCCACGGTAGTTCATCTTCTCTCCAAAGGCCTTATCTAACAGCTCTACGATCCAGGTGACGTTGGCATCAGCCGTTGGGTCTTCATTACCGTATTTAGGGGTCTTGCACGGATTCGTGAGCCGCTTTTGTAATCTTTCGTAACCTTCGAAGTTCTTTTCCAGGGCATCAAGGAGGTCTGTAAATGAGTTTTTCCCCTCTTCAAAAACAACCTTCTGGATAGCACTCAGGGAATCAGCAACATCTGCCAGCCCAATGATGGCTGCACCTGAAGAGTTGATGGTGGCGCCACCTTGGATGAGATCTTTTCCTTTTTCCATGGGTCCCTCAAAGAAGGCAGAGAGGATAGGTGTGGGATAAAAGTCCTGGTGTACTTCCCCTAAACGATTGTTGAGGGCTGTTGATTTTTCAACAAGCCAGCGTGTCTGCTCCTCAAAGGCCGACTTAAACTTTTCAAAGGTTGTGAAGGATTTTGGGTCACCCGTCTCTTTACTTATCAACACATCCATACCTGTGTGTCTGTGTCTCCCATTGAATAGGGCAAGCTCAAGGGCAGAGGTTAAGTTAAACAGGATCGCCGCACTATGTCCATAAGACCTCCCATTACTTCCAGGCTCCACACAGCCGATTACGCCATAATCTCGCGCCTGTTCAATGGTTTCACCCTTTACGGTAAGGGCCTTGATAACTGTCCTATCATTATGAATTGCCGGAATAGCTCCTGTATTGATATTGACTTCACAGAGCCGAGCCAGATATTCTTTGGTGTTTTTTCCGGGATAATACCTCGCGTTGGGATTGGGGTCTCGCAGTTTCATCAACTCTGTGGCCCTGAGCATGACATAGGTCAGGTCATTTACCGCATCGTTACCATCCGTATCGACACCACCCATGGTAATGGCCTGGTTGGAGCCCGTGCCACCAAAGAGTTGTTCTCCTGCATCCGGTATGGCAGGGACATGGTCACCAATCTTTAGCCACAGGCAGCAAACCAATTCAATGGCATGCAATATATCAATATCCTGTTTTTCTATGTCATCCCGATAGAGATTATAGAGAACCTGATCCAGCCTCCCAAGACTGAGGCCAACATTGGGATTCTCAAGATGAATGGCGCACCAGCAGATCCACACGGTAGTCAGCCCTTCGCGAAAGGTTCGGGCAGGGTACTCAGGGACATGACGATTGATCTTTGCAATATTGAGAAGTTCTTTTTTCAGGACAGGGTCACTCTCTTTGTTAGCAAGTTCCTCAGCCTTAGCGGCCAGGTTTTTTGAATATGCAATAATGCCTTCAAGAACTTCAGAAACTGAATTATAGAATTCTTTTTGGGAATTGTCGGAAGTTTGATTCGCTTTGTCTTTAGCCTCATCAATAATCTTGCGCAGCCCATGCATGATGGCATTAGAGAAGTCCGGTATAGTGTGGGAGATGCAGTTGGGTTTGCTCGCCATAAAGAAGACTAATCCTTCAAGGAGCTTTATCTCAGGGGCAAAATTTTTACGGCCAACCTTCTTCAAGTTTTCCTCGAAGCTTCGTTTCCTGGCAAGTTCGAGGATGCTATTATCAATCCAATGGGGAAAGATTTCGTAGTTGAGTTCTTTTACCTCAGCTTCAGTAACATGGTAGGGGTTGCTATTCCTTTTTGAAATGGTCCAAAGTTCCGGCCACAATGTCAGGGCTAAGAACTCGGGATAAAGAGGGACCCCTTTAAACTTGCTCGTGGTGGAGCCTGCGAAAAGATTGTTATCCTCGAATTCAAACGCTTTCATCCCTTTTTTATAAGCACGTTTATGACGGACTATCGGGATACGGTTCTCAAGAACATTACGGTATGCCCGGGCCTTACCAAGGATAGAAATACACTGTTTGTCAAAAAGGCTATTATTCAGATGGAAATGAGTAATCAGTCGGGGTCGCTCCGTACATATCTCGGGCATCGATCTGAAATAGATTTTTTTAAGATTGGATACACGTTCTGTAAGATCATAGTCTTTTAGTGAGATATCATTGAGCGTAATTTGTGCCATGAAATCACCTCCTTTGCTTATCTTTTTAAAAACGAAGGAATCGAATCAGAAAGTAATTAGCGGAGTTTATGGTGAGAAGTAAGCCCTAGTTTACTTTAACAGATGAAAAGTCACCTCAGATCATCCGTCAAGCATTCGAAATTTTTTTCAAATTCAGTCAAAGATCTTATAGTAATGATCTTAAGTTTCTTCAGGCTCCGCAATGGCTTTGTCTCGTTCCCAGCCTTCGTGCTGAAGGACTATTTTCTCAATTGCAATACAGTTGTTATTGGAATCGAGTTCTGGTAAGGCCTGGTAGTCGGATACCCAACAACGGTATACAATGAATGCCATTACGATGCTTCCCTGCAAGTTAACTATTTCAATGATAATAACTTTTCGGTAATTTTTGAGAGACATCCCAGAATCTCCCTGGATGCTAAACGTCATATTTGCCCAGTCCTCGAAGGCGGTATCATGGGAAAGGCCTCGCTCCAAGACTATTGGGTCAAATTTTGTTATACCGGGTGCTATTCTGAAGTTGCTCGGATCTCCACCTTCACGATGCGTTACAGGTTCTGTTGATCTTGTTAATGAACTGACTCTTGATATACCTGTAATATATTCACCGTCCCATTTTACTCTAAACTTGAAATCCTTATATGGATCAAAGCGATGTGGATTTACCGAAAACATGGCCATAATAAACCTCCTAATTGAATTCAAGATGTTTATGAGAAATAAATAAAATCGATTATTTATCATCGTTTATCTAACAAACCTAACGGCAACTATGGCAATAAGCAGAAAAACACAGGAATCCATAAATGTAAATAGTATCCCAATAAATCTAAAGCCTTCTATACTATGCATTTCATATATCTTCTAGAATATGGAATATCATGAAATTATTGGTGGATTGCGTGATTTTCAACTAACAGACTTGATGAGATTGTTTCGGGGAGGAAATGCACATTCCATGATTTTAAAGCTGATCAAAAAATATACTTTTAGCAGAAAGCATGGATCACATCTGATCCGAATGCTTCAGGGACGAGTAAAACGTTTCTTAAAGATGACAAAAAGGTTATAGGTCATGCAGCAGCCACACCGGACAGGTGAGTATTTGAAAAATCGATGGGGAGTTGGACCCACAGCAACAGGTGGTCAGACATCTCCCTGCGCCTCCAAGAATGTCGATAGTACCGCCATGGATTGGCCGGAACATTGCCGGACGCAGTTCTGAGTCCATCGCGATAGTCCTCGAACTTTTCATCCGAATAGACGGCATCGAAGAAGTCCACAACACCGAGCGATGACGGATTCAACCGCTCAGCATCTTCTAATAGAAACGCGATTTGGTCATAAAAACGAGCGACCTGTCCGACGTTTGTGGCTCTCAAATCCTCCCGCCCATGTGGAATTGAGAACCCCGAGTTCGTCAGCGCCCGGGCAGCTACTCCGTCCGGGTCAAACATGTTGAAATCCCCGAGCAAGATCATATTCCGGGACCATGCGCCGTGTTCCGATCTCCGATTCACCAGAAAATCGGTGATCTGCTCGACTTCTTCGACTCGAGGCTCAAAGTCTTCCACTTCTTCCCCCCATATAAGGTGGACTGTCGAGAGTATGAAGGAAAACCAACCGGCCTTGAATCCCGCCATGTAAGGGGTGCGTACGAGTTGCCTGGCCGGATATACGTTGCCTTCCTCGTTTTCGATCGGTGGCAGGGCGATCTCTCCTGCCAGACCTGAGAACCGGACTCTACGATTGTCAAACAAATAGGCAAGTCGCTCCTCATTTCCTGGATCGCCCGCCGTAACGTCAGAGACAATGTACTTCCACCACGGACCCAGCAATTGGGTGACGAGCTCTAGATCTCGCAACGATTGCTTTACCTCTTGAATTGCGATCAGGTCAAAACGCGAAAGAACTTCTGCGAGGTACCAAAGAGATTCGTCATATCGTTTTGTACTGCCGAAATGCTGAATGTTCCAGGTTGCCAGCAGAAGTTGCGATTCCGACTTCGGCGGGACGAAATTCAGGCTCTGAGGGTCTTCAAGTGTCGCACGCAGATCTAACAGGTTTCGCGCTGCCAGTTCAGGACTAAGGCGCCGCCGATCCCCCTCTTGACGTGGATGTTGCATAAGAAAACGGTCAAAGTCGTAGGGCTGTCCCATCGGAATCCTCCAATTAAGAAATAACTTAAGTATCGCAAAATTTAAGGAACTGGATGTCGGTCAACTTAAAGTGAGAACTGCCATATAAAAATATATATTTAACAACCAACCAGATCCGACTCCCACTACCAAGGCCTATCTGTGATATATGATATTTTTTTACAATAAAACAACAATTATTAGACTTCAAAAAACTGTAATTTGTTGGAGATACATCAGGTTTTAAAACGGATAAGAAATTTGTGGTACATAGCGGCTATTAAAGATCGATGTTTCACCATACATGACAGGACGTCAAGTGCGCGCGGTTCTTTCTATACAAATCAAGTAGAATTGTCCTCATTTTCTTTGGTCTTCTTCTCAAGCTCGGCAAGTACCTTCTGAAAATCTTTTGCCCATTCATCCGTCTCGGCACCTACTATCGAATTGACTTGAGCAAGAAAATCCCTACACTGCTTTATTGCCTGATCTACGGTAGCCGAATCTGTTTGACCACCCTGCAGAATCAGCCTTTGGCTTTCCCACCCGATTTGAAAACTGGATTGTAATCGATTCAGAGCTTGGGCAGTCCGGATGTAACGTATCCAGCCGCTTGTATAGCCACCAAAGCGGTCAAGGGAGAGAAAAACGCCAGCGATGGCGAGAGCGAATGTTGCCCAAGCCGGTGAAAGGCCAGGCACGTCTCCCTTTTCGTAAATCTCGCCCAGAATCGGAATGACTCCAGCAATCGCTACGGCCAGAATTGCACCTACTCGAAAGATATACCCAAGGATTTTCTTTGTCCTCTTCTTGTCGAAATACCACTTGGTGGCCCGATCGCACTCATCGTTCACAAACTGATATAAATTTTCGAGAGACGTGGTCGCCTCTTTCTCCGACCATTTGAGATCTTCAGGGAAGCTGCCCGGCTTGAGATCGCCTTTATCATCGCCCATGTTTCACTCGGCCTTTCCATGATGCAAAACTCTACATCATAAATTATGATTCAACTTTTTTATAAAAAACTCGGATGGCCCATTTCAAAACTCTTCTGATCCGATTCAAGGACCTGGCGCAAAAAATCCAGCGCTTCCTCTAGCTGCCCAAGATTCTATAGTACAAAGGTGAACGGGGGTCAGGTGAACTGGGCGACCCTGACTACTGCTGACTACTTGCTACTTGGACTTCCTACAAATGATTTCTAATGCCGAGC
>PVMK01120786.1_pt1 | contig 12985 bp, 7 predicted proteins | sample 1853481 | NCBI WGS metagenome assembly PVMK01 (sample SAMN08533507, study PRJNA380276) | Marine sediment metagenome, whole genome shotgun sequencing project.
GTCGACCGCGACGCCGTGGGGATGTTCCGCTCCCAGAGGAATCCGCGCTCTCTCCACGAGCGTCGCCGCATCCACGACCGACAGCGACGCGCCTCCGCGATTGGCGACGACGAGTGTCCTGCCATCTGGTGTGAGCGCGATCTGCGCCGGCCCGCTCCCCGTGTCGACCGTTCCCACGATCGTTCCGTCGGCCCGAAACGCACGCACGGAACCGGCCAGGTGCAGGCTGACGTAGATCGTCCGGCCGTCCGCGGCCCAGGCCAGGTTGAGGGGCTTGAGCGCCGGCTGGCCCGGCGGGCCCGCTTCCGGCCCGCCGGGAACCGGCCGCGCTCCGCCAGCGTGGCGACGTCGAGAAGCACGATCTCATCGCTCAGGCTGCAAGCCACCGCGACGAGGTCGCCGTCCGGACTCACCTCGGCATGGTGCGGACCGCCGCACACGACGGGCGTCCCGATCACGGAGAGGTCGGCTAGCTCCACGACAGCCACGTGCCCCGGCACGCCCGGCCGTGACCGGTCGTAGTCCGGGACGAAGGCACGCGAGCCGTCAGGCGTGATTCCGATGCGGGCCGCCCCCGCCGTGGGCAGCGTGACGCGCCCGACCAGGCGGTCCCCCTCGAGCTCGAACTTCCACAGCGTGGGCTCGCCGTGCGCGACCGTCACGTACCAGTGCATCCCGTCGGGACTGACTGCCACCGCGTGTGGCTCCTCTACCTCGTCACGGCGCCTCTCGGTCGGGATGCGGCTCACGATGGATCCGTCGGACGGATCGATGCGGATTACCTCGTCGGTGAACCCCGACGTCACGTAGAGTCGTTCCCCGACAGTCGCTCCCGGGGCGTCCGGCCCGTTCCGGCGGGCCGACTCCGACGAGCAAGCAGCAGCCAGCGTCAGGATGGCCGCACCGGTCGCCCCGACGGATCGCCTCAAAACGTCGGCCGAAGTACCCAAAGCCCGCTATTCATGTCCGACACGTAAAGGTACCCGTCGTGCAGCTGAGGAGCCCATGTGCACGTGCCGGAAACGGAGACGCAGGCCCCGCCCACGTCATACTGGACGCTGGCCACCTGCCTCGCCTGCTTGTCGAGCTCCCCCAGGAGGCGACCCGACACGTCCACCGCGTGGAGTCCGTTCTCGTACCACGAGAAGTAGCCGATCTCCGAGACTTCATCGACCCAGAAGTTGTGGGGTGCCGCCCCGGCCACTGTGAAGCTCGCCACCTGCTTCGGATTCGCCAGCTCGCTCACGCCGATGACGAGCACCTTGCCGGGAACGCCGATCTCGTCGCCGAGGAACACGTAACCGGACGCCGGCCAGTACCAGGCGTTGTGGACCCGGTAGCCCGGAATCACCATACGGCTCACCTCGACGGGATTTGTGGGAGAGCCGCCTGCCAAGCCGTTTCCGACGTCGAGGATGATCAGTCCGGATGTCCAGTGAGACAGAAACGCGAGGCCGTCGCGCACGTACACGTCGTGCAGAAAACTCCCTCCGCCGTAGAACGACCCCACGATATGCGGGTCAGCCGGATCCGAGATATCCAGCACGCGTAGACCGGCGCTCGGCATGGAGCCGTCCACCACGAGGTACGCATAGTTACCGTCGATCCACACGTTGTGGATTCCGGGCGTCAGATCCGGCGCCGCAAACCGGCTGATCACGGTCGGATGATGCGGGTCGGCAAGGTCGAGGAGCGTGATTCCGTTCTGTCCGTCATTCGACGCCTCGTGCGTGATGATCGCCAGGTTGCCGTCCGCGCTGACCTTCACGTCGTTGACCACGCGCGCGTCCACCCCGACCGAATCGGTGAGTACGGGCGCGTTCCGCACGCTGATGTCCCACACGAAAAGGGCGTCGCCGCACCGGCCACCGATGACGCTGCGGCAGCCCCAGGTACCGGAATACGCCGCATCTCCGTGCTCCCAGTGATCGGACGTGAAGCGGGTCTCGATCTTCTCGTTCCACTCGGTCTGAAACGAGCCGGACGGTGCGTTTCGGCTCGTGATGCTCACGTTCGCCGTGTCGGCGATACCGCCCGACTCGGCTATCACCTGCGCAGGGCCTACCGCGTAGCCGACGAACTCACCATCGGCCGTGATGAGGCCGGCGAAGCTGGGCTCCACCTTCCAGGCGACCGGAGGATCCTCCACCGGTTGACCGTGATCGTCCGCCGCCGACACATCGAAGCTGAGCACTTCGCCCTGGCGGGCGCCGGGAGCACCCCCCGTGACATCGAGTGTCACGATCGGCGGGCCGTCGTTTAGAACCACGCTGAACGAGGCACCGAGCGTGACCGCCGACTGCCCCTCGAGGCGCGCCTCCAGGGCGACCACGTAGTTACCCGACGTGACGGACTCCGGCACGTTCAGCGTCAGCGTGAGGGTCCGCGCGGCACCGGCGTTCAGCGTCGGCACCTCGGTCGGGCTCACTGACAGGGTGGCTCCGGGGATCTCGTTTCCGCCCCCGTCACGCACCGCGAGAGCGGCCAGCTCCACGGGACCGGCTGCCCCGTCGCCCGTGTTTCGAAGCTCCACTGACCTGCTCCTGTCCTCCCCGAAGGAGACCGACGCCGGAGAAAAGACGAGCTGGATCGTGGGCTCGACGGGTGTGCCGGAGTCGCTGCACGCCGCCAGGCCGAGCGCGGCGAGCACCGCCAAACCGAACGCGGAACGGCGAACTCGTCGCCGAATAACCGTGCGAAGGGTCAGCGTCACCTGGTACCTCCTGTTCACGTCTACCATTTGGATGGCCTCGCTGCCGACGGTCGTTCCTGCGCTGAACACGCGTATACCCCCCTATGCGCGGCCGCACCCCATTACTCGGACAGGCTCCTACATAACCGATGTAACGTCGATCGTTCCCGTGCGGTGCCCGGACCGGTTTGCCGTCGTCGCGGCTCTTACACTAGCATGGACGGCCGGAAACAAGGCTTATGGCCACAGAACAGGAACGTGTATGTCCGTCAACAACGTACGCGCTGGCATCTTCGCCCGGCTGCGGGCCTCGCGCATGGCAGCGTCGATCGTCGCGCTCGTTGCGCTCACGGGTACGCTGGCCTACGCGGCCGTTCATACGCGTCTGGAGTCGTCCGTGCCGGCGGCGGACGAGGTCCTGTCCGCGCCTCCGGAGCGATTCGAGCTCCGGTTCAGCGGTCCCGTGAACGACGCGCTCAGCGTCGTCGTCCTCACCTATCCGTCCGGTGATTCGGTCAGCCTGGACGTGTCGTCGCCGGAGGCCGACGCGAAAGTCCTGATCGCCGACACGCCTCCCCTCGAGCAGGGCGAGCACCTCGTCCGCTGGAGAACGGTGTCGGCTGACGGTCACCTGGTTGACGGCGAGTTCCGCTTCACGCTCGCGGGCGCGCCGCAGGGTGACGAACGGCTCCCCGAGGACTCAGCGGCCGCGAGCGGGGGGCGCGAAACGGACCCCGGCAAATCGGTCGACGCGACCACGCAGCAGCCGGCGCTCGGAGTCGCGCTGATCGCCGGACTCGGCCTCGCGTGCCTGCTCGGGTTCGCGGGGCTGCTGTGGTTTTGCGGCGCTCTTCCACTCCTGCAGGAACCCCGGATCCGGACGTTCTGTCTCGCCCTCGGATGGACTGCCCTGGGTCTCCTGGCCGTGGACCTGGTCGGCTGGGTGAGGCAGGTGGCGCCGTCCGGCATGGGGTTCGCCGGGGTCCGAGCCGCGCTCGGCTCGCGCTCGGGTCTCGTGGCGACTCTCCAACTGGCGCTCGTCGCGGGAGCGCTCTTCAGCTTCCGACGCAGCGGGCGTGGAGCGGCGGTAATCGCGCTCGTCGCACTCCTGGTCGGAGCCGTCTCGGGGCACACCGCGGCAGTTTCCCCGTGGCTCACGATTCCGGCCAACGCCGTGCACCAGGGCGCCGTCGCGATCTGGCTCGGTGGCCTGCTTCTGCTGGTCCTCGCCCCGGACGCGCCGACGGACGGGTCCGAAGGATGGCGGTTTCCCGTGGTGGCCCGGTCGGTGTCGGCAGCCGCCCTGATCGCGGTCGTGTTGATCGCCGCATCTGGAGTCGTGCAGTCGCTTCAGTTCGTGAGCGACCTGGGCGCATACACGAGCACGCCATACGGCCGGGGGCTGCTCGTGAAGTGGGCGGGATTTCTGATTCTCGTGGGATTCGGCGCCTACCACAGGTTCCGCGCCATGCCGCATCTGGAGGAGGAAGGAAACGTCCGGGTCTTGCGGCGGATGGTACGCCTCGAGACGATCGTCATGCTGGCAGTCATCATGGTGGCCGCGTGGCTGGCGCGGGTTTCGCCGCCCGCTGGACATTAGGTAGCAGGTTGCCTTTGAGGAAACGGCCCGGACGCGAATCCGGGCCGTCTCGGCGAGACTGGAGGCGGACCGTTTCGGCCCGAGTCGGCGTCAGGCGGGCTCGTCTGCCAGCGGCGGTCCTGACTGAACACCGGGAGCCTGCGAATCACCTGCCTTCGCTCCCTTCTTCGCCCCGAATCGTTCGGTCGTGCCCTGGACCATCACGTAGAACACGGGGATCATGAACACGCCGCTCGCCGTCGCGATCAACATGCCGCCGAGGACGGCCGTCCCCAGCGAGACCCGGCTCGCCGCTCCCGCACCCGAGGCGACCACCAGCGGGATCACGCCGAGGATGAACGAGATGGCCGTCATCAGGATCGGTCGGAACCGCAGGTGCGCCGCCGTAACCGCCGCCTCGACGTAGTCCTTTCCTTCTTCCCGTTGCTGCTTGGCGAACTCCACGATCAGAATGGCCGTCTTGGCCGAAAGTCCGATCAGCAGAACCAGACCGATCTGCGTGTAGATGTTGTTGTCCAGGCTGCGCATGCCGGTGAACAGCAGTGCGCCCAGGATCGCCATCGGCACGCCCATCAGCACGGCGAGCGGGATCATCCAGCTCTCGTACTGCGCCGCCATGAACAGGTACACGAAGAGGATCGCCAGGCTGAAGATGATCGGTGCCAGGTTTCCTGCCGCGATCTGCTGAAACGTGACGCCGGACCACTGGTAGCCCATCTGCGGCGGCAGCACCTGGCCTGCCAGCCTTTGCATCTCTGTCACAGCCTGCCCGGACGACTGCCCGGGCGCCGGGACTCCCGTGATCGTAGACGCTGGGAACATGTTGAACCGCGTGATGACCTGCGGGCCCACCGTGTCCCGCACCTGGGCCAGGGAACCCCATGGGGACCATGTCGCCGTTCGCGTTCCTGACCTCGAGGCGATCGATGTCCGAGATCCGCGACCGGAACTGCTGGTCGGCCTGCACCTGCACCTTCCACGTTCGCCCGAAGATGTTGAAGTCGTTGACGTACATCGACCCGAGATTCGCTTGCAGCGTGTTGAACACGCTTTGCAGCGGCACCCCGTACGTCTTCACCCGGTTGCGGTCCACGTCCACGAACAGCTGTGGCACGTTGGCCGTGAAATTCTGGTTGAGCCGCGTCACGACCGGGCTCTCGTTGCCGGCGACCACCATGTCGCGGGCAAACGTCTCGAGCTGCTGCAGGCCCACGCCGCCGCGGTCCTGCAGCTCCAACGCGAAGCCGGTCGCGTTGCCGAGGCCGGTGATGGCCGGCGGACCGAAGGCGAACGCCGTGCCCTCCTGAAGTGAGAACAGGTAACGCTGGATGTCCGCCATCAGCGCTTCAACGTGCTCCTCCTTGCTGCGTTCGGACCACTCATCCAGCGTGGCGATGACCGCGCCGTAGTTTGAGCCCTGTACGCCGTTCAGGAACGAATAGCCCCCGATCGTGATGTAGTTCTGCATGCCGGGCGTGTTCTCGAGCACCAGGTTGATCCGGTCCAGCACTTCCCCTGTTCGCTCCATTGAGGCGCCGTCGGGGAGCTCGAGATTCACGAAGAAGTAGCCCTGGTCCTCGTCCGGGATGAAGCCCCCGGGAATCATGGTGAAGCTGAGAAACATGGCGACCATGAGGCCCGCGAACACGACCATCACCAGCCCCGTGCGCCGCACCAGGTACTTCACCGCCCCCATGTACTTGCCGGTAGCTGTGTCAAACCAGTCGTTGAACTTCGTGAAGAAGAGGTTCCGCTTCTCAGGCGAAGGACGGAGCAACATCCCGGCCAGGGCCGGACTGAGCGTCAGGGCGTTGATCGACGAGAACACCGTGGCGATCGAGATCGTGATCGCGAACTGCTGGTACAGTCTTCCGGTCAGACCCGGCATCATCATCGTCGGAACGAACACGGCCAGCAGCACGAGCGTCGTGGCGACGATCGCGCCGCCCACCTCTTCCATTGCCTTGGCCGTAGCAGCCTTGGCTTCCATGCCCTCTTCGTCGATCAGGCGCATGGTGTTCTCGACCACGACGATCGCGTCGTCCACCACGATGCCGATCGCGAGCACCACGCCGAACAGGGTCAGGTTGTTGATCGACATCCCAAACATCTTCATGGCGAAGAAGGTGCCGATCAGTGAGACCGGGATGGTGACCGACGGAATCACCGTCGTCCGCCAGTCCTGCAGGAAGATGAACACCGAGAAGATCACCAGCAGGATCGCGATGATCAGGGTACTGATCACCTCGTCGATCGAGGCCTCGATGTACCGGGTCGAGTCGTAGGCGATGACCGCTTCGAGACCCTCCGGGAAGTTCTGCTCCAGCTCGGCCAGCGCCTCTTCGACCCCCTGCGCCACGCCGAGCGCGTTCGATCCTGGCAACTGGTAGATCGCGATCCCGACGCTGGGGGCTCCGTCGAGCTGAACGTACCACGAGTAGTCCTGTGCTCCGAGCTCGACGCGGGCCACGTCGCGGATTCGAACGATCTCACCCGCCTGGCCCGTCTTCACGATAATGTCTTCGAACTGCCCTACGGTTTCCAGGCGCCCCAGGGTGCTGATCGTGTACTCGAAGTTGAGCCCGGCCGGGTTGGGCGGCTGCCCGATCTTGCCGGCCGCGACCTGGACGTTCTGCTCGCGCAGCGCACCCACGACCTCGTCTGTAGTCAGGCCGCGGGCCTTGAGCTTCCCCGGATCGATCCAGATCCGCATCCCGTAGTCCTTGGCGCCCATCGCCGTGACTTTGCCAACGCCCTCCACGCGGGCCAGGACATCGTTGATCTGGGTGGTGGCGTAGTTCGAGATGAAGACGTCGTCATACCGGCCGTCGGGCGAGATGAGATTCACCATCAGGGTGAGCTGGGTGGACTGCTTCTCGGTCTTCACGCCCTGGCGCTTCACGTCCTCCGGCAGCAGCGGCTCGGCGATCGACACGCGGTTCTGGGTGAGCACGGCTGCCATGTCCGGGTCCGTCCCGATCTCGAACGAGACCGTCAGGTCCATCGTTCCGGCCGATGTGCTCTTGGACTGCATGTAGATCATGTTCTCCACGCCGTTCACTTCCTTCTCGATCGGCGTGGTCACCGTCTGCTCCACCACCACTGCGCTCGCGCCCGGGAAGGTGGTGGTGATCGACACGGTGGGCGGAGTGATGTCCGGCATCGACTCCACGGGCAGCGTAGGGAGCGAGATCACCCCCAGGATCACGATGACGATGGCAATGACCAGCGCGAAGACCGGCCGGTAGATGAAGAAGCGGCTGAACATGGCCTACTCCTCCTCTCCCGACTCGTCCTGATCGGCGGCGCTTCCTTCGAATTCGGCCCGCACCGCCGCCTGGCGCTGCGCCATTTCCTCTTCCGTCCGCGGCGTGACTGGCAGACCCGGTCGGGCGCGCAGGAGTCCGTTGGAGATGTAGGTCACCCCGTCCTCGAGCCCCTCGACGATCTCGATCGTGCCATCCGGTTGGGGCTGTCCGAGCTGGACGTAGCGTTGCTCCACGATGTCGTTCTCGCCGACCAGGTACATGTACTTGCCGCCCAGATCTGTTCCGATCGCCCGTTCGTCGACCAACAGGGCGTCGCTCTCGTTCACCGCCATCACGCGGACCCGGACGAACAGGCCCGGGAAGAGCCCGAAGTCGGCGTTCTCGAACACTGCCCGGAGCTCGATCGTCCCCGTGCTCGGATCCACGGTGTTGCCTATGAAGTCGATGTATCCTTCGAACGGGAACCGGTCATCGTCCGCCGCCGTGCCAACGAGGACTCTGGCCACCTGCTCGGCATCTTCCCGTGTCGAGACCCCCTCGCCGATGGCTTCAGTCTCAGATTGACGGACGGCTTCCACCTGGCGGATGATCCTCAGAACCACCCACTCCGGAGCGTTGAAGTAGACGTGAATCGGTTGGATCTTGTTCACAGTGGTCAGCAGGGTCTGCTCACCGAAGCCCACCAGGTTCCCGGGGTCTACTCTCCGGCGTCCGACCTGCCCGGTGATAGGCGTCTGCACCATCGTGTAGTCGTAGTCGAGTTGCGCCCGGGAAAGTCGGGCTCGCGCTCCGAGAACGGCTGCCTCCGCGGCATCCCGCTCGGCTTGCGCCCGGTCCAGGTCCTGCCGGCTCACGGCGTTTGTCTCGATGGCAATCTGGATGCGCTCCAGGTTCGACTCCTTGAGCGCGGAATCGGCGATCGCCGACCTCAGGAGCGCCACCGCTTCATCACGGGAAGCCTGGTAAACGTCCTGCTCGATCACGAACAGGACGTCTCCCCCCTCGACGATCTGCGACGGCTCAAACAACTGCCGCTCAAGAACGCCCCCCACCCGGGCCCGGATCTCCACTGACTCGATGGCCCTCGTGGTTCCCGTGAAATCCACGTACGGCTGCACCCCGCGCGTGATGGGCTGTGCCACGGTCACCTCGGGCGGAGGCCGGGTCTGCTCTTCGCCACCGCACGCGGTCGTGAGCGCGCCCGCAGCCAGGGCCAGACCCACCAGGACCACCCGGCTCGATGTCGCGGTTCTATTCGTCGTCATTCGTGAATCCCTCATAGTTCGCATCATCGGTCACCTCCCACCGGCGGAGGCGGGGTTTCGCCGGCGGCTGCCGCGGCCGTCACTCCGGCCTGGCCCGGCGCCCAGCCACCACCGAGCGACCGGTTCAGCGTAATCAGGTTGTTGACCACCTGGCCGGCGCTCTGTGCCAGCTCATCCTGCTGGCGGAACAGCGACCGCTGCGCATCCAGAAAATTCTGGAAGTTCGTGATACCGGAGACGTACTGCGTCTCGACCAGATCCACCGCCCGCTGCGATGCGCGAACGGCCTCCAGCAGGCGATCCCTGCGATGCTTCTCCTGCCCGTACGCGACCAGCGCGTTCTGCACCTCTTCGAGCGCGCGCAGCACTGTCTGCTCGTAGGCGGCGAGAGCCTGTTGCGTTCTCGCCTCCTCTGCCCGGATACGGTTCTGGATCTTTCCGCCCGTGAAGATCGGCCAGCTGATCTGCGGCACGAGGCTCCAGAACAGGCTGCTCCCCTCGGCCAGATCTTCGAAGTCCAGCGCCTCCATCCCGATGGTCCCACCAAGGGAAAGGGTGGGATACAGGTCTGCCGTCGCGATTCCGATTCTCGCCGTCTGCGATGCCAGGAGCCGTTCAGACTGCCGGATGTCCGGCCGGCGGCGCAGCAGGTCGGCGGGGATTCCGTAGGCCACCTTGTCGTCGGGCCGAGGAAGCCCCGTGGACGCAAGCAGCTCGGCGTGCAGGGCACCCGGCGCATCTCCCAGGAGCACGGCCAGCCGATTGAGCGATGCCTCGAGCCCGATCTCCAGGCTCGGCATCGTGGACTCTGTCTGGGCGAGGTTCTGCTCCGCCTGGGCGACATCGAGCGCCGAGGTGAGCCCGGCGTTGAACCGGTCCCGCGTCAGCTCGAGGCTGCTGCGTTGCGACTCCACGTTCTGTTGCGCGAAATCCAGGCGGGTCTGAAACGCACGTGCGTCCACATACGCCGACCCGACCTCGGCGTACAGGGTCACCAGCACGTCCCTGTAGTCTTCGACCGAGGCCTGGAGCTGAGCGTCCGAGGCCTCGACCGTTCGCCGGATGCGGCCGAACAGGTCGATCTCCCAGCTCATGTCGAGTCCGAAGACCCACGAGTCGATCGGATCTTCGAGCAGCGAACTGCCGCCATCATCGGGCTGAGAGTTGGCCGCTCCCGTGAGGCCGTTCTCGCTGATCTTCTGATAGTTGTACGCGCCGCCGAGCACGATGTCCGGCCAGTATCCGCCCTTGGCGATCCCCCTGATCGCCCGCGCCTCCGCCACGCGGCCCACGGCCGCCTGGAGGTCCAGGTTTCCGAATTCGGCCCGCCGGATGAGGTCGGTGAGGAGGGAGTCGTTGAACGTCAGCCACCACATCTCCAGGTCCGTGGTGTCCGCCATCATCTCGGTCTCGACTGCCGAATGCCACTGGTCCGGGACCGTGGTCGTCAGGTCCGGTGGCTCGTAGTCCGGTCCCACCGTGCACGCCGCGAGTGACATGAGCAGGAGAAGAAGTCCCGCTCGCAGCCGGAGTGCCGGGCGGTGGGAATTCACCCGGTCGCGCAGATCTACGATTCCCGACATCAGTCCGACTCCGTGATTGGGATGGGGCAGCCAGCCGACTGCCGGCAACCTGCCTGCGAATAGAGGGATGGGCAACCAGACAGGGACCGTGCGACGGGCACCCTCAGAGTGATCAGAGTGAATAGCCGAGCGTAAACGTCATGCCATAGTCGTTCGTGCTCGTCTCGGAGCCCGGCGGCCGGCTGTCGAAATCGTCGTACAGCCGAACGCCCACCGTGAAGTCCTTGATGGGCTCGTACGCTGCCCGTCCCTCGAACGACAGCCGGATCCTCCCGAGGTCGGTCAGGCTCAGGTAGGAGGTCAGGCTCGTACTGATGTCGAGTTTCGGCGTGCTGAACTTGTACGCCTGGTAGGACGCACGCCCCAGCAACTCGAACGAAGACGTGGCGTCCGGGTTGGTCGAGAACTTCTCGTTCGCGTACGCCCCGCCCGCGAGCAGGGATGCGAGCTGCCGGTGCGTGTGCAGCAGCCGGTAGGCCGCACCTCCACCGGCCTGGAGCCGGTAGTCCAGCTGGATCTCGTTATTCTGCTCGTAGGAGAGGAACGTCTGAATATCCCAGCGCCCCGGTAGGATCCGGGTTCCGACCAAGGAGGCGTTGTTGCGTCTGACGTCGCTCAGGCTGTCCTGCATCTGCATGTACGAGCTGCCCGCCAGCTGGCCCGCCCATTTCTCGCCGCGGTAGTTCACCTCCGCCGCCGTGCTCAGCTTCCGGCTGTTGTTCGCCTTCAGGATGTCGAGTCCGAAATCGAAGAAGCCGGTGAGTCTGCTCCAGAACGTCCGCTTGATCGGGACGATCGACACGATTCGGGTCAGGTTCACGACTGTGGTGTCAGACAGAATCAGGATCGCGGTCCGGTCTTCCGGGCCCGAACCGATGCGGCCGAATCGTCTTTCTCCGGACTCGAATTCGAACTCGAAGTACTTGTCGCTCTGGAGGCTCAGCACTTTTTCCCAGTCGACCTGGACAGTGCTCATTGCATCGGTACTATAACGCAGTTGGCCCCGGTTCAGCTCCTTGATCTCCCCGATGATCTTGCCGCCGTTCTGCACCCGGAGAGTGTCCGTTTTCTGCCCCACCGCCTCGGAAGGGAGCAGTCCGGACGCAAGGAGGACCGCCAGCAACGGCAGGATGAGCCCGGGCCCCGATTGCAGCGAGACCGGAGCTCGATACGACCGCCGCTCGATCCGCCGTCGAATCCGGCGGCGGTGGCATCGCTCAGAGCGCGAAGTGCGCGTCACCGTGGATCAGGCGGGCGTGATCGCGGGAGCGAGGTAGACGTCCTGGATCAAGTTGAGCAGCTGGACCCCCTCCTTCATCGGACGCTGGAACGCCTTTCGGCCGGAAATCAGCCCCGTGCCGCCGGCCCGCTTGTTGATTACGGCCGTGTGCACGGCGTCTCCGAAGTCGTTCCTGCCCGAGGCGCCACCGCTGTTGATCAGCCCGACGCGGCCCATGTAGCAGTTGGCTACCTGCCACCGGGCCAGGTCGATCGGATGATCGCTGCCCAGCTTTTCGTACATCTGCTTGTCGAACTTCCCGAAACTGACGCCGCCCTCGTTCATCGCCAGGTAGCCGCCGTTGTTCTCGGGCAGCTTCTGCTTGATGATGTCGGCCTGGATCGTCACTCCGAGGTGGTTCGCCTGTCCGGTCAGGTCGGCACTCACGTGGTAATCCTTGTCCTTCTTGAACGCCGAGTTCCGGATGTAGCACCACAGGACCGTAGCCATGCCGAGATCGTGCGCGAGCGAGAATGCCTCGGCGACTTCCTGGATCTGCCGGTTGCTCTCGTGCGAGCCGTAGTAGATCGTGGCTCCGACCGCCGCGGCTCCCATCTCGTACGCTCGCTCGACGGTTCCGAACATGATCTGGTCGAACGTGTTCGGGAACGTGAGCAGCTCGTTGTGATTGAGCTTGACGAGGAACGGGATCTTGTGGGCGTATTCACGCGCCACTGCGCCCAGCACACCGAACGTCGAGGCGACGGCGTTGCAGCCGCCCTCGATCGCCAGCTCCACGATTTTCGCCGGATCGAAGTAGTCGGGGTTCTTCGTGAAGCTCGCGACAGCCGAATGCTCGATTCCCTGGTCGACCGGAAGAATGGAGACGTAGCCGGTCCCACCGAGCCGGCCATGCGAGTGAATCCAGGCGAGATTCCCCAGGACCCTGTTGTTCCGGTCCGAGGATGCCCACACCCGGTCGATGAAGTCTGGCCCCGGCAGGTGCAGCCGGTCCTTCGTGATGCCAGTGCACGTGTGCTCGAGCAGCGACTTTGCGTCGTCGCCCAGGAGCTTCAGGATTTCTTCGTTCATGGGTCGATTCCAGGTGGGTGAAAGTAGACGCGCCGGGAGCGATCAACTCTCCGGCAAGATGCGATGTGGATCCGGGATCCGCAAAGCCGGGCTGCCGTACATGTCAAAGCCAGACCGGGTAGGAGAGCATCAGTCCGAACGCGCCTGTGAACAGCAGCGTCCCCATGACGAGAATGCCGATCCGGACCTGGTCTTCCTCGAATTTCTCCGAGATCCCGGCGAAGAACAGCACCGAGGCGAATACGACCGTGAGCAGGACGTATCG
>PVMK01147331.1_pt1 | contig 12985 bp, 11 predicted proteins | sample 1853481 | NCBI WGS metagenome assembly PVMK01 (sample SAMN08533507, study PRJNA380276) | Marine sediment metagenome, whole genome shotgun sequencing project.
CGGGCACCCAGGCATTGGCCATACTCGCTGGGCAACCCACGGTCGTCCATCGGAAATCAATGCCCATCCTCACTACGCCGGTGGTTTCGTGGTGGTGCATAATGGCATCATTGAAAATTATCTTGATCTCAAAACCTCTCTGCGTGAGCAGGGTCATAACTTCAGCTCTGATACCGACACTGAGATCATTGCCCACTTGATCGAAGAGCATTACAAAGAGTGTGGCGACTTTGAGTCTGCCGTGCGTAAAACCCTCGGCGATGTGCGCGGTGCTTATGCTGTGGCGATTCTCTCTGAACAGGAGCCTGACAAACTCATCGTCGCCAAACAGGGCTCACCGCTGGTTGTCGGGCAGGGACAGGGGGAGTTTTTCGTTGCCTCCGATATCCCGGCCATGCTCGCCCACACCCGGGAGATGATTTTTCTCGAAGATGGCGAATTTGTGGTCTTTACCGCAGATGCTATGGCGATTACTACGCTGGCTGGCACGCCGGTCGAAAAAACTTCAAAGACCATTACCTGGAGTCCGGTCATGGCCGAGAAAGATGGCTATCGACACTTTATGCTCAAGGAAATCTATGAACAACCAAGGGCTATTGCTGACACCATTGCCGGGCGTATTCGCGAGGATCAGGCCGAAGTCTTTCTGGAGGACCTAGGCCTCGAAGATGTTTTTCTCAAGGGGCTGGAACGAATCTATATTGTAGCTTGTGGCACCTCGTGGCATGCCGCCCTGGTCGGTAAATTCCTGTTGGAGAAGCATGCCCGGATTCCGGTCGAGGTCGATATTGCCAGTGAATTCCGTTATCGCGATCCGCTGGTCACCGAAAAAACTCTGACTCTGTTGATCAGCCAGAGTGGTGAGACGGCCGACACGCTGGCGGCTTTGCGTGAAGCTCATGGCAAAGCCGGTAAGGTTCTGGCCATTTGTAACGTTGTCGAATCCTCTATCGCCCGTGAAAGTGATGGCGTCATCTACACCCACGCTGGACCGGAAATCGGAGTTGCCTCCACCAAGGCGTTTACCACTCAATTGGTGGCTCTCTACCTCTTTACTCTTTATCTTGGTGACCTACGTGGCAACCTCGATCAACAGACCCGTCGCACCATGCTGGACGCGCTGGTCAGTTTACCGGGTAAAATTGAAGAGTGCCTGAAGCTGGACGATGCGATCGAACAGGCTGCACAGAGTTTGATGCATGTTCAGGACTTTCTTTATCTCGGTCGTGGTAACCAGTACCCGATTGCCCTGGAAGGGGCACTTAAGCTCAAGGAAATCTCCTACATCCATGCCGAAGGCTACCCTGCTGGTGAAATGAAGCATGGCCCGATCGCCTTGATTGATGAGCAACTGCCAGTGGTGGTGATCGCACCGCACAATGAAACCTTTGACAAGGTGGCCGCCAACATGGAAGAGGTTCAGGCGCGTGGCGGGCGCGTGGTGGCGGTGACTGATCAAGTCGCGACCGGGCTTGCCGACAAAGCGGAAATCGTTTTGGTGACACCAAAAATCATCGACGATCTGATGCCGGTTCTCACCACAATTCCACTGCAACTATTGTCCTATCATATTGCTGTTCTCAAAGGGACCGATGTTGATCAACCTCGAAATCTGGCCAAAAGTGTGACTGTGGAGTAAATTTTAATAACACTACTGAGTGACTCATACGAAGAAGGCCCGGACTGTTTTCTGTCGGGTTCCAAAAGAACTAAGTCAGTCATCTTTGTTGAACGCTTTTAGTTGAATGCTCGCTAAACCTTAAGTTTATGGCCACCTGGAATCGATTCCCGGGTGGCCTTTTTTGTCTAACCTTAGTAGACAGGATATGCGGGATGGTTAAACTGTCAAAAGGATAGTGTTGTCTCTTCGTGGCTAACCTTTATTTACGAGTCTGTTAATTGATGAGTCAAGAATCATTACTCGGTGCGATTCTTCTTGCCCTGGACATCTCCCTGCAAATCGCGTTTGTCGTAAGAGTCTTGCTGCGACCCCACCGGGAGCCGGCTTCACGGATCGCCTGGGTCGTGGTCATCGTTGCCGTGCCACTGTTAGGCATCCTGGCCTATCTGCTCTTTGGCGAAACATGCATCGGACGCCGCCGCGTGGAGAGGCTGCGTGAGGGCATTGCTCGTCTACCGGATGTGACCGATGCTGCAAGTTCGGATGAGATGCTGTTGCAGGATGATGTGCCGCTACGCTATAGGCACTTGTTTCAGGCCGGGAAAACAGTCAACGGTTTCGACCCTGTTAGCGGCAACCGGGGCCACTTGCTGCCGGATTCAAACGCGGCGATTGATTCCATAGTGGCCGATATTGATGCCGCTAAAGAAAACGTTCACCTGTTGTTCTACATCTGGTTGCAGGATAACAATGGCTGCAAGGTGGTTGAGGCGCTCAAACGAGCTGCTGCACGCGGTGTGGCCTGTCGGGCCATGGCGGACTGCTTGGGCTCGCGCAGCATGGTCAATTCGAAGCACTGGCAGGCGATGCACGAAGCAGGCGTTCTCCTTGCCAGAGCCCTGCCGATCGGCAACCCGTTGTTGCGTCCCCTGAAGGGGCGTATCGACCTGCGTAATCACCGCAAGATCGTTGTTATCGACAATCAAATCACTTATTGCGGTAGTCAGAACTGTGCCGACCCGGAGTTTCGCGTCAAGGCCAAGTTTGGCCCTTGGGTGGATGCGATGATACGTTTCGAGGGGCCGATCGCTCGCCAGAACCAATACCTGTTTGCCAGCGACTGGATGGCCGAAACGGATGAAGATATCAGCGCTCTGCTCAGTGCAGCCCATTCGTCGACCAGCGGATAGTCCCGGCACAGGTGATCGGAACCGGGCCGACCGTCCGTTATTCCGCCATGCCCGAGATGTTCGAGACGCTGATATTCGCCGCACGCTGCGAGCTGGTTATCACGACCCCTTATTATGTCCCCGACGAATCAATGCAGGCGGCTCTGTGTGCGAGTGCTCGTCGTGGTGTCGATACGACCATCATCTTCCCGGCAAGGAACGACTCCTGGATCGTCGGTGCGGCCAGTCGACAGTTATTACGCTGACCTGCTCGCTGCCGGGGTCCGCATCTTTGAATACGAGGGTGGATTGCTGCATACCAAGTCCATGACTATTGACGGCGAGGTCACTTTGATCGGTTCGGCAAACATGGACCGGCGCAGCTTCGAGCTTAATTATGAGAACAATATTTTGTTCTACGATCAGGCGCTGACTGAGTGACATGCGCCAGCGGCAGGACAGCTATCTTGCCAGTTCCGTCCGGTGACCATCGATATGGTGGAGAGCTGGAGCTGGCAGCACCGGCTCTGCAATAATGCCATTGCTATGTTTGGGCCTGTTTTGTGATGTCGTGAGTGGCTGGCGACTTTGTAAATTGGTCGCATTGGTTCGTGGGACACCCTACTTAACAGGCTCCACATACAAGTTGGCAACAGCGGTCATTTCTTCTGAAATTGCCGCTGTTGTTGTTTATGCTTTGTAATGTAGTGAAGTTAGAAGGGGATTAACGTACCGGTCGCCCACTGGGCACGTCTTCTTTTGTGCAGAATTTAGAGGAAAGCCTCAATCGAAGGTTACGGAAAATGAAGCCCGGACCGAAGAAGGCAATTAAGTAGGTTATCCCCAGAAAAAGCAGTTAATCCTCATCGTTTGACAGTAATCAGAGTAAATGGTGGTTATAATATTTACATATCATGCAAAGCCAAACAGGGCTCTTTGTTATGATCGCTCATCTGTCAGGAATCCGGAGCCGGAGCGATGACAAGAGACAAAAATATACTGCTGTCGGCCTGGCGTCACGTTCAGGCCATATTCATTCGCCTCAGCGGCGAATGGCGACCGCTGCTCGAACCGCGCATTGCTTCTGAGCAAATAGCCGCGGAAATGAAGATGGCGTCGATTCCCACGCTCAGCTTCTTCTTCCTGCTAGCGGTGGCCAGCGCCATCGCCACCTTCGGGCTACTTGCCAACAGCGCACCGGCGATCATTGGTGCCATGATCGTCGCCCCATTGATGACGCCGATCATGGGGTTGTCATACGGCGTCGTGCAGCTCAGCTGGCCGCAGATCATGCGCTCGGCAATCACGGTAGTTCTTGGCGTGGCAGTTGTGATAGCGATTAGTTTTCTCAGCGCGCACTTCATAGAAATAAAGGTCGCTGGAACAGAGATGCTCAGCCGGGCCTTCCCCAGCCTGCTAGACCTTGGTGTGGCCATGGCGGCGGGCGCCGCGGGGGCCTTCTCCCTGAGTCGCGAGAGCATCAGGAACTCCATTGCCGGCGTAGCGATTTCGGTGTCCCTGGTACCGCCGCTGGCCGTGACAGGTATCGGGCTTGCCCTTGGTCGCAAGGCTGCCGCAGATGTTGGGCTTTCATTTCGCGAGTAGGTATGTTCGCTGGCGGAAACGATCTTGCCGTGGGCGCATCTGTGCTGTTTCTGACCAACCTGGCGGCGATTGTCGTGGTAGCAGGCACTGTGATGGCAATTCAGGGTTATGCACGCTGGTTGCGCGGTACTTTTGGTCTGGTGTGCGCGCTTGCGGTGTCGATTCTCTTGATGCAGCCGCTGAGTGAAGAATTAGAGAAGCTACGCGTCAAGAGCATGGTCCTGCGCTTGGTAAAGACGCTACCCGTTACGCATCCACACATCTTTGAAAGCACACTGCGGTTGGATACACTGCGCGTGCGAACTGAGGATGACGTGCTTCATGTTCGTGCCGAGGGTACTGTGGCGCGCGACAAGGTAGAAGGTCTCCGGCGCGATTGGACCTGTTTCGGCTGGAGCTGACGGAAAAGGCTGGCCAGCCCGTGGTCTTTGAGTTGGAGGCCATAGCGGTAGATATTGTAAGTATTCGTTCTGCGCCAGATCTCGAACAGATGAAGCAGCTCCCCGACCGCAAACTCGACCCAGGTACGGGCAAGGAGGTCGCCCGGACAAGCAATGATGCAGAAGTTCCCTCCTCGGGTATCATAAGTCACGAAACCTTCTTCTCTTATTATGCTTCATGAGTTCAGCCCCACCGCCTATCAGGTCGTGGGGCTTTCTCTTTTCAACCTCCGGTTCGTAGCGTTGCGCTTCCTAAAATCAATGGTTTAATTACTATCTGGAGCTTTATGGCTCACCTTGAGCTACTGGCACAACTGCCAGAAGGTCAAAGCTATGCTCATATTTGAATGGAGGAGGTAACATTGAAGAGACCCTATTTAATTCGCGTTCTTGTATTGGTCGGAGTCATCATCGGCTTGGGATTCCTTGCGATACCAGAGCAGGCCCAGGCCGCCGGGAACATGCAAGAGTTGCAGCGTGTGATTGATGCACAGCAGAAGCAACTCGATGCTCTACAGAAGCAGCTTGAGTCGCAAGGGCAGTTGCTCCAGCAGCTTATGTCGCAGAAAGAAACGCCAGCGGCAGAGGTGAAAGCGACCGAGTCAGCTCCCGCAGATAAGGTCGTTACTTCAGGTGAAGATCGGGTCAAGCTCTCTATCTCAGGGATGGTCAACCGAGCTGTGAACGTCGTTGACGACGGCAAAGACACCGACGCCTACTTCGTCGACAACGACAACGCCGAAAGCCGTGTCACCTTTACCGGCACTGCCAAGGTCGACGATGACTTGACCCTCGGCTCGGTAATTGAACTCACTATTGCTCCTGATAAGGCCGGAGACGTCAATCAAAACGACAAAGAGCCTGGCGACGTTTTCGAGCAGCGTAAGGCGGAGGTGTTCCTCGACAGCAAGCGCTTCGGCAAACTGTCGTTAGGCAAAGGCTTCACGGCAACCTACGGTATCGCATCACGCGATCTATCCAAAACCACCGTGATCTCATACGTGACCGTCGCGGACACGGCCGGGGGGATGTTGTTTCGGCAAAAAGGCGATGACACCCTCACGAACCTCCAAGTTAATCAGGCCTTCCAAAGCTACGACGGTTTGAATCGGAGAAGCCGGGTGCGCTATGACACGCCCACATACAGTGGCTTCCAACTCTCCACATCGCTTCTTACCGACCAAAAATATGATGTGGCTTTGTGGTGGGGCGGGCAGGGTTATGGCTTCAAGGCCATCGGCGCCGCGGGTGTCGCTGATCCAAAACTGGATGACACCGACCTGCAATACGCTGGGTCCTTTTCACTGCTGCATGAGGAGACCGGGTTGAATCTCACCCTCTCCACCGGTCTTTTAAAGCGTGACAAGCAGGACGATGGCGAAAATTATTACGCCAAGATTGGCTGGATAGCAGACCTCTTTTCCGTAGGCGAGACGGCTTTTGCCATCGATTACGGTCAAACAGAGAGTCAGCCCACGGAAGATGACGAGGGCTATACGGCTGGTTTGGCCGCCGTCCAGTTTTTCGAGAAGTACGGCACCGAGGTTTACTTTCTCTATCGCAAGTATTCGCTTGATCGGGATGTCGAACCCGAGGTCCATGACATAGATGTGGTCTCAATCGGTACAAGGGTGAAGTTCTGATGGTTCTATCGAGAACAGATAGACGAAAAACACTGTGGATCGGCCCCGTGCTGGTGGCGCTTCTGGTTACCGGCTGTGCAGGTATTGAGCCGTATGCGCCGCGCGACCACCGGGAGGCAGGCCCCGAGAGGGGGCTGTTTAGCGGAGCGGATGGGGAGTTTGTTATTTACGTCAGGGAGGATGAGAGAGAGTCCGTAAGCGAGGCCCGTAAGGGGACGAAATCAACCGAGGACAACCAATAATAATTGATAGGTTCTCTATAAATTGTGATCGTAGCTTGAATCAGAAAGGAGCAACCATGGAAGTAACAAATGAAATTATTATGAGATACCTAGAGGTCGAAGGGGTCGTACACGCGGGCATTGCCACACCGGAAACATTGGAAGGCGGACCTCCTTCTGCCGATTTATCCTACGTAATGCCGAGTGCAAAATCCGCGATTGTGTTCGCCATGCCTTTGAACCTGGATGCGATCCCGGCCTACCTGGGCAAAAAAGACCGGCTAACCTATGAAACCAATTATATCCGGGTGTCGTCTTTGGGCGACGGCATCGCCGTAAAGCTAGCCAATTTTCTGAAAGTCCAAGGCTTCCCTTCCGTGCCGCTGGCGGTCAATGAAGTCTACCGCACGGATGAAGGGACTCCGGAAGAAAAGAGGGGGATGTACCCCGATATCAGCCTGCGCTATCTGGCGGCAGCATCCGGCGTGGGCTTTCTCGGTTTTTCCGGCAACCTGCTCACGAACGATTATGGACCTGCCATCATTTTAGGTGGATTGTTGACTGAGGCTGAGCTTGAGCCCACCAAACCACTGGATAAAGAGGAAAACTACTGCGACTACTACAACTGCCTCCAATGTTGTGGTACCTGCCCATCTAAAACCCTGCGCGGTCAGGATCTGGTGACTGTCACCATGGGTGGGCATGATCACTTTTACGGGGAGAAGAAAGGCAACCTGCCATGCGGGTTTGTTTGCGGCGGCTTCTCCGGCCTGGATCACTCCGGAGAATGGTCCACCTGGGCTACGGGGCGATTTCCACTTCCCCTGACCGATGAAGAGGTCATTGCTGTGGCACCCATGAACCTCGAGAGGTTTAACAAGCGCCCCGCAGCTCCTGGCGGACGTTACCACACCTTTTCGCCTAATCCGATCTACTATGTCTGCTCCAATTGCCAGCTCATCTGCGTGCCCGACAAGGAGGAGCGCAAGCGACGAAACAAACTTGTCAAAGAAAGCGGTGTGATTGTGCAAAACGAAGATGGCACCCTGGACGCTGTGACTCCCGAAGAAGCCAGGAAAAGGCTGGATGCCATGGAGCCAGAGAGACGCGCTCTCTATGAGGGCGAAATAGAGCCTCTCCCCGAGGGACACGTGTTAACAGAAGAAGAGGACTTTACACACAAGCTCCCCTGATACGATCGGTGGCTGCGTTGATAAACCGTTATGACTGATTTTGGGCGGTCAAATCAAAGACAAAGGTAATTGATATGACAAAAACAATGAAGACAATTGATGCGAATACCGCAGCAGCTCACGTTGCGTATGCCCTGAGCGACAACGCCATGATCTATCCCATCTCACCTGCATCACCCATGTCAGAGCTGATTGATGAATGGGCTGCAAAAGGCAGAAAGAATATCTTTGGGCAGGAAGTTTCTGTCGTCATGCTCCAGTCCGAAGCAGGGGCCGCAGGGTCACTTCACGGGTCACTTGCGGCGGGAGCCCTCACGAGTACTTTTACGGCATCTCAGGGGCTGCTGCTCATGATTCCCAACATGTATAAGATAGCCGGCGAGCTGCTTCCGTGCGTGTTCCATGTCGCCGCACGGGCGGTTGCCGGTCATGCACTCTCGATTTTTGGTGACCACAGCGATGTTATGGCATGCCGTCATACAGGTTTTTCAATGCTGGCATCCAGTTCGGCCCAGGAGGCAATGGACCTTGCGCTGGTTGCACACCTCTCTACGATTGAATCGAGTGTGCCATTTGTCCACTTTTTTGACGGGTACAGGACCTCACATGAGATCCGGAAAGTGGAAATGATAGAGTATGAAGATATAGCCCGTCTAGTGAACTATGAAAAGATCAAGAGTTTTAAAGCACATGCCATGAATCCGGAACATCCCACCGTTCGTGGTACGGCCCAGAACCCTGATATTTTCTTTCAGGGGAAGGAGGCGGCTAATCCTTTCTATGAACGAATCCCTCGTATCGTAGCGGACTCTATGAAAAAGGTGGGTGATCTAACCGGTCGTCACTACCAGCTCTTTGATTATGTGGGCCACCCGGACGCAGAGCGGGTGATTGTCTCTATGGGCTCTTCATGTGAGGCCATTGAGGAGGTGGTGAACCATTTAACCGCAACGGATGAGAAGGTGGGCGCGGTCAAGGTGAGGCTATTCAGACCTTTCGTTGCGGAAGCCTTCTTTGCGGTGCTTCCAGCGTCTGCAAAAAAAATCACCGTGCTCGACAGGACCAAGGAACCAGGTGCTCCAGGTGACCCCCTGTATCTGGATGTATGTGCAACGATGATGGAACGAGGCGAAAACCGGCAAGTCTTCGGTGGCAGATACGGGCTTGGTTCCAAGGAATTTACGCCCTCCATGATAAAAGCAGTGTTTGACAACATGGGCACAGAAAGGACGAAAAACCATTTCACGGTCGGTATTATCGACGATGTGTCCCACTCTTCGCTTGAAGTAAATGACTCATCTTTCGACACCACCCCCGAGGGAACAGTGCAGTGCAAGTTCTGGGGGCTTGGTGCGGATGGCACCGTGGGCGCCAACAAGAATGCTATCAAGATAATAGGCGACAATACGGACATGTATGCACAGGCATATTTTGCCTATGATTCGAAGAAGTCAGGCGGCCTCACGGTTTCTCATCTCAGGTTTGGTCATCAGCCCATACAGTCGACGTATCTCATCAATCACGCGGATTTCATCGCCTGCCACAACCCGCGTTATGTCACGATGTACGATATTCTTGAGGGCATCAAGGACGGCGGTACGTTCCTCCTGAACTCATCCTGGACCCTGGATGAAATGGAGAAACATCTCCCTGCTGATATGCGCAGGGTCATCGCACAGAAGGGGCTGAAATTTTTCAGGGTTGATGCTGTTGCGATTGCTGAGCAGATCGGTTTGCGTGGACGGATCAACATGATCATGCAGACGGCTTTCTTTAAGCTCGCAAATATCCTTCCCTTCGAAAATGCAGTGGCCCTGCTCAAGAAATCAATCAAGAGCACCTACAGCAAGAAGGGCGATAAGATCATCCAGATGAATCTGGACGCAGTAGATCTGACGGTTGATGGTCTTGAAGAGATAAAATATCCCCGGTCATGGAAAGATGCGGTCGCTGAGGTTGAAGTAAAAGCCGAGGAGCCCGAATTTATACAGAATGTCATGCGTCCTATCCTTGCTCAAAAGGGTGATCATCTCCCGGTGAGCGCCTTCAGTCCGAACGGTCTATTTCCGCCAGCCACTTCCAAGTACGAGAAACGGGGAGTGGCCATCAATGTGTCTACGTGGATCAAGGACAACTGCATACTATGTGCTCGGTGTTCTTTTGTTTGTCCCCACAGCGCCATACGTCCTGTCCTCGCAACTGAAGAAGAGATGTCGGAGGCTCCTGCGTCTTTTTCGACTGTTGAAGCCCAGGGGGATGATCTTGAGGGTCTACGCTTTCGTCTCCAGATCAACACTCTTGACTGTATGGGCTGCGGGAGTTGCGAGGATGTCTGTCCAGCCAAAGAAAAGGCGCTGGAAATGAATCCGCTTGCATCGCAGATGGCGGAGCAGGTGCCCAACTTCAATTTTTCCGCTACCGTGTCTTACAAAGACAACCTTCTGGAACGGAACACTGTCAGGGGAAGCCAGTTTCAGCAGTCCCTCATGGAGTTTTCAGGGGCATGTGCGGGTTGTGGTGAGACACCGTATGTGAAGGTTTTGACCCAGCTCTTCGGCGAACGGATGCTCATTGCTAATGCCACTGGATGTTCGTCTATCTGGGGTGCGTCAGCACCTTCCATCTGTTATGGCGTCAATAAAGAAGGTCATGGACCCGCGTGGGGGAACTCGCTTTTTGAGGATAACGCTGAGTATGGATACGGGATGGCCATGGCCATCAAACACCGTCGGGCCAAGCTTGCCAGACTGGTTAAAGAAGTCGTGGATACTGATATCTCGGGTGATTTGAAAGAGGCTATGAGCGGATGGTTAGGGGCGATGGATGATGCGGAAAAGTCCAAAGAGTATGGCGACAAAGTCAAGGAACTCCTGGAACAGACTGAAAAAAATCAACTCCTTCAGGAAATTCACTCAATGTCAGACCTTTTAATCAAAAAGTCGACATGGATTATCGGGGGAGACGGCTGGGCCTACGATATTGGATTCGGCGGATTGGACCATGTGCTCGCCTCGGGTGAAGATGTTAACGTGCTGGTCCTGGATACAGAGGTGTATTCAAACACCGGCGGTCAGGTTTCCAAGGCAACACCCAAGGGAGCAACAGTCAAATTTGCATACTCCGGCAAGAAGACATGTAAAAAGAGCCTGGGCCGCCTGGCCATACTCTATGAATATATTTACGTAGCATCTGTCGCAATGGGCGCAAACAAGCAACAAATGCTCAAAGCTTTCACGGAGGCTGAGAAGTTTCCAGGTCCCTCACTGATCATCTGCTACGCACCCTGTATCAGCCATGGAATCAGGAAAGGTATGAGTGTCGTCCAGCAGGAAGAAAGAAGAGCTGTGGATACAGGGTACTGGCCGCTTTTTCGCTTTAATCCCACTCTTGCGCAGGAGGGTAAAAATCCGCTCACTGTTGATGCAGGGACTCCTGATGGGACGATCCAGGAATTCTTGGGCGGAGAGGACAGATTTTCTGCGTTGGAAAAGACTTTTCCAGAAGATTCAAAAATGCTGCGCACCCAGATTGAGGCCGATTATTACAAACGACATATACTGGTAAAAACTCTTGCTGCCCTCAGCCCGGAGGAATGGGGAATCACGCCTGGTAATCCCGTTGAGGCACCGCCCGTGGATGAAGAAGACCTTCCACAAGTCCAATTTAGTGTCACCGCGGAACATATGAGGCATGATGATGATTCAGGTGAACCTGTGGATGAGGGAAGGGAGGGGAAGTAAATAAAAGGGGAACTGGTCAAGAAAAGCGGCGTGGTCATACAGAACGAAGACGGCCCTCTGGAGGCGGTGACGCCTGAAGAGGCGAAAAAGAGGATGGCGGCGATGCCTCCGGAAAGGCGCGCGCTTTATGAGCCTGAGAGTGAGTGGGAGGTCGCACCTGACCAGGACGCCCATGAGCAAATGATCAAAGATGATTTTCATCATAAACTTTGATCTGACTGCCTTAGTCACTAACGACAAGTTCAAGAGAGGAGAAACACAATGAAAACTGCAAGCAGATTTTTCACAGTTCTAATCGTAATGAGCTTAATGCTCTTCTTCGTTACAAGCGTAATGGCTGCGGAGAAGTATCCCGTTCCCCAGACCGTGAAGGACTGGGTCTCTGAGGGCAAGTTCATCAAATTCGAGGGCCTTGACGTCTTTGTCCATTCATCAGGAAGGGCACCGGTCGATGGTCATGGAGTGCTGGTTGTGCACGGCTATCCCGGTTCTTCCTGGGACTTTTCCACCGTCGTGCCTACCGTAGCCAAAAAGACCAAGATCGTTGTTCCCGACATGATTGGCTTTGGCCAAAGCGACAAACCCTTAAAGGGGACATTCAAGGACAATTTTTCGCTGATGAGACAGGCTGACCTCTATGAGGCCGTGGCGAAAGCCGAGGGACTGAAAGAAGTTGTGCTGGTCGCCCACGATATGGGCCAGACCGTCGGCCTGGAATTGATGACACGGCAGGACGAAGGGAAACTGTCCTTCAAGATCCGTCATGCAATCCTGCTGGACGGCTCCACGCTGGTCGATATGGTTGAGCTGACGCCATTGCAGAAGGAACTGCTCAAGAAGCCTGACCAGGCCTTGACTGAGCATCTCGATTTCAACGATTTCGCCGAAGGTATGCGAGACACGTTCGGCAAGGGCAATGCTACCAGCGAAATCCTCAACTCCATGACGGCGCAAATATTTGCCAAGGACGGCGATTTGGTCGTCGCACAAATTCTTCTCTACTTGGATGAGCGAAGAGAATTTTACGATCGCTGGGTCGGCACGCTGACTCATTTCGGCACGGCGCCACTGAGCGTTTACTGGGGGGCCCAGGACCCGGTCGCCGTGATCGCGATGGCCGACCGGATCAAACTGTGGAGTCCGACCACGGACCTTTACAAAATAGAGGAATCTGGGCATTGGCCGTCAATAGAAGTCCCGGACATCATCTCCGATGCGATCCTCGCTCGGATTCCGCTTTACAGGTAAGAGGTTGCTCGAAGGCTTTTCCTCGGATTTTCATTTGCTGATGTTTTGTTACACTGTAATTGTTAATGATTTCAGTTTTTTTGGCTAGCAGCCTGTCGGACAATC
>PVMK01119081.1_pt1 | contig 12982 bp, 10 predicted proteins | sample 1853481 | NCBI WGS metagenome assembly PVMK01 (sample SAMN08533507, study PRJNA380276) | Marine sediment metagenome, whole genome shotgun sequencing project.
TGTGGTGAGTCAGGGCCTGTAACAGAAATGTTCACGCCACTCTCACGAAGTCGGTGCGAGAGATCTGTGGGACTTTCCCCCTCGATGTCGAACGTGACGATGCCACACTTGCTGGCACCCAGGTCCCGTACGTTGACGCCATCGATCTCGCTTAATGACGTTCGAAGTTGGTTTGCAAGATACGTAACACGCTCCTCGATAGCGGGCAGACCAATCTCGCGAGCGTAGTCGACGGCCGCGGCCAGCCCAACGCGACCAGCGATATAACTCTCCCAGTTCTCAAACCGCCTGGCGCCCGCTGCCAGCTCATACGTTGATGCATCGATCCAGGTCGCGGCGTGCATGTCAATAAATGGTGGATCGAGGTCTTTCAGTATCTCATTCGATACGTACAGAAACCCCGTGCCTCGCGGTCCTCGCAAGAACTTGCGACCGGTGCCGGACAACACGTGACAACCAATCTTTGAAACATCAAGAGCTATCTGGCCAACCGATTGGCACGCATCCAGGAAATAGGTGAGCCCATGTTGTTTCGCGAAGCGCCCCACTTCTTCAGCGGGATTGACCAAGCCACTCTGCGACGGCACATGGACAAGGTTGATCATCTTCGTCGATGGTTGCATCAGTGCACCCAGACTGGTCACGTCGATTTGCCCGGACGAATCGGACGGTGCTACATCGATCTCGATACCTCGCCTTTTTGCGGAATGCAGGAACGCCAGGTAGTTGGAGGCATACTCGGACGAGTGGGTAATAATTCGATCACCTTCCTTGAGCGGTAGCGCGTAAAACGCCATATCCCAAGCGCGGGTCGCGTTCTCCACAAAGGCAATCTCTTCGGGCGCTACGCGAAGCAGTTCAGCAAATCCAGAGTAGAAGCTGCGCATTGCATCTTCGGCGAGGGCTTCAGCTTCATAACCACCGATTTCGCGTTCCAGCTCCAGGTGCTCAGTGACGGCGCGAAACACAGGATCAGGCATTAGTGAGGCGCCGGCGTGATTAAAATGAATAACCTTGTTGCATGAAGGCGTCTCATTCCGCAGTCGAGCCACCTGTTCATCAGAGATGATCACTAGAGTTTCCGTTAGTTGAAATTGGGGTTGATTCTACTGGGCTACGAACACGAGTACAGCCTCCCCAGCGAGCAAAGCGGACACTCGGCAAGCCGATTTTGATCGTCTCAGGCTGAACGTCTGCTTTTTCCGAGAGCGGACGTTCAAATCAGTGAATACGGAGCAAATTCAAAGTCCGCTTGCGGCCAGGAGCGGACATAGACCTCTAAAGAAAAGCGCCGTTCAAGGCGTGGGATTTCGTTTCTTGCCTGGGTGGGTTACTGACGCGCTATATCTCGCCGAGAAAATCACGTTTGCCCAGGTCGAGTCCACTGTGTCTCAGAAGGTTGTAGGCGGTCGTCATATGAAAATAGAAATTCGGCAACACAAAGCCCAGCAAATAGCTCTGGCCGGTAAAATTTACAGTGTGACTCCCGAGCTTTATTTCGAGCTCACGATTCTCGCAACCCTCAAACTGCTCCGGCTTGAACGATGCAAGAAAATCGAGTGACTTTTTGATCCGAGCATGGACGTCCGCAAACGTCTCTTCGTCATCGCTCCACTTCGGCATGTCGGTGTCGCCCAGTCGTGCGGCGCAGCCCTTGGCCACGTCGGTCGAAACCTGAACCTGGAAGATAAAGTTTCGCATAGTCGGAAACAGGCGCGCCTGCAACAGTGCCGAGGGCTCGATATCATTTACTTCGGCGTAGGCTTCGGCCTTGGATACAATATTGTCCAAATTTTGCAGCATGTGACTCATGCGGGCGATACTTTGATCGTAAACGGAAATACTCATGGGGCGAGTCTCTAATACGGAGCCGATCAATATCGCAGTTTTTTAACGCCATGCCAACAGGCAGAATTTAAAATCTCCGACACGAGATTTTCGCCGGCCCGACCATGGTCGAATGACCGCTTTTCCCGAAAGCGGACGTTCAATCGTCCTGATTTGCTCGATATTTAGGGTCCGCTAACGGCCACAAGCGGACATGCAAATTCCGTCAATGTGCGTGTGCTTGCCGATGTTCGTCAATTAGATCCCGACCAAAATCACCATCGTAGTCCCTCCACACGGTGTGGCTATGATTGGCATCATTCTGAATATTGTCGTATTCAATTAAGAAAGATGGTGCCTGAACCCGGTAGTAGTGTGCTTCACCGCGCTCGGCGGATCCGATCCATGCAAAATGGATGTCGCCATCACTCGCTTCCAGCTGAGCGCGGCGTTCCAGCGCTGCCTCATCCGCCACATTCTCGATGTATACATCAATAAGTTGAAGCAGAAGCGTGAACTGATCAGGTGTCAGTTCGGTTGCTTTGATACCCTGCGGTTCGTCCGGAATTATGCGGGGGCTGGCCGCAGAGAATATATCTCGAGGCACTGTCTCACCAATCACTGCCTTCCTGAGTTGATTATCATCGAGCGAATCTAATAATCGCCTTGCACGATCCTCTTCCCTACCTAGTACCCTCAAATTCTGCGCGGGTCCGCTGGGCACTCTGTGTGGGTTAGCGCCGAAAAAAGCTGGTGACGATGCGATCAGGCTGCCATTTACGATCGTGAAATTCAGCGAGATATGGTGCCCCTCGAAACTCCAGCCCCAAGATCCTTCTGATTGAGGGCTTCCGAACACCGTGACGAAGTACCTCGTCGGATCTCGGAATTCATAAGCGCCCTCAAGACCGCGCTCAACGTCGATGCCGCGCAATATCGCCTCGAGGTGCATAATGCCGTTCGTCTTTGAATAGCCAGCCTGGCCCAGAGACTCGTTAAGCAGAATATTTACAAGATAGACTTGCTCTGCCGTCATCGCTTTTAACGGCAGCCCTTTTCTGCCCTTCTTCGGAACGAAGTGCCAGTCGCTGCGTTCATCTCCCTCTAAACGATAAGTAATTTGCATTGATTGATTCTCGGAAAGCGAGGAAAGCAGGTTTTCGGCGGCAACCGACATATCAGACTCCTCGGCTCCGGATGAGGCCCAGATCAGGCACAGTCCAAATATTGTTGGTACGAGTCCTGCGTTTCTTCTCATTTTGTGCTCCGCAGATATTGAAAAAACTTACTATCAAATTCAGCAATGGCCGCTTTGGGTCATTACCAGCCGCTCATTCTACACCCACGCGAACGGCTGCTTTCGGCCAGGAGCGGCCGTTCGTATCGCTGGACTAGGCCATGTGATCGACCCTGGAGGGCTTCAATCCGGAGGGTCCTGTTGTAGTATTGGCCTCACCCACGAACACGCTCACTTCAGGAATACGACAATGCATAAAAATAGAAAGATCGTAGTAACAGGTATGGCGTTATGCGGGCTGCTTGCCGCGGGACTGGCTCAGACTCAATTGCAGACGGGGCCGATGTCCTTCTTCCTGACCAGCGCGGGTTCCGGCAATGGCGGCGACCTAGGGGGACTTGAAGGCGCCGATGCCATCTGCCAGAAACTGGCGGAAAGCGTCGATCAGGGCGACCTCATGTGGCGCGCCTATCTCAGCACCCAGGGCGGAAATGCCGTAAATGCCCGGGACAGAATAGGACCGGGTCCCTGGTTCAATGCAAACGGCAACCGCATTGCCGCTGACGTGGATGAACTTCACAGCGTGATGAATCGGGTGAGCGCCTATACTGCGGTCGACCAACGCGGCCGAACAATACCTGGCAGCGGTAATGCGCCCAACCGGCATGACATCCTCACTGGCTCACAGACCGACGGAACAGCCTATTCTGCTGGCGAGAACATGACCTGCAATAACTGGACAAGTAGCAGCGACGATGGCAAAGCAAGGGTCGGTCATCATGACTATGCCGCCTGGAACTCAGCCCACGACTCCAGGGGATGCAGCCAGGCTGCACTGATTAGCTCGGGTGGTGATGGTTTGTTTTACTGCTTTGCCATGCAGGAGTAATCCAGCCGACACGCGGTTCCTTCGAAGATAGTCGTGCAATTTCGGCGAGCATGCCCGTCTCTACAGACTTCTTGCTGACAACCTCTATTATTCCGCGCGGATTAGGAAGCAATGGAACCAGAATCTTAATGTCCGCTTTGGGTCATTAGCGGCCACAAGTAGTCTTTGCCGATTTGATTTTCAGGACGTCAGGTGTCGGCGTTCACAAGATCCCAGAATTCCTCCCTGTCGTTTGTGTGCGGAAACGGTTCATCCGGTATTGGTTTACCAAGAAATGTGCAGAGGGGTTCCCACCCTTCTTTGACTGCAAATACAAGTAATTGACTGGCCGGAATTGTCTCTTTGACCATTTTGCTGTGAGCGGCAAATGCATTAACCAGACCGTCCCGATCAAGGTCAGCTGGAAATCCTGTTTTGGTCACAATTCCGTTAGCCATATCAAGCCAGGCGTGCATTTTGGATGGCGCCTCGTCTCTGCCCGCGAGCAACTTGTAGATCGTAGACCCAAAGCTGTCTGCCCAATTCTCCGGGCTTCGTTGCGTCAAGACGAACTTGGCAGACGGAAATTCCTTAAGCAATTCGCGATAAAAACACGCGGTGGGCCAGTCGACGGCGCTTTGATAGCCACTGTAAATTGTCCGCCAGTCCGGATTTCCACTTACAGCCGCAGACCAGAGAGGCACTTGCACAGGCATGTTCTGGAGAACTTCTTCCATGTGGTGGCAGGGGCCAAGTCCGAGCTTATTTATCGCGGTTTTGAGCGAGTGGGTAGCAGTTCGCCCAACGCCCACTCCAATAACGTCCATCGTCACAATGCTCCTCTACAAAATGAGTAACGTCCGCTTTGGGTCGTTAGCGGTCGTTCAGACATCAGTCAGCCGAACGGCCGCTTTCGGGCGTATAGCGGACTATCAAAATGCCGAGAAGTTGATTTTAGAGAGTCCGATGGAGGCCGATAGCGGACATTGGCCAATTCACTTCCGTAACGCGATTGGTTGAGGTAGTAATTGATCCACCGCGCTTGCAGCATTAAGCGCCGCCAGCAGGTCATCAACGAGATCGTTCGCCGACTCGAGTCCAACCGACAAGCGAATCAGGTTCGGGCCAATGCCTGCTTCTTCCAGCGCACTATCTTGCATTGGCGCATGTGTCATTGACGCCGGATGACAGACGAGGCTCTCGACGCCGCCCAGCGATTCGGCGAGCGAAAAATACTGCAGCTGTTGCAGGAATGCGCGAACCGCAATGTCACCGCCGCGTAACTCGAAACTCAACATGCCGCCAAAGCCACGTTGCTGACGTGCCGCGATATCGTGACCCGGATGATGTGGCAAGCCGGGATAATAAACATTCTTGACTTGCGATTGGCCGGTTAGCACGTTCGCTATCAGGTGTGCATTCTCCTCGTGTTGCCGAATGCGAGGTTGCAATGTGCGCAGCCCGCGCAGTGTTAGAAAGCTGTCGAACGGGGCGCCCGTCAGTCCGAGGCAATTGGCCCACCAGGCGATTTCTTCGGCCAAGTCATCGGTCGCCGCGACCACCGCGCCGCCGACGACATCGCTGTGCCCATTAATGTACTTCGTCGTTGAGTGGATAACGATATCGGCGCCAAACGCGATTGGGTTTTGCAATGCCGGCGACAAGAAGGTGTTATCCACGGCCAACAGCGCGCCGCAATTACTTGCGAATACTTTCATCTGAGCGATATCAACGATACGCAGCAGTGGATTCGACGGTGTCTCGGTAAGAATTAATCGTGGCAACCGCTTGCAGGCGCGCGCAACCGCTGCGGTATCCGTCTGATCGACGAATAGAACTTCGAAGTGGCCCTTCGCAGACAGGTTCTCGAACAATCGATAGGTGCCGCCGTAGCAGTCGTGCGGTGCGATAAGGACGTCACCGGGTTCCAGCAAATGACACAACAACGTTAGTGCCGCCATTCCGGACGAGGTCACGACGGTACCGGCGCCGCCTTCCAGCTCCGTCAGGGCGTCCGCTAACGCATCTCGCGTGGGGTTGCCCGATCGTGTGTAATCGTAGTCGCGTTTCTCTCCGTATCCTGCAAATGCGAAATTGGAGGAAAGGTACAGGGGAGGGACGACCGCGCCATGCTGCGTATCCGACTCGATCGCGGCACGAACGGCGATTGTCGCTGCATCTGGTTTTCTAGTCATTGTTCGGGCCTCAATCAGTGGTTCCAATATTCGTCTTTCTCATCGGAACCCTGCGAAACCCGCAAGGGAGTGTGTGTCGAGCCCATCATCTGCTTAACAGCTGCAGCGTATTGCTACGACACTCATCTCTCGGTGATCTAAGTCACCGCAGGAGTTGGCACCTTTCCAGAATGGTTAGTCCTGGAGGTTGCCCCGGCGTCACTGGGCCTTACCCTCAGCCGGTCTCGATGAGTCGTAAGTAGTCTATGTGTGAAGTGTGCAGGTCGTCAAGTACGACGTCACTGTTCAGGGATTGTCCGTCGAACCACTGCAGTTTTTTGGCTGCTCTTATTGATTCACCGATAAAAATCATTGCCGGTGAAACTATATTCGCTTTCTTCGCATCGTCTTCTACCGCAGCAGCCGAACTAATAATCGTGCGTTGCCGGCTGGTTGTCCCGTTTTCGACAATGGCCACAGGGAGGTCTGGCGACACGCCGCCTTCCAACAGCTGCTTTTTAATATCCGCAATCGAAGCGACGCCCATGTAGAGGGCCAGCGTGTGGCCCGATTGCAGAAGGTGTGGCCAGTTCGGGCCAAGGTCGTTGGCGAGTTTCGCCGTTGCCAGCGTCACACTGCCACTGACGCCGCGCAGGGTGAGAGGAATGCCTGCATAGGCAGCGCAACCCAGCGCGGCCGAAATTCCCGGGACGATCTGAAACGGAAGTCCTGCTTTTGCCAATGACAACGCCTCTTCGCCACCGCGGCCGAACACGAATGGATCGCCGCCCTTGAGACGACAAACTCTATTGCCTTCCCGCACGAGTTTGACCAGCAGTTCGTTTATTTCTGCTTGCGACATCTCCTGCGATCCCGCGCGTTTGCCAACGGGGATCAACTCGGCTTCTTTGCGCGCAAAGTCCAGTACGGGTTTGGACACAAGCCGATCGTAAAGCACAACATCGGCACGACTGATTAACTGCTGCCCGCGCAGCGTTACCAGGCCCGGGTCTCCGGGACCCGCGCCGACGATCCACGCCTCGCCTCGTAGTTTCTTGTCCGTCTCAATCTTGCCCACAAGTTCCGCCCGCATCGCCTTCTCGGCAGCGCTTTGCCTGCCGGCCAGCAAGTGCTCGGCTATTGGTCCTGAGAAGAAGCGCTGCCAGAATCGACGACGGTCGCGGACGCTGGTGAATCTTTTCTTCACGAGCTGCCGCCAGCGACCGGCCTGTTCCGCGAGCTCGCCAATCCTTGCGGGTATCCAGGCCTCTATTCGACTCTTGAGTTGCTGTGCAAGCACCGGCGCGTTGCCCTCTGTGCCAATCGCAATGACGACGGGCGAGCGATCAACGATCGCGGGCAATATGAAAGACGATGCGGCGTTGTCGTCCACGACATTGCAGAAGCGGCCCGCCGCGTCAGCGTCGGCGGCAATACGATGATTCAGCAATTCGTCATCTGTGGCCGCGATGATCAACCAGTAACCTGCGACAGCGCCGTCGCTGTATTGCTCGGGCAAATGTGCGATGAGACCCTGGTTAATCTGAGCCTGAAGCGACTCAGTGACCGACGGCGCAATAACCGTGATCGATGCGTCCGTACGTTGCAGCAAGCGAACCTTGCGTTCTGCAACAGAACCACCGCCCACCACCAGGCAGGGTTTGTCGGTCAGTTTCAAGAATATCGGTAAGCGATCCAAAATAGTTCCTCAAGGCCTCAGCCTGACCATAAGCAATGTGTGCGGCCAGCGAAAATATCGATTTCTTTGGCGATCAGACCGGTATGGAATATGCGACGAATTGATCAGGTGAACAGTCGGTCGCGTGTATTTGACTCGGGGTCGCGACAGTGTTTATATCGAACCCAGCATGAAATATTCAGTCACAAGAGTTATGGAGATGTGTTGTTGCCGAGGTCATTGGCGGCATTAGCTTGCGTGCACTAAGAAAACCCTCTGCACCGAATATCAAAAGCCGCCACATCGAAAGATTGGCGGCTTTTTTGTACTGACTACCACCTGGAAATATCGGTATGACATTGATTCAATTGAAATATTTGCTCGGCGTCGTGGACAACGGCCTCAATATCACAGCCGCCGAAGACCGCCTGTACACGAGCCAGCCTGGTATCAGCAAACAGCTCAAGCAACTCGAGCAGGAAGTCGGCGTGCAGATATTTTCTCGCAAAGGCAAAGCGCTTGTGGGGATCACCCCGGCCGGCACGACGATCGTGGACTATGCACGTAAAATCATGCGCGACGTCGACAACATCCGCAGTGTTGGCCAGGACCTGATGTCGGAGCAGGAGGGCACGTTGTCCATAGTGACAACCAACACCCAGGCCCGTTATGTATTGCCGGATGTCATCAGCCAGTTCCATGAACGTTATCCCAACGTCAATCTTGAACTACACCAGGGAACGTCGGAGCAGATCGCGGATCTTGTCGCAGAGGGCCGTGTTGATTTTGCGATCGCAACGGATTCGCAAACGCTGTTTCCGGAACTCAACTTGCTGCCTTGTTTTCACTGGGACCGGATCGTTCTTACGAAAAAAGATCATCCGCTCGCGACGTCGCAACGGGAGTTGACACTAGCGGCTCTCGCTGAGCATCCGCTGATTACCTATGTCTTCAGCTCAAATCGCGAATCATCATTCCTGAACGCTTTTGCCGAGCAGCAATTGGAACCGAATGTCGTATTTACAGCGCGGGACGCAGATGTGATCAAAACATACGTGCGCATGGGCATGGGGGTCGGCGTCATCGCACCGATGGCGATCTTGTGCGACGACCTCGAGGATCTGAACGCAACCTGCGCGAAAGGACTGTTTCCGACCGTGACAACCTGGATCGGCATGCCACGCGATCGCGCGCTGCGCCGCTATATGCTCGATTTCATCGCGTTGTTTGCACCGAATTGGCCGCGTGAATATATCGAATTGGCGACGACAGCTGATTCACAACAAGTCGTCGACAAACTCGCAGAAAAGGTTGATTTGCCGACGCGATCGGGTTGCGAGCAGGGAATCCCAGTCGCCGCCTGAAAATCTGCCTAAACGCTAGCCAGATCAATTTCATGCAGGCCACATTCTCGTTTGATTCCGAAAAAGCGAAGTTGCTCTTTTTCGCTGACTTCGTGAATCGAACGCGTGGTGTGGTAGTCGCCAATGCTGACGTAACCGTGCTCCCACAACGGGTGGTAGGGCAGATTGTGCCGTGTGAGATAACGATGCACGTCCCGATCACTCCAGTCCGCAATAGGATGAACCTTCCAGCGCTCGCTTGACCATTCCAGAAACGGCGTATCCTGCCGGCCGACGGATTGAGAGCGACGCAGTCCGGCAAACCAGGTTCCGACGCCGAGTTCGGCGAGCGCGCGTTTCATTGGCTCGACCTTAACCTGCTGGTTGTATGCTTCGAGCGCTTCCGGCCCCATGTTCCAGCGTTCGCCGTAGCGCGCCTCTTGCCGGTGTGGCGATTCGTTGGCCTGGAATACCTGAAGGTTCAAATCCAGCTTCTCGGTCAGATGATCGACGAAGCGATAGGTCTCGGGGAACAGGTAGCCGGTGTCGATCAGGACGACCGGAATGTCCGGTTGGATCTGAGTCAGCAAATGCAGCGACACGGCGGCGTGCGCTCCAAAGCTGGAGCTGACAATATGTTTGCCCGGCAAATTTTCAAGTGACCAACGAACCCTTTCCTGCACGCTGAGTTTTGCGAACGTAGTATTGCAGTGGTCGAGAGCAAGTTGCCGCGATGAGTCTTCGTCATGCGCGATGCATGGAACGACACTTTCACAGGCGGCCATCAGCTTGTCTCCGGAAGCAAATGACCATGGCGATCAATGAAGTCACCAAACGATTCGTCTGCTTGCCGCTGCAGAACAAATGCAGTCAGCCACTGATCGAGAATGTCGAGAATCTGGGCTTCGTTGACGTTTTCGTGGGTCAGTTTGTTCAGGCGCGTGCCATTGCTGTCGCCGCCCAAAAACAGGCTGTACTGCCCCAGCGCTTTGCCGACCAACCCGATCTCGGCCAGGTAGGGTCGGGCACAGCCATTCGCGCAACCCGTGATACGCAACGATATGCGTTCCTCGATCAGCCCGTGATTCTCGAGCAGCGACTCCACTTTTTCAGTCAGCTCAGGCAGGTACCGCTCGGCTTCGGCATTCGCCAGGGCGCAAGTCGGCAACGCGACGCAGGCAAGCGCCTGTTGGCGTAATGGCGATATTTCTCGTTGTGGGCGAACACCATTTGTTTCCAAAAGGCGTTCAATGCTGCGCTTCTTATTGGCCTGAACGCCGCTGATAATCACGTTCTGATTGGCGGTCAATCGAAATGTGCCTTCATGAACTTTGGCAACCCTGGCGAGCGCGGTCAACATGTTGACATCGCCAATGTCGGCCAGCCGGCCCTGGGGTACGAACAGTGTCAGGTGCCATTTGCCGTGCTGATCCTTCGACCAGCCGAATTCATCACCGCGAGAAACGAACAGGTAGGGCGATTCCGGCTGCAACTCGAATCCGAGGCGCTTGTGCAATTCATCTTTAAACCAGTTCAGGCCATTGTCATCAATCGTGTACTTCAATCGCGCGTGCTTGCGATTCGTCCGATCGCCGTTGTCGCGTTGTATCTTTACGACCTGTTCGGCAACGTCGACAACCTGATCGGGTGTGCAGAACCGATGACATCGGCGACTCGCGGGTAGGTTTCCGGTTCGCCGTGGTGCATGCCCATGCCGCCACCAACCGCGACGTTGAATCCGGCCAGACGCCCGTCTTTCTGGATGGCGATCAAGCCTAAGTCCTGGGAAAAGACATCGACATCGTTTGAGGGCGGAATCGCAATGCCGATCTTGAACTTGCGAGGCAAGTAGGTCGCGCCGTAAATCGGTTCTTTGTCTTCGCCGCCCGCGACGCGTTTCTTATCCAGCCAGATCTCATGATAGGCGCTTGTGTTCGGCGTCAGGTGCGCGCTGATTGCGGTCGCCGTTTCGTAGGCGGCCGTGTGAATTGCAGACTTTTCGGCCAGTGGAGTACACATGACGTTTCGATTGACATCGCCGCAAGCAGCGATCGTGTCCAGCAAAGTGCTGTTGATCGCGGCAATCGTCGGCTTCAGGTCTTTCTTGATGACGCCATGAAACTGAAATGCCTGTCTCGTCGTCAGCCGCAAGGTGTTATTCGCGTAACGGCGGGCCAAAGCATCCAATTCCAGCCACTGCGCCGATGTTGCGATGCCACCCGGAACTCGTACTCGAATCATGAAGCTGTGCGCGGGCTCGAGCTTTTGCCGCGTACGCTCCGCACGAATGTCGCGATCGTCCTGCTGGTAGAAACCGTGAAACTTCGATAGCTGCGTATCGTCTTCGGCGAGCGTGCCGGTGGCACCGTCCGCGAGACTTTCGATAATCGTGCCGCGCAGATAATTGCTGCGTGCTTTGATGCCTTCGACTGGCGTGAGTGTAATCTCGTCTGGCATCAGTACACGTCCCGCTGATATCGGCGCGTTCGCTTGAGCTCATTGAGGTATTCGCGCGCGCCTTCGTCTGACAGGCCACCATGCTGTTCGACGATTGCAAGCAGGGCATCGTTGACATCGATTGCCATGTGCTTCGCATCGCCGCAAACATAGATGTGTGCGCCTTGTTCCAGCCAATCGTGAATCTGCGCGCCTTTTTGTATCAGCCGATGTTGAACGTAGAGCTTCGCGTCCTGATCCCGCGAGAATGCAACGTCCAGGTTGGAGAGCGTTCCCTCCTTGCGGTAACGCAACCATTCAAGTTGGTAAAGGAAGTCGCTCGACAAATTGCGATCGCCGAACACGAGCCAGTTCTTGCCACGATGTCCGTGTTCCCGACGGTGCTCGACGAATGCGCGGTACGGCGCGACGCCGGTTCCCGCACCCACCATGATGATTGGCGTGTCGCCGTCGGCCGGCAGGCGGAAGTGATCGTTGGGTTCAACGTACACGGGCGCATGCGTCGCATCACCGATCAGGAAATTAGAAGCCGTTCCCCAGTGTTGCCGGCCATATTTTTCGTAATCGACGACAGCAACAGTCAAATGAGCTTCGCCCTGATTGGCGTCAGGATCGGAGGCGATTGAATACAGTCGCGGTGTCAGGCGTCGCAGCGAATCGACAAGCTGTTGCGGCTGCCAGTCAACTCGGAACTCCTGCACAAGGTCGATGAGCTGTCGCGTTTCAAGATAGTTCGAAAATTGTTCGCGGTCTGCGAGTATTGCCTCCAGCTTCGGGTGCGACTTGGAGACCGTGTCGAGTATCGGACGGCTTAGCGTGGTTATCTCTTTGTCGTGAAGGAATGCATCTCGCAACGAGGTCGATTCGCCGTTGATGTCAACGGGCTCGTCGCCCTTGAAAGCAGTCGCCGCCAGCAGGGCATCCACCAGTTGCGGCGGGTTGGTCGGCACAATACCGAGCGAGTCGCCAGGCTGATAGATCAGGCCGGAGCCTTCGAGGTCGAGTTCAATATGGCGCACATCCTTGCTCGAGCCACGACCCGTGATGGGCTGGCGCGTCAGGATTTCTGAGCTGAACGGTTGTTGTTTCGTATAGATAGGTGAGGTCGGGACGGCGCTCAGGTGTGGAGATCGCGGTGCTTCGATGACGGTCGCCGATTCTCGCGCGTGCTCAACAACTTGTTTTGTCCACGCGACGGAGGGCACCTCGAAGTCCAGGTCGCATTCGGCGCGGGCCACGACGGCTGATGCACCGAGTTCCTGCAGGCGGGCGTCAAACACTCTGCCCATTTCACAGAAGTCCGCATAACTGGAATCCCCGAGCGCGAGAACCGAGAAATTCAAATGCTCGAGCCGTGGCGCCTTGTCGGACATCCAGAATTCGAAAAACGGCTCGCTG
>PVMK01187917.1_pt1 | contig 12982 bp, 11 predicted proteins | sample 1853481 | NCBI WGS metagenome assembly PVMK01 (sample SAMN08533507, study PRJNA380276) | Marine sediment metagenome, whole genome shotgun sequencing project.
CAAGCTGGCCCTTGAGAAGGCAGTTGGCAGGGGCCACGGGGACGAGATACCCGATTCGGTCATCGCCTCAGACGGCTTCTTCCCGTTCAGGGACAGCATAGATCTAATTGCGGAGTACGGCGTGACGGCCGTCGTCCAGCCAGGTGGAAGCATCAGGGACAAGAAGATCATTGCAGCGTGCAACGAGCACGGCATCGCCATGGTCTTCACGGACGAGCGGTGCTTCCGCCACTTCTGATTTTTCCATTGGGCTTGTAAAAGCCTAAAAAATCCGAATAGTTGGTTACTACTATGATAGTAAAGGTGCATAAAACCACTCATATTAATGTTCAACGCACACGTGCCATCTATTTCAATAAAACCTGACTTCATGAAATTAGAAACAGATAACTAAGGACAAAATCATCGATTGGTTATTGATGTTTGTTTAGCTTCTCGAAATAGGATTTGTATGATGTTAAGAAACCATTTCCTATGTTTGAACTACCAAACTTACGATAAAAGCCCCCCAACAACCAGAAGCCTCAACACCATGTGTGTGCCACGACAAACCATTGATTACTCCACCAAAAAAGGAACCGGTGAGATGCACCATTAATTATTCGTATAAAAAGCCGCTTAAACAACGGAAAAATCATGAACATTCATATCTGACACGCACATATATGCGATTAAAGATGGGAAAGTAATAAAAATGGTGAAAGAATACTTCGAGAAGCTATCAAATCTAATAAATGAAATCGATCTTGAAGCGGAGATTGATGTTCCTACCGAGGTAAAAGACTTCTACACTGGTGCTGTGTTGTATGTTGACAAGGCAATTCGAGTTTCTTTGTCGCCAGTCGGATTAGCAATTGTGTTACCAGAGAAAAAGGTAGAAACCCTAATAAAAAATGGTTATGCGAAACCGTTTAAATATTATTCGAAAGGTCCTGTTAAACAAGGGTATGCACTTTTTGAATCACCGGATTTATCAAACATCGAGAAATGGAAAAAATATTTTCTGGAATCCGTACAACTAAAATCACAGTAAAATCGACTTGAAAACAATATGACTAACTCAAACCGGATTTCACATTTACAAGCGCGCGCGCAATTGTGCATCAGATACCTCACGACGGATAGTTTTGATTCATTTTTACAGCCAGTCTTGTTTAATACCCTCGGTGGAGTCAGCGCGGGGGAGATTTTGGGATATTCAACATTAATAACACCAAAAAAACTTTTTTTTGTTATTCCTTTTTTTTCTTAAATAGAATTTAATTATGTTTTTTCAGCGCGCGCGTGATAGGTTCACGTTGATGGTTCTCTCAGTGACTGATATGGTGAAGTGGTCTATTCGTTCCGTGGCGAGCGTGGTTTTAAGGAGACCCATTTAAATTAAAAATCCCTGCTAAGGGGACTCGTTGAGCAGTGAGGACCACCCAGCAGGTCCAGGTAACCTGACTCCCACTCCCTGACGGTGACGCCGTGATCCCTGAGCGCTTGGTTGGTTGCCCTGTTCCTGTCGTAACCGATAACCACGCCGGGTTTGATGGTCACGATGTTTGAGGCTCCCCTACTCTGCTCCAGCATGACGTCCAGCAGGTGCTCGACGTCCCACGGGTCATCAGGCGTACCGCCGACGTAGATGAGGCCGTCCTCTTCCAGTTTCTCCTCCTTCACAAGGAAGTCCAGGAGGCTGATCTCGTTTCGCAGCAGCTTCGGCTTGCCACCGTCGTTCACGTACACCCCCGTCCTGCCGAGAGCGGCGAAGTGTTCCGGGCGCACAAGTGCCCCGATGTCCCTCCCATGCTCGACGCTCTGCTTCGTGATGGCCTCAAGGGTTTTGAGGAGCAGTTTCTTTGGGGGATAGTTCTTGAGGACATTGGTGTCGTAGATGTAAGGCATGACGAGTGCCTTACCCTTGTCGGGGTAGGTGATGCTCACGTCCAAATGCATGTCATCAACCGCCGGGTAATCAGCCAGATTCACTGCAAGGATATATTTCAGCTCACCGTCCGGGTCTTCGGCAAACAGTTTCTTCGCGGTCTCGACGACTCCGGTTACCGTGCTCCTCTGGCCAACGCCTATAGCGATGGTCTCTGGGTCAACGATATGGGTGTCGCCGCCCTCCACGCACGGGGGCTCGCTGTACACGCCCAGCGCTTCGTTGGCATCGTACACGATCTCCACGTTCTCGCTAAGCACGGGGTCGTACTCGTAGCAGAGCTTGACCACCCTCGGCTCATAGCGTCTGCTGTACCGCCTCATGTTGCAGATGACGGTCCCGACCTGCGTTGTAAAGCTGGTGTCTCTAGTATATGTCCAGGCTACCCTCCTGTGATCGGGGAGTACGACCTCCTCCGTCACGGGGTTCCAGAAGGGACGTGAGGGGAAGCCCCACATGAGGTTGTCCACTGTAAGGTCCTCAGGATCAGGCCGGGCCGGCATCCCCATCCAGACATCGTCAACCATTTTGCCGAGCTCGGCGACCGTGGCGTCCTCGATGATCCTGCCCAGCATCTCCTTGACCTCGAAGACCTGGACGCCCTCGTCCTTGAGTATCTTGGGCAGCTGGAGCCACTGGTCATGACCGGGGTCCATCTGGGCGTGGGGGTCCCTTGAAACATAATGGGTGCTGGACTCGATGCCGGCGAAGGGCATCTTCTTGGTCCATAACTGCTCGGTGCTGTCCTGTATCAAAACAGCGTTGAGCCTGCCTGACTCGGACTTTACTGTCCACATAATACCTGCTTGGAGGCGGTGGCTTTAGGATTTGCGGGAACCGATGTAAAGATTGGCTCTAGTTGCCCTTGATGCATGAAACTAACTTGCCTCGTTTCTGTAATTATACACTGCGGATAGCGCATAATTTTAATCCAATAACACAAGTATTGTTGCATCTATATGAGACAAAACCCGTTTTATTGGCTCCCAGCTAAAATCAGCAAAGTAAAAGAATAAAACTGGCTCAACGGATTTAGGAGCATATTGAAACGTTATCTTCGACTCCTCGTTCTATTGGTAGTGTTGACTCTGAGTGTAGGTATGCTCTCGTCAGCCATCAACATATTGGGAGACATAACAAGACTGGACCTAGATGAAGGCAGCTCTGTCTCATCGATGGGACTCTCTGAGGCCCAAAGCCTCAGCGGAGGAGAGCAACAAGCAGAAGTAGGCTTCGAGCAACAAAGACCAAAAGGTCCGGTCATTATGATTAGATTTTCAACAAGAAATAAGTATCTGAGAAGGTACGCGGCGTACAATTATAGCCATGGTTTCTGGAATAAACCAGCGGACTTGGAGGCATTCAACTACAATGGCCAGTATTTCCCTATGGATCCGACGTGGCCAAGGACTTACACACAGGTCCAGTTCCAGGTTAACCCTCTGGTCAACCTAACGGGACACATACTGACGGCACAGAACACAGACAACATCCGTTTCAATACCTCACTCATATATTACGAAGAGATCCAGAGCTTTGTGTCTATAGAACGATATGATGACCCGTATTGGGTAAGTTACAAGCTCTATGAATACAGCGACGCAGCCCTCAAGGCAAGTCGGTCAATAGGCCCCCCTGAAGCGCTCAATGTCCCAGATGATCTAGTATTGGATTTCACAATACTCGCAGAGAGAGTAGTAGAAGGAGAGTCAACCGATTATGGGAAGCTGGTAGCCATCAGGGCCTATCTTCTCGAAAATTATGAATGGGACGAAGAGTTCACACCAGCTCCTTCAATGATTGATCCTATTCGGTGGTTCTTGTATAACGAGAAAGCTGGTGTTGGGAGTCACTTCAACAGTGCTTTCATCATGCTGGCCAGAAGCCTCGGAATTCCCATGAGAGCTGTAATAGGTTACACAGTTGATGACCAGATGGAGCTCCAGTATGTGATGCCCCAGCAGGCCTACATGTGGGCCGAGACGGAGTTTGAGAATTTAGGCTGGGTCACTATCGATGCATCGCCCCGTAATCTAATGGACAGTGATTTTAACGTCACGAAGCAGACAACAGTGACCAACATCACTGGTAGCGATCCTATCGCTATAAGAGGAAAACAATTCAACGTCTGGGGAACCGTTGAGACCCTAAATGGTACTGTGGTAAAGGAGAGCCAAGTTGAAGTCATGGTCAAAGTGAATAAGACAGATCTCAATGAGACAGCGCTAATAGTGGGAGTAGGTTTCGTCAATGATGGCCTGTTCAACGTGACATGCGACGTCACGCCAGAGATATGGGTAGGAGACTATAACCTAATAGCTCACACCTTAGAGACGATTAACTACAGAGAGTCATGGAGTGACCCGCCTATCAAGGTGATGGCTGAAACCATTGTCAAAATTACGGGACCAAGGCAGGTCTATCAGGGAAAGAACATTACCTACATGGGAAGTGTTTTTGATACAAGTGATGGCAGTCCTGTAGTTAATGCGTCGTTGAATGTTAACTATCTTAGCCAGAAGCTGACTCTTACCAGTGACGCAGATGGAAAGGTTAGTTTTAATGCCTTGTTCCCTGATAGTGGGAGGGCCAATATGAGCTTAGGTATGCCCATGTCAATGTATTATCTGGGGTCAGAGACAACCATGGGTATCACAGTAATTATTCCTCCTCCAGATACTAGTAATATAATCTCTTTGCTTTTCACGTTTCCGTATAACATAGGCATTGCGTTAAGCGTTTCAATTGGGGTGGGATTCTACGCTGCCAAAAGAAACAGGCGTATACAGGAAGAAGCTTTAGATGAGGAGCCAAGATCCAGGGTACAGTCCAAACGGGAATATATCGGATATGAGGACGGTGTTCCACTGGAGTACACTAGCTACGAAGAAGGCGTGGTAAAACTGTTTAACAGATTCTACGTCTCCATGCAAAGGATCTACCCCGACATAGATGAAACTATGACTCCTAGGGAGTTCCAGTTCCTTTTACTCGAAAAACTACCAAGGCACGCAGATGCCTTGTTGGAGGACCTCGTATCAAACTACGAGATAGCAATGTATAGCAACATAGCGCTTAGCCAGGAGGATTTTAAGCGAACAAACGCAACTATAGAATTAGTAATTGAGTTGATGAAGATTGGAAATAGGGACTAAAAGCGATCTAATAAGGGCAACTGGAGCATATTGCGTTGTCGCTGTCATACTAGGGATACTTAGTTTCGGCTCAACATTAACAGTTGGAGAGATAGGCAGCTTCCTACCATACATACCACCTGACCTGTCACAGGCAGGTGTTTATGTGCTATTCGTCCCGTTGATGGTAGGAATCACCTTTTTCTACGTCGCCACACTCATTGGAGCACTGTACGAAGGTGTAATAAACAGAGTCATTATAAGCGGTCTTTACGCGGGAGGTTTCTCATCATTCATCATAGTTTTCATGATAATACAGCCCATGAGTGAGCAGACCCAAGTTTCGGGATACTTGTTCATGGGATCATTTGCCATATACTTCATTCACTCAATAATATCAGTCATTGCCGAGCTTCGGGATCAGCACTACCTTACAGTCATCTCAGGAGCACTTGCTATATTCATCATTGGTCAGGTTTGTGTCCAACTGGTTAGCCTTTACATGATTATTCCAGGAGTGCCCGAGTCGGAACAGATAATCCTCATCAAAGAGATGCTCAACATTGGCTTCGGCGTTGCCTCTGTGATAACCTTAGTTGGGATATTCAGGAACAGCAAAAATGTTTATCTGGCACAGTTTGGAGGATTAGCATCTAATTACTTCTTCGTGACGGCTTTGAGCCTCATAGGTACACTGTACCTCAACTTCATTGGAGGTAAGCTCACTGAAGTAAATCCCGTTATTAAACAGCTAAGTCCTTACGTCGAGTGGACGGGCGTTGTTATAGTGGGGGCTTTCATCTTCACGGTGATGAGAAGAGGGATGAACGAGTCCATGATGGTCCCCACCGAGTTGGGTGACTGGGGCAAGCATATCCAAGACACAAACAGCACGAAGGGTAAACTGCTCAAGAATTTCACAAAGATAATACAGGACTTTGTGGACAAGGGCCATAAAGAAAGGCTTCTTGTCAAGTTGTTTAGATTCCTCAACGAGAATAGAGCGTCCGAGCACGAAATGGGTCAAACCCTTAAAGAGCTCATAGTGTATGAGGATCAGACACATCCAAACTTCGCTAAGAGAGGCAGGAGTAAGCGGGTAGACGAGAACAACCAAGAGCGGAGGATGCTGGTACTAAACCGCACAGTTCAACAAATAAATGCGCTGGGCCTCGGCGCGTATAAGAGCACGAGGCAAAACCAATTGAAAAAGGAGAATAAGGAGAAATAGATATGCAAGCAATGCACGTTGACAAAGTGAGAGCGATCAGCAACGCCATACTGGAAGGCCTTGGAAAGGTCTACGTCGGTAAAAGGATGATACTCACAAAAATGATGGCGGCTAGTTTCGCTAACGGTCATATACTGTTCGAGGACTATCCGGGTCTGGGTAAGACACTTCTCGCAAAGTTATACTCAAGAATTATAGGATGCCAATGGAGTAGGGTTCAGTTCACGCCGGATTTAATGCCAGCGGATATTCTAGGCACAAAAGTATGGAGGATGAAAGATGAAAGGTTCAGCTTCGAACGAGGGCCCATATTTACGAATGTGTTATTGGCCGACGAGATTAACAGGGCGCCACCAAAGACGCAAGCTGGTCTGCTTGAGGCCATGGAGGAACGCCAGGTCACTATTGAAGGTGAAACCTACATTCTGACGAAGCCTTTCATAGTAATTGCTACCCAAAACCCTATCGAGATGGAGGGAACATATCCCCTTCCCGAGGCCCAAATGGATAGGTTTCTTCTTAAGATGAGCATGGGATACGTAGAGACTCTTAGTCAGGAGAATCTCATTCTTAAAAGGAGGATTTTCTGGAAGCAGGACGACCCTACTCAGCTTATACAACCTGTCACCAATCAGCAAACGTTTGTAGCAGTTCAGAATTACATTGAGGAGCACATTTACGTTGACGACAAGATAATAGAGTACATCAATACGATCACTAGAGAGACAAGAAAGCACCCAGTGGTGGAAGTCGGTGCAAGTCCTAGAGGTGGATTGGGTCTTTTAAAGGTCGCTAGGGCCCACGCAGCCATTACAGGTAGGATGTTCGTTACTCCCGATGACGTTAAAATGTTCGTTCATGATGCCCTAAACCATAGGATCATCATGAAAATGGAGTATATTCTAGAGGGAAGCTTCAGCGTCGATGCGGTCATCAATGAAATTCTTGAGAAGATTGAAGTACCCAAAGAGTTCGTAGGAAAAAGGTAGAGACAATGCTAACCAGGGACACGCTTGAGCTCATTGTCACAGCAATTGTGTATATTGTGCTGGGCATGTTTCTGGGAAACATTATCCTTATAACCCTGGGTCTTGCACCCATCATATTCTTATCAATATCGGTTCTCATAGGCCAGCCAATGGTATCTAAAGTTGAACGAAACGGTAAAGACCTGAAGATCAATGTGGACGACAAGATCAGCGATATCCTAGAGATAACCATCGAAGGTGGTCCAGGAATTGTAACAGTTAGCGACACCTTACCTATCAGCTTTGCACTTGATAATGGTAATAACTTTAAGGCTGTTTGGAAGGGATTGACCGGTAAGACAATCAATCTCAGCTATACTGCGCTCTGCGCTAAAAGAGGTTATTTTGATTTAAGGGAGGTAACATATGAAGTACGCCACCCATTACAGATCAACGCAAACACTTTGGGAGTACTGAGTGCCAAGAGGGCTGTCATCGTGCAACCTCATCCGCTTTTTGTCAGAAAGATAAAGAATCATAAAAACGTCAGTAGGATACCCATGCCTATGGACGCAAGGTTCATGTTTGGGATTCCAACAACTGATTTCAAAGAGATCAGAGAATATAGACCAGGAGATAACTTCAGGGCTATCAATTGGAAGGCATCCGCCAAGCGCCTAAGTAGAGGTAGCAGTAGCTTCGTGGTCAATTCCTACGAAAAAGAGGGAAAAAAAGTGGTTTGGATCTTTCTTGATAGTGCCGTTCACATGGGGCTGGGAACCACTATAAACAATACCATGGAGTATGCAATCAGAGCTGCTTTGGGTTTCACCAACTTTTACATCGAGCGCGACTGCAAGGTGGGATTCTGTGTCTATAACCACGATGCCACCCAATGGGAGGGCCCTTTTATAAACAGAAATTCAGTAGAGGTTGGGGAGCTTGACCTCGATCAGATAGAAAGGGAGGTATTTATAGGATCAGAGGACATGCATCCCCAATATATACGTAAGGAACAATCTAGGATTCTTTATCCTGATATTGGAAAGCGGCAGCAATTCAAGATAACTCGCGAGCTGCTTTACATTGACATCAAGTACAGCACAGAAAGCCTCAAAGAGGCTATTCATAGCTGCAGAAAGTACATCGTGGGCACTCAACCTCTCTTCATTGTCATTACCATGATTGAAGCAGCCCATCTTCAAGGAATTCAAGACGGCTTGAAGGAGTTGCATAAGTACATGGGAAGGATCGGTGGAAAACCAAGCATCATTATATTCAATGTCCAGGGCTACAACGTTGCCGCTCAGACAGAGGAAGAGAAGATAGCAGCCGGTTTTCTCACATACCACACAAAACCCTACTATGATATCCTTAGAGGTATGGGCTGTACAGTCATCAACTGGGATCCAATAGAGGAGAGTTTTGCACATGCTCTTCAGAGACAAAAGGTGAGTGGATGAAAGAAAGTCTGCTGAGAAGCTTAGAGGCGATTATTGCATTCGTAGCTACATATATGGTAGCAGTAACCTTGGTGCAGACCACTCTTTACAACAAGTTACTTGATAAGGTATCAAACTATTTCGGGCCATCTCTTGATCCCTACCTACCCTACATCAACATTGGTATAATCCTTGGTGTCTTGTTTTTAGCTTTCACATTCTGGAGAAAAGGCGATGAGGTCTGGTTCGGCCGTCTATTCAACATGAACATGCTTATGTTTTTCCCTGCCGTCCTTGATTTTAGCACCTTCAACTGGATAGGCCTTATCTTCAACCTGACGCCCATCACGGGGCTCAGCGGGCTCTGGGTCTTCGGCGTAGGTCTCCTTCTCCAAGTGACTTATCTATCACTCAGATATACGGTGCGATTCAGGTATACGAGAGATGAGCTTGAGGGAAGGGGGGCAAACATGGAGGACATCAACGCGGTGACACGCGGTCAGGTAGGTTACCTGATGCTACTAGTAACATTGACAATAGTAGCCACTTCGATTGTGTATCTCTCATTACCTTATATCACAGAGTTTGCAGCAGATCCTCTGAGCAACCTTCCGGTACCACATATGGTTATCGGATTGCTCGTTGTAGTTATAATAACGATTTCGCTGGTCTTCTACTTGCGAGGTCAGGAAGATTAGAGAATGTCTCTCGGCTCGTAGGAAGCTGTATTCCTATGCCTAGTTAGTAGTTCCTCGCATTTCTTTATGACGGCGTTGATCTGACTGTCAGCGTTTCCGATGAAATGCCTTTTGTCCTGAAAAAGCGAGTTTAACTTTTCCTCCGTGATCCCGGCTTCTTTGAATACGGGCACCGATGCGAGTTTGATCATCAACCTGTTACCCGATGATCCACACTCCCTCATGCCAAGTGCCTCTACTATGGCGTGTTTCTTGATGATGCCGTGAGCTTCCTCGCGACCAATTCCACTCTTCACGGCTAATGCAAGCACCTCAGTGGTGGCCAAGAAGGGCAAGTAACGGTCTACCTCTTCGGATATGACAGCTGGATATGGAGCCATCTGGTTGAGCACGTTAAGAGTCGTCTCGACAACGCCGTCACTAGCGTAGAACGCGTCAGGTATCAGCACGCGTCTGATTGCCGAGCACGAGACATCGCCCTCCTCCCACTGGTCACCGGCGAGACGGGAAGCCCCATCAGCGTACATTTTAACAAGCTCACTCAGTGCACAGATTCTCTCGGTGCTCCTTGTATTCATCTTGTGGGGCATGATACTGCTTCCTACCTGTCCATCCCTGAACCCCTCGGTTACCAGCTCGTAACCCGCCATGAGTCTCATAGTCTTGGCAAAGTTCTCACAGGCCGAGGCCATGGCGGCGAGATGTGATAGTAGCTTGTAGTCAAGGCTCCTAGGGTAAACCTGGCCAGGTGAGCTGAGAACCTCCTTAAACCCAAGCTCCTCGGCGATCATAGCCTCCAATTGTAGAGCCTTCTCCTGACTTCCCAGCAGGTTTACCATGTCGAACTGGGTTCCAACAGGGCCCTTGATGCCCCGGAGAGGATATCCATCGATGAAAGTCTCGAACTCATGGAGGTGTAGATAAAGCTCTTCGGCCCACATGCTGAACCTCCTGCCCAGAAGGGTGATCTGAGCTGGCTGGTGATGTGTTCTCGCGGTGAGGCCTATTCCTCGATACTCTTTAGCTTTGTCGAGCATATGCCTCAGCACCGAGATGTATTTTCCAAGAATGATCCGTGAGGCTTTCACTGCCTGCAGTTGTTCAACGTTGTCAGTGAGGTCTCTACTAGTCATGCCTAAGTGGATATACTCGTGCCCACCTGCGGCATAATTGAATGCCTCGATACGAGCCTTCACGTCGTGCTTGGTCCTCAGCTCGATCTCGTTGATATGGTTGAGGTTTATGTTGTTTCTCGCCGAAGTGTAAGCATCTATCACTTCTTCGGGAATATCAAGCCCAAGTTTCTTCTGAACTGAAAGCACGACTATCCATAGATCGCGCTCATAGCCTACCTTGCCCTCATCGCTGAAAATGAGGTTAATCTCGTCAGTTGCATACCTTTTACTTAGCGCGTTAGGATTCAAGGGGGTTCACCTTCGATCAAGAATGCGATTATGGAATATAACAAGAATGGTTTTATGTATAGTCTGGGGGTAACTGTAAAAACTATGAGGTTACTTGTTCCTATTATCTATGCGCGTTACAATTATTGGGATTGATGGATTGGACTATGATATAGTTGAAGCTCTAGGGTTACGTAATCTCCAACAGGATGTGTGCGGAAAACTTTCGATCCCCCGCGAGTGTTACAGGGAGATTGGTAAAGAGGTGTATAGTCCTTGGACTCCGCTTTGTTGGATGAGTATCGTGACGGGACAAGTTCCACCGGAGGAGCTTCGACAAGAGAAAAAGAGGGTTTACAGTAATGAGGGTGTGGACTGGGTTCGGAGGCGTTTTGGTAAGTATCTTGGCTTCATGAGGGGAAAGCGCAGGTTTTTGATGAAGTATGGTGTAGAGTTGTCTAAATATAAGATGGTTGAGACTCCTTTCATCAGAGACATGAATACGATTTTTGATCTTGCAGATAAGTCAATCGACTTTAACATTCCCGCATATAGTGAAGGTTACACGCTAAGACCCTTTGGAACAGAGGCGGAGGGACTTGAGCATCTGGAATTGTTTGATAGAGAGGACAAGCTTGTTATGCAATTCACACGTTCAATATTGAGCAGAAACCCGGATTATAATCTGTTCATGGTGTATATGCGTGCGATAGACCATTATGGACATCAAAAATTTGGGACCCGAGATTTATTCAACCGGTACAAGTTGATGGATCTATTTATTCATGAGATTAAACAGAAAATAGATGGTTTGCTTCTCATTTGTTCGGATCATGGGTTTCAGCAATTAGAGGATACGAAGACGGGAGGAAGACACAGTGACCATGCGTTTTACTCGTTAAGCCAAAGTATCGATGTGGAAATGGATTCACTGCTGGACATATATCCTCTAGTTAAGAAAGCAATGGAGATATGATCTCCAGAAAGCGCGTTCAAATATGATACCCTCGATCCTATCTGGATCTGTACGTTACACTGTCAACACCGTAATATTTGACTAGGCGCGCGCACGAAGAGACAATCGATGACCTTGTATGGTATGTCACTGAAAAAGGTGAACAGATTCTCCCGAAAGATGAGTTAAAGGCTTACAGTTTTGGTCATGATTTTGGTTGGACGTCACCGGCAGCTCAAATAGCGATTGGGTGGGATTATGATTCAAGAGTCTACGTAGTTGATGAGTTCTATAAAGCTAAAGCTACTGATGAGGAGCTCTTTGAGAGCGCTTTGTTGTTTAAGAGTAAATATGGTTATGGAGCTTGGTTGTGTGATAGAAGCAGATCTGACACTATTAAGAAACTTAGAAAATACGTTTATGCGAAACCCTACAAAGGGGGGAAAGAGGACGGAATTCGAGATCTGGGAAGTAGATTGTCGAAATCAGGAGATTGTAAGTAGCGGTTATACATTCTTGAAGGATGTGAGAATTTGATCTCAGAACTGCTATTTTATAATCCTGAAATCAAAGTAAATGACCACGCAGTTGACGCTCTTAGATATGCTGTTAGTGATCGTCCGCCACTTGGGTCTATGCAGATAAGTTTTGCGAAGAGACCGTGGTAACCGATCTCCTTTTTTTATACGAGAGCGCTTTCGCTTAGATTTTTAGTTTGTAATTACTATCCTTATTTATAGATCCACTAGCGCGCGACAGTTCAGCATGAGTAGCTCTAAACAGCTATGGCTCCTAGGAGGGGGGGAGGGGTAGGACGAGGAGGAGGACAGGTAGCACTCCTATGAGCAGTGAAATAGGGTATCCTATAAGACAGGTGTATACCTAGGTTGAATAGGTCACCCCTAGTACTACCCCTCCTAGAGATGAGTGTTGAACAGGTCACTCCTAGGTACTACCCCTCCTAGGGGGGGTGTGCTTCAAGGGGTAGAGGGCTAGGCTCCAAGGCTTAAGGCCTGGGCTCATCAAGTAGTAGTGTAGACACCTCTCCCCATATGAGCAATTAACAGGCGGCGCTAGTTCTCCTTTGAAGAGGGGTACTTGTTCACTAGCATTTGGTAAAATCTACTTCTAAATGGTATTTGGGTAGTAATTACGGTCTTTATAGGTCGGTTAGTTCTCCTTTGAACATCATGACTTTTCCGTCATAGTGTTTTACCATTT
>PVMK01121096.1_pt1 | contig 12980 bp, 8 predicted proteins | sample 1853481 | NCBI WGS metagenome assembly PVMK01 (sample SAMN08533507, study PRJNA380276) | Marine sediment metagenome, whole genome shotgun sequencing project.
GAAATCCATAACCCCCAACGGCAAGTTGATGAAAGTTGGCGACACGCAGCGACACCTGCTGAGCGCATTCCGCCTTAGCTACGGCATGCTTGGCGTGATTTATGAAGTCACAATGCGAGTACGCCCCATTACGACGTTTACGGCCAGCCACCGCAGCATGGACATCGACACATTCGCGCACGTTGCGGACCGGCTTGCGAGCGGCAATGTCGGGCTCAAGTTTTATCTCATGCCGTACCGGAATTATGTGTACCTTGATTTACGCCACTACGATGCTGGTAACGGAAATGCCTACGCCGCCCCCTGGAAAATCAAAGACTGGGGCGAGAGCACCGTACTGCCGAACGTATTCAAGTCACTGAATCTGGTGCTGCCCATTCCATCGGTCCGGTATCAGTTGATGGATACCATCTCTGCAACGACCCACGGTCTGGTCAATTCCAAGTTCGTCAGAAACGGCAATAATGTCACTGCCGGTGGACGCCATCGCCGCAGAAAACCGAGTAACTTGTTGTACTCCACCTGGTGCTTTCCAGCTTCGGATTTTTCGGTCGTTGTAAAAGCCTATGCGAAATTTTGCCGTGAGACTTTTGCGCGTACCGCTTATCGATGTGACCTCCCTGCCCTGGGGTACCGGGTTGCGCGAGATAACTCTGCGCTTTTGTCACCGTCGTTTGATGAACCATTGATCGCGCTGCAGACAATTTCGACGCAAAAGCGTGGCTGGGAGGATTTCGCTCTGGATTTATCGGAATTCGCAGAAAACTGGAGCGGTACTCCTTTATTCAACCAGACCGTATCGACTCGTGACGCCTACGTATCCCATACCTACGGGGGTCGGATGGAATTTTTCAAGAAGATCAGGCGACAGCTTGATCCGGAAAACCGGCTTCTAAACCCGTATCTCGCCCGCTATTTCAAGTAATCGGGCTGCGCCATGTATCAGTCTGTGCTCTGACCGAAGATTTACTCAAAAAAAATCAATCCAAAACCGGGGTTCATGCATCTAACAATTGAGTAGCCACGTTGGTTGCTTGAAGTAAAATGCTAACTCGTTGACTTTATTGGTATTTGCCTTCCCGAGATCGAATTGTGGTGGCATCTATTGCGTTATACCGAACTAGTGTTATACTTCACTACAACACTAACTAAGCAAGCAGCCAAATCATGAAAACGAATAACCCGATTCCTGCCATCTGTTTCACCATTATCCTGTCCTCCACGGCCCTGCTCTCAGGTTGCGGTGTTGGTGAAGCCAGTATTAATGATGCCGATGTCCTCGCAGCTGCTACGCCTGTACCGGTTGAAACGGCGACACCCTTTCGTTCCGATATTTACGCGACTTATGCCGCAAGCGCTTCTATAGCTTCAGACGCCGATGCACCAGTCACCGCCCGGGTTGCCGGGGAAGTCGTTGAGTTGCTGGTAGAGGAAGGCGATCGTGTCGAAGCGGGTCAAGTACTCGCACGTCTGGACGGTGAACGTCTGCGACTTGAGGTACTAGCAGCAAAAGCCAATCTGGAACGTGCCAGGAAAGAATACAAGCGCAATACGGATTTGCATGAGCGCGGACTTGTTAGTTCTTCAATGTATGAAGGACTGCAGTTTGACCTCGCATCTTTGAAAGCGACCTACGATCTAAAGCGCCTTAACTATGATTACTCAAATATTCGCGCGACGATCGCGGGTGTTGTGTCGTCCCGTGAGATCAAACCTGGTCAAAACCTGAACGTAGGTCAGGTCGCATTTCGAATTACAGAAACGAAAGAGCTGATCGCATATCTGCAGATACCGCAAGCGGAACTGGCCAAGTTTGATATTGGTCATAAGGCAACGGTTACGGTCGCGTCCATGCCGAACACTGACTTTGCAGCAACCATCGTTCGTATCAGCCCAACCATTGACGCTCGCAACGGTACATTCCGTGCCACGGCGATTATCGACAATGAGGACGGCAATCTCGCACCAGGCATGTTCGGCCGATTCACTATTGCGTATGAGAAACATGCAAACGCACTTGTGATCCCCGCCAATGCACTGCTTGACGAAGATGATGAGACGACCGTCTATGTCGTACAGAACGACGAAGTTGTCCGCCGCTCAGTTGAGATCGGCATAGAAGAAAACGGCCGCGTCGAAATTCTCGACGGCTTGCTGGACGAAGATGAAATTGTCGTGGTCGGTCATTCAGGACTACGTGATGGCAGCAAGGTATTCGCCAGCGTAACCAATCTGGACCGATTCGCCGGCTGATCTAATTCCTGTCGTGGCCTTTGAAAAAAGACCGCTTCGACAGGAGCATAAGGGGATTCCAAATGAAGCTTTTTCGCGTAGGCATGGCGGCGTTCGCGTGTGTTTTACTATTGAGTGCTTGTCAGCAGGACGCTGAGGTCGCAGAAGATGAAGCCATTGAGGACGAACAATCCGTTGAGGACGAAACTCCTGCCGTTCCCGTCGAGACCAGCGCACCAATTCGTGGCGATATCGTCGCAACCTACACCGGCACCGCACCCATTGAGGCGTTCGCGGAAGCCGATGTCATCGCCAAGGTCGACGGTGAAGTTCGCGAACTGCACGTCGAAGAGGGTGATGAAGTCAGCAAAGGCCAGGTCCTCGCGACACTTGATGGCGACCGACTGCGCCTGGAACTGAGCGAATCACAAGCACGGCTCCGAAAAATGCAACGTGACTTCCAGCGCAACAAGGAGCTACAGGATAAAGGACTGATCAGCGAGGGAGACTTCGAAAGGATTCAGTACGACCTGGAAGCACTTGAGGCATCTTACAATCTCGCCAGTCTCGAACTCGACTACACGCAAATTCGTGCACCCATCGATGGCGTCGTATCCGAGCGCTATCTGAAGCTGGGTAATACGATCAAGACAGGCGACCCGGTGTTTCGGGTTACCAGTTTAGACCCATTGGTCGCTTACATGTTTGTGCCCGAGCGTGAGTTCCGTCAGATAGCCGCTGGGCAGCCCGTACGAATCGTCATCGATGCGCTACCGGGAACACCTGTTACGGCCACCGTCACTCGCATCAGTCCAATCATAGATCCCGATACCGGCACGTTTAAAATAACTATTGAGATGCGCGGCGCGGAGCAGCGCATCAAGCCGGGAATGTTTGGTCGTATGAGTATTGTTTACGACAAACACGAAAATGTCTTGCAGATACCACGCAGCGCAATTATCGACCGCGCGGATGGATCCTCCGTATTTGTCGTCGAGGACGAGGTCGGCATGCGCAAACAGGTTGAAACCGGCTTCAGCAGTAACGGCATGGTCGAAATCACGTCCGGACTAACGGATGGTGAGCAAGTAATTACCGTCGGCCACGTTGGGCTGAAGAACGAGGCGAAAGTGGTTGTTATCAATGCACCAGATGAGGTCGAAGCAGCCGCTGAGGCTACCGCGTCGGCCGAGGACACCGAGTAATGCGCCGTCTGATCGAAATCGCAACTGAGCGTCGCGTTACGATCGTCATGATGATGACTGCCATCGTGCTGTTCGGCATGGTGTCACTGTCACGGCTCAATCTGAATTTACTGCCGGATATCTCCTACCCGACGCTGACGGTTCGCGCGGAATTGACGGGTGCTGCACCGGTCGAAATTGAAAACCTCTTAAGCAAGCCGATCGAGGAGGCTGTGGGCGTTGTTCGTAATGTCCGCCTGGTACGTTCGGTCTCCCGCTCCGGTCAGGCGGACATTACCATTGAGTTCCTCTGGGGCACCGACATGGATATGGCCGGTATCGACATCAGAGAGAAACTCGACATTCTGTTTCTGCCGCTGGAGGCAAGTCGACCTCTGCTTCTTCGCTTTGACCCTTCTTCCGAGCCGATCGTCAGACTGGGCCTCTTGTACAAAGACGGCAGTTCCGCCGGTTCTTCAGAATCTCGGTTAAAGGCCCTGCGTCGCTTAGCGGAGGACCGCATCAAAGCTGAGCTTGAGGCCGAGGAAGGCACTGCTGCTGTAAAAGTCAGCGGTGGACTGGAAGACGAAATTCAAATTCGGGTGGATCAGCAAAAGCTCTCGCAACTCGGCATCAGCATCGGGCAAATCGCAGAACGTATTCGAGCTGAAAATATCAATCTTTCCGGTGGTCGACTGGAAGAGGGCAACCAGCGGTTCCTGGTACGCACACTGAATGAATTTCAGAGTATCGAAGAATTTCGCGACGCGATTGTTGCCTACGTCGCTGATCGACCGGTCTATTTGCGTGACGTAGCTACTGTTGAACAGGGTTATAAAGATCGCGAAGCGATTACACGTGTTAATGGTCAGGAGTCGGTAGAGCTCGCAGTTTACAAAGAAGGCGACGCGAATACGGTACAGGTCGCCGAGCGCATACAGCGCCGCCTGCAGGCACTGCAAAAGTCGATGCCCGATGACATCGAGCTCGTTACCATCTATGACCAGTCAACGTTCATCTCGGCAGCAGTCGATGACGTACGGCTGGCGGCCATCCTGGGTGGCTTGATCGCGATTTTTGTACTGTATGGCTTCCTGCGGGACGCACGCGCAACGATGATCGTTGGTATCGCGATTCCGGTTTCTGTTATCGGCACATTCCTGCTGATGTACATGAACGATATTTCACTGAACATCATGTCAATGGGTGGCATCGCCCTCGCCGTCGGTATGCTGGTCGATAACTCGATCGTTGTACTTGAAAATATCGTACGCAAAAAGGAACAAGGCGAAGGCATTATTGAAGCCGCTCAGAACGGCACGGCTGAAGTTGGTGCAGCTGTCGTTGCCGCCACTTTGACTACGATAGCGGTGTTTTTCCCGATGGTCTTCATCAGCGGAATCGCCGGCCAGTTATTCAAAGACCAGGCACTGACCGTTACGTTTGCATTGATGTTTTCGTTGATTGTCGCACTTACGCTGATACCGATGCTTGCATCCCTGGGTGCACAAAGCCGCTACGACGACGGCGGCGATACAAAACCCGCAAACTGGTTTACCCGCGGCGTTGCCTTCGTTGTGAGAATGTTCGGCTTTGTATTCCTTGGAATTCGCAAGTTGTCTTGGGCCCTGCTATGGCCAGCAACGTGGGTCTTGCAGGCGTTCTATAAAGCTATTGCAGCTGTTTATCCTGGCGTCTTGCGCTGGTCACTGCAGCATCGTGTCACCATCATTTTAGTCTCTTTGCTGCTGTTCTTGTCAACTATGGCACTGGTACCCAGGCTCGGCTCGGAATTGATCCCGCAGTTTTCGCAGGGTGAGTTCACAGCCAATTTAAGGTTACCGCCCGGTATGCCGCTGGCTGAGACAGACAAAGCCATTCAGGCCGCCCAGCGAGTAGCTGCTGATATTGATGCGGTCGAACTCAACTATTCAGTCGCCGGAACAGGCAACAGGCTCGACGCCAATCCTGTCGACGCAGGCGACAACACCGGCACCCTCAGCATCACGCTCAAGAAAGGCTCAGGACATGTCGTGGAAGAACAAACCATGGCGGCGATGCGCGCTGAACTGTCGACACTTGCGGGCGTTCAATATGAGTTCACCCGACCGTCGTTGCTGACGTTCGGTAGCCCATTACAAATCGAGGTATCCGGCTACGATCTCGCCAGCCTGGCGAGGGTCAGTCAATTAGTCGTACAGGCGATGTCTGCTTCCGACCGATTCACTGATATCAAAACGACCGTCGAAAGTGGTAACCCGGAAATCCAGATTGTGTTTGATCAGGAACGTGCTGCGAAACTCGGCCTCACGGTACGTGAGATTGCGAACAGCGTGGTTGCGAGCGTTCGTGGTGAGCTGGCAACACGATATACGTGGCGTGACAAGAAAATCGATGTGCTGGTGCGCAGCATCGACACACGCCAGTCGAGCATTGATGAAATCCGTCACCTGATCGTCAATCCGTCATCGGAACGACCGGTCACTCTTGATGCCGTCGCGACCGTGACCATCTCAGAAGGCCCTGCTGAGATTCGACGCATTGCTCAGGAGCGGGTCGCAATTATCTCGGCAAATCTCGCTTACGGCGATCTCGGCGCTGCCGCAGCTGAAGCCAGCGATATCGTCAACCGCATACCAATGCCGACAGGCATCAACGCGATTGTGTCCGGACAGAGTGAGGAAATGGAGGCCTCATTCCAGTCAATGCAGTTCGCACTGCTACTCGCCGTGTTCCTTGTTTATCTGGTCATGGCATCGCAGTTCGAATCACTGATCCACCCGCTGGTGATTCTATTTACGATTCCGCTGGCGCTGGTCGGTGCCGTGCTTGCCCTGTTTATCACCGGCACTTCGGTGAACATCGTCGCGTTCATCGGCATCATCATGCTTGCCGGTATTGTCGTGAACAACGCGATCGTACTTGTTGATTTGATCAACCAGTTACGCGCACAAGGCATAGAGCGATTTGCGGCAATTATGGAGGCTGGTACAGCTCGACTGAGACCGATTCTGATGACCTCACTGACAACGACATTGGGCTTGCTGCCAATGGCAATGGGCTTCGGCGAAGGCTCTGAGGTTCGCACACCAATGGCGATCACGGTCATTGGCGGGCTCACGGTCTCAACACTACTGACGCTCGTGGTAATCCCCGTCGTCTATTCATTGATGGACCGAAAATGAAACATACCGAAGTTGCGTTACGGCGCCCGGTTACGACCATCGTCGTATTCGTAGCTTTGTCACTGGTGGGCTTGCTCGCCGCGAAATTGTTGCCGCTGGAAAAATTTCCGGACATAGAATTTCCTGGGATATTCGTGCAAATACCCTACGAGGGTTCAACACCCGAGGAAGTTGAGCGACTAATAACCCGACCAGTAGAGGAAGCGCTCGCAACACTGTCCGGCGTCGAACAAATGTTCTCAAGCTCCGACGAAAATAACGCGCAGATCTTTCTACAGTTCGGCTGGGATCAAAGCATGGGTGCCAAAGGCATCGAAGCGCGGGCAAAAGTCGATAGTATCCGGCATTTGTTGCCGAACGACATTCGTCGAGTCCTGGTTTTCACCGGATCCCTGGGTGACCAGCCCGTTCTGCAGCTCAGGATTTCCTCTGAACGAGACTTGTCGGACAGCTACGAGATGCTCGACCGGTTGCTGACACGACGTCTGAAGCGTATTGAAGGCGTCTCGCGCGTCGACCTGCATGGCGTCGATCCGCGTGAAATCCGTATCCTCTTGAAGCCAGACCAGCTCGCGGCCCATGGGATCGATATCGCCTCAGTCCGCGACCTGCTGATAAACAGTAATTTCTCGGTAAGCGCAGGTAAGATCACAGCTGCTGATCAGCGCTTTAGTGTCAGGCCAAGCGGTGAATTCAAATCCGTCGACGAAATACGAGACCTGACCCTCAACGACCGCGGTCTGCGCTTACGCGACGTCGCCGAAATAGAAATGCGAACACCGGAACGCAACTACGGCAGGCACCTGGATCGACGATACGCGATCGGAGTAGCCATTAGCAGAGCGACCGGCGCTAACATGGTCGACGTAACTGACCGTGTGATTGCTGAAGTTGAGAAGATCGGCAAATTACCGGAAATGCACGGTATCAATATTTTTGCACTGGATAATCAGGGTGCAGCCGTTCGTGAATCACTCGGTGACCTGCTAACTGCGGGTGCGCTTGGAGGCCTGCTCGCAATATTCGTGCTGTATCTGTTTCTGCGCCAGGTAACGACAACTTTGATCGTTACCGCGTCTGTACCCTTTTCATTGATGATCACGCTTGGGGCAATGTACTTTGCCGGACTAACACTGAATATTCTGTCAATGATGGGCCTGATGCTGGCGGTCGGAATGTTGGTCGACAATGCCGTCGTCGTTACCGAAAGTATTTTTCGCCACCGCTCGGAAAACCCCGACCAGCCAGTTACCGCGACGATAAAAGGTGTACGTGAAGTTGGTCTCGCTGTCATAGCCGGTACTGCAACGACTATTATCGTTTTCGCACCAATGATTGTGGGTGCGAAAACCGATATGTCGATATTTCTATCGCATGTTGCCATTACTATTATCGTCGCCCTGATCGCGTCGCTGTTCATCGCACAAACACTGGTACCAATGCTGGCCTCGCGAATTGCCGTTCCACCACAACCCAAATCAGGCGCGTGGATGTCACGTTTGACTTCCCGCTATGTCGCCAGCCTTGAATGGATGCTGGGGCACAGGTGGTGGGCCGCATTAGGCATCGGTCTTGTTTGTTTTATTGGCATTCTGCCGTTGCTGCTGGACTTGGTTAAGTTCGACATGTTTCCACAGGATGTTGGTCGACGACTGTTTATGCCCTATCACGTCGAAGGACAACACTCACTGGAGCGCATTGAACAGAATGTCGACAAGATTGAGGAATACCTGTATTCACGCCAGGAAGAGTTCAACATTCGCTCTATTTATAGCTACTACGATCAGGGGCGCGCTGAATCCACCATTTTGCTGACTGACAAAGATGACGCGACACTCTCGACAAAGGAAATCATCGCGCTCATCGAAGCGGACCTGCCACAGCTCGCCATCGGAAAACCAAGCTTCTCTTTTGAACAGCAAGGTGGCGGCGATGGGTTCACGTTGCAGATCAGTGGCGACTCAACTGAAGTCCTGAACGATCTTGCCATTGAAATAGCTCGATCCCTTGCCACGGTGGAGGGATTAAAGGATGTGCTCAGCGACGGTGAATCCGGCAACAAAGAGGTGCGTGTCATAATCGATCGCACTCGAGCTGCAAATGTCGGCCTGACAACTCGGGCTATTGCGGAATCCGTCAGCATCGCGATGCGCGGTGAGAATCTTCGGGAATTTCGTGACCAGAACGGTGAAATCGCTGTTCGTTTGGCGTTTCGCGATAATGACAAGCAGAGCATTGAACAACTTGCCAACTTGCCCCTGTATACGCCCGATGGCCGCCGCATCACACTGGGCACCGTTGCTTCACTGCGCGTCGGTCGAGCACCAGACACCATCCGGCGTACAGACCGCCAGACCGCGGTTATTCTTTCGGCAAACCTGGAAGAAGATGTCACCGCTGATGACATTCGACCACGCGTGAACAGCCTGATGGAACAGATCGAATTACCGGCTGGCTACAGCTGGAAAGAAGGGCGCGGTTTCGAGCAACAAGACGAAACGGCAGACATGATGGCAACCAATATTATATTGGGCATTGCTTGTATTTTCCTTGTCATGGCCGCGTTGTTCGAATCACTGATACTGCCGTTCTCGATTATCCTGGGCTCTATCGTGTTTTCGATATTCGGCGTATTTCTTTTCTTTGCAGCAACAGGAACTACTTTTTCCTTTATGGCGATGATCGGCATCATGATACTGATCGGCGTGGTCGTTAATAACGGTATTGTATTGGTCGATCACATTAACAACCTGCGTCAGGAAGGCATTTCCAGAGACAAGGCAATTGTGATCGCCGGTCGTGACCGCTTACGCCCCTATCTTGATGACCGTCGCTACCACTATTGTCGGGCTTGCACCGCTCGCGATGGGAACAACTCAGGTCGGTGGTGACGGGACCACCGTACTACCCGATGGCCCGTGCGATTATCGGTGGTCTGGCTTTCTCTACCGTCGTGTCCTTACTCGTGGTCCCGGCGCTGTATGTGTACTTCGACAGCCTCGCCGCGTGGGGCAGAAAGGTCATGCGCACAGCCCGACAGGGCCGTGCGTATGCGGGTAAAGCCTAAGCGCCAGTCGTTCGGGTTCTTGCAAGTCCTGCAACACCGAACAGGGCCAGTAATCCCAACAAGCCCAATGAGCCGCCGCCACCTTCATGGATGATGACCGTGGTTACCGGTGGCGTATCCCTGCCTGCATCCTCAAGTGGAAGGTATGCGAGATTGGACGACTCGTTCGGCCCGAAGCTGGCAACGAAAGTACCATCGTACGCGTCAAACAATTCGATCAGGATGTCGTACTCGCCGGTCAGGTAGCCCGTGATCAAATCAGTCTCAACGAAGTACTCGTCGTCGCCGGAAGCACCGTAGATCACAAAATCATTTGTTGATGCATACTCATTCCAGGGGCCAAGTTCGTAACTTAAATAGAGAACTGCATAGACATCAGCAATGTTGTAAATCGTGTCAGCGTCAAAGTTCAGCTTGATCGCGGAGTAGTAACCGTCACGATCCACGTCAGCAAACAGCTCGACGCTGGCATCAAAAATCCAGAATTCGACGTTAGGTGTTTGACTACCGGTCACTGAGCCGCCATTGGACAGCTCTTGCTGCGCACTTCCTCGAGTCGATTTGCTGCGAACGCCATTGACGATTAGTGGTCGCAACTCGTCGTGAGAAATTACTCCCTCACCATCTCGCAGCGATCCCTGCCCTTGCTTGGTAATGCTGATCCGGGGCTCCGGGCTTTGTTCTGCGCGAACTGTTGCCGCGCCTGCAAGCAACAAGATTGTCGCGGACAGATACCAGATAATATTGAGTCGTCGTGTTTGAGCTTTCATTTTCATATCCTCCTGCACTCTACGACCCCATTAGATACTCACCTCAATGAATGCTCGCTGAACGATAGGAAACTCTGAAAACTCGTGCGATCATGTTCAGCCTGCGTTCATAAAAAAACGACTCCGAACTCCTGTGACCCATTCCTCTCAACAAGATCATCTCGGCCGCGCGATTGCCTGGTTACTGCTCGGTGTGACCGGCGGTCTTGGCCTGGACTTGTGTGCCAAGGAATTATTGCGGACCTATTCGCTACAGGAATTCGTTTTGATGCGCAGCATCATTGGACTGGTGATTTTCCTTGCGCTCGCCCCGCGATTATTCGGCGGCTTTGCTATGTTGCGGACAAAGCGCTGGAAATGGCACTTGCTACGCACAGCTCTCGCAACAGGCGCCATGTTTGGCTTCTTTTATGGGCTATCAAAAATGCCACTCGTCAATGCTCTAACGCTCGGCTTCACTGCCCCGTTGATGGTGACCGCATCATCAGTACCCTTTCTTGGCGAGCATGTTGGCTGGCGACGTTGGGCGGCAGTTATAGTTGGGTTCATCGGTACCTTGGTCATTCTCCGCCCCGGCAGTGGCGAATTTTCACTCGCATCGGTCGCTATTCTTATCGCCGCATTTTGTTATGCCTGCCAGGCTATTTCCGCGCGATATCTGGCCAGCGAATCGATGTTGTCGCTTTCCGTCTATGTTGTAGCGGGGCCCCTGATTATTGCCAGTACAATCATTAATGACAGCAACTGGTTGCTGCCAGATGCAAATGGCTGGGTATTGTTTGCTGCCGCCGGCGCTTGCTCAGTTATCGCCTGGGTTGGGTTTATCAACGGCTACCGAGGTTCATCACCCGCAATACTCGCACCATTTGAATACGCGGCACTGATCGGCGGCGCGATCGCCGGCTACCTGATCTGGGGTGAGGTGCCCGATCGCTGGGTGCTACTGGGAGCAGCGATAATAATTACGTCAGGGCTGTATGTCGTCTATCGGGAAATCGGTTTGAAAGCCGAATCATGACAGCGTTATTCGACATCTCCGGCAACAAGGCCCGCGATCTGTGATGGCGAAACCTGTAAGGCTGTCGCGACCCGATCGAAGAAATCCACTTCGAGAACACTGACGTTGCTGTCACTGCGAAATACATCGGCGAGTGCCTGGATGGTCTGCGCGCGATGCGCATCTGTTAACTTCCCGCGTACACTGCTTAAGTATTTGCGTAATGTGGATTCTGCATACAATTCCGCACGCGCGGCCACTCGAATGTCGGCCGAACTGAATTCTTCACCGGTGTGCGACTTCAGGATTTCCTGGATCCGCTCAACCTCAACCGATTGAATATTAATATCTGCGTCGGCCGCCCTGGCAAGAGTCATCAGCAAGACTTCCTTGAACAGCTCGGCCTGCTGCTCCTCAGTGACATCGGCTCCGCCGAAGATATTGAGTACGTTCTTGAGATCTGCAATTGCCATGTATGTTCTCTTTATTGGATGGTTAGCTGAGCTGGTAATGATAACCCGAAAAATACAGTCTGTTGAAGCGCTTTTTGGTGCTAATTTTTTTCTTGGAATTTAGGAGGTTACGAGACATACTGGCTTTGGGCAAACAAATTAAAGGAGGTGATCCATGTCTCGTGGGATAACAGAGGTATCTAGAAAACCGATGGGTCTGACGCGAAAGATGGAGCACCAAACACCGCTTCGTTAACCCTCCTTTTCAGATACGCCTCTCTCACGGAAAGCCGCAGCGATGCGGCTTTCTTTGTATACGAGGGCCGCAGCGATGCGGCTTTCTTTGTATTAACTCGCCAAAGCAGCCGGCAAACCGGCCAGAAGCTCGTCAATCTCAGCGATGCTGTTGTAATGCACCGGGCCAATGCGAACGGCACCGCCCGTCTCATCGATGCCTAATGTCCTGACAACTTCGACGGCATAGTTGTGGCCACTCCACACGAATATGTTTTGCTTTGCCAGTGCCTGGGCAATCTTATCCGGTGCCACAGTTGCATGAGTAAACGAGACCGTCGGCACTCGGCGGTCCATGGCATCTTTGTCGGTAATTCCCTGAACCGTAATACCGTCAATATCCAGCAGGCCGTCGATCAGGCGACTGGTCAGCGTCTTTTCGTAATCGAACAGTAGTTCCATTGCGGCGTGTACTTGCTGCCTCTGCCCCTGGAACTGGTCCCAGTTGCCTAGTTGCTCCTCTGCCATCGATTGTCCGATCAGTGCGAAATAGTCCACGGTCGCAGCAATACCAGCAAGTCCTTCATGACTTTGCGTACCGGTCTCGAAACACCAGGGCAGCTCTGCTGGAGACGGCCGCACTTTGTAGGGTTCCAGTTGCTCGAATACCTCGCGGCGCCCCCAAAGAATTCCCTGATGCGGTCCGAAAAACTTGTAAGACGAACAAACGAAGAAATCGCAGCCGATATCCTGCACATCGGTAGGGACGTGCGGTGCCGATTGCACACCATCGACAAAGGAGATCGCGCCTGCTGCACGAGCCCTGGCACAGATCGCCTTTATGTCGTTGAGCGTACCG
>PVMK01178046.1_pt1 | contig 12980 bp, 12 predicted proteins | sample 1853481 | NCBI WGS metagenome assembly PVMK01 (sample SAMN08533507, study PRJNA380276) | Marine sediment metagenome, whole genome shotgun sequencing project.
CTTAAAGCCGGAGAGCGGGCAAAAGATTTGGTAAACCAGATTTTAACTTTCAGCCGCCAGAGCGAACAGGATCTAAAACCAATTAAGGTAGCACTGATTGTAAAGGAAGTGCTGAAACTCATCGGCTACACCGAGATAGCTATAGCTGATGTTGAAAAAGGGGGGGTATTGCACGACAACTTGAAAGAGGTGCTTAAAGCCGGAGAGCGGGCAAAAGATTTGGTAAACCAGATTTTAACTTTCAGCCGCCAGAGCGAACAGGATCTAAAACCAATTAAGGTAGCACTGATTGTAAAGGAAGTGCTGAAACTGATCAGAGCATCGCTGCCCGCTACCATCGCAATCGACCAGGACCTTAAAAGCAATGCCGCCGTCCTGGGAGATTATACCAAAATCCATCAGGTATTGATGAATCTTTGCACTAACGCAGCCCATGCCATGCGTAAAAAAGGTGGAGTGCTGAATCTGAGTCTTGCTGATGTGGAACTCGATGCCGACTACGCTGCCAAGCACTTTGATATTAAACCCGGTCCGTATCTGAAGTTGTCAGTGAGAGATACCGGTCAAGGTATTTCGTCTGATTTACTGGGTCAGATCTTCGATCCTTTTTTCACAACCAAACAACAAGGTGAAGGGACCGGGATGGGCCTTTCGGTGGTACATGGTATTGTCAAAAGCCATGGCGGCACCATTTCTGTATACAGCGAGCCCGGGGAAGGTTCTATTTTCAATGTGTATCTCCCGGCTATCGAAAGTAGCTCAGAACAAAAAGCCAGAGAAGAAAAACCGGTTCCCACCGGCACCGAACGCATTCTTTTCGTTGACGATGAGCAGGCCCTGGTAAATATGGGAAAACAATTATTAGAATTTCTGGGATACAAGGTGACAACGAGTACCAGCAGCATCGAAGCTTTAGAACTGTTTAAAGTCCAGCCTGATAAATTTGACCTCGTCATTACAGACCTTACCATGCCGAACATGACCGGTGATGAGCTTGCCCAAAAGCTTATGGCCATCCGGCCGGATATTCCTGTTATTCTGTGTACCGGGTTCAGCACCAAAATGACCGCAGAGAAAACCAAGAAAATGGGTATTCGGGCATTTGTCCTGAAGCCGGTGATCAAGCAAGATATTGCCGAGACCATCCGCACAGTACTGTCTTAATTAAGCGCAAACAGCATTTTTTCCTCAAAATTGATATTTACAGATCGAACCGTCAGTGTTAACCTGCTGTCATTTAATTCCAATAAAAGAGGATAAGCATGAACACTTTTACAATCCATCCCATTGTCATGGGGACCAAAATATTCGATAAAGGCATGATGACCTACCAGCATCACTATGGCAGGCAATATACCATCCCCATCTACTGCTGGTATCTGGAGGGCGGTGACCGCAAGATTCTGGTGGATACCGGAGAGATGCACCCGATCCAGTCTCCAGACCGGGAAGAGGCCGTCGGCGGCAAGATCTACACCTTTGAAGAAGGGTTGGCCCGCTGGGACCTGGAGCCCGAGGACATCGATGTGGTGATCCACACACATCTTCATAACGACCACTGTGAAAACGATTACAAATGCACAAACGCCACCTTCTATACCCACCAAAAAGAGATCGCACGGATTCACGACCCCCACCCCCTGGATTTCCGTTATCTGGAGGATTACATCGAGGATGTTGAAGAAAACGGGCAGATCAAGGCGCTGGATGGTGACGCGGAAATCGTGCCGGGAATTCGGGTGAAGCACACACCGGTTCATACCGCAGGCGGCCTGACGATTTTCGTGGACACGCCGGGCGGCAAAGCCGCTATCACCGGCTTCTGTGTCATCAAAGAAAATTTTTTTCCGCCGGTTGAAATCACGGCTATGGAAATGGATGTCATCCCGCCGGGCACCCATGTGAATGTATACGAGGCCTATGACATTATGCTGAAAATCAAGGAGAGTGCCGACATCCTGATTCCGCTGCACGAACCCCAATTTGCCGCTGTGGATACAATTTCGCGATAAAAATTGTACCTCCCGGGTGATTTTTTTTACGTCCTTATAAATACTTTAGGCAATCTAATCATTGAAATGATCAATCAAAATCGCAAACTTTATCGATATTAACGATTTTACATAAAGGTATTCTTAATATATATAGATATCCTTTCTAGTAGCTGTAGTTAATGACCCTTGTATGATAACATTATCTCCATCAACATCAAGTTGTCCGGTTTGTACAAAAGGAGCGCTTTGTGGCAATGTGGAACATTTTTAATAAGCCGACTTTGCTGAGTCTGTCGAAAACCTGCGGGTGAGCTGCCAAAATCGACCCGGTCGGGCTCGGTGAATTGTTGGCAACGCTGCCAAAGAACCATGACCCCAATCTTCTGGTTGGAATTGAGACCGGTGATGACGCCGGTATTTATCGTCTCAGCGATGAAATTGCTATCGTAACTACCGCCGACTTTATCACGCCGCCGGTCAATGATCCCTACCTGTTCGGCCAGATTGGGGCGGCAAATGCGATCAGCGATGTATATGCCATGGGCGGCCGTCCGCTCACCTGCCTTAATTTAGTGGCTTTTCCTTCCAAGAAGCTGGCTCCGGAAGTATTGCACCAGATCGTTGCCGGTGCATTAAATAAAATTAACGAGGCCGGTGCGGTTCTGGCCGGCGGGCACAGCATCGAAGATGATGAACCCAAGTTCGGACTGGCGGTCACCGGAGTCGTTCATCCGCAAAAATACTGGACCAACAGCGGAGCAAAGGCGGGAGACGTCCTCATCCTGACCAAACCGATCGGTTCCGGTGTCATCTTTAATGCCAATTTAAAAAAATGGGTTTCAACATCCGCCATGGATGAATGCCTGGCAACTATTACAACTCTCAATAAGACCGCAGCAGAGATAATGCAAGGTTTCAAAGTGCATGCCGCCACTGACGTTACCGGATTCGGACTGGCGGGACATGCTTTTGAAATGGCCGCAGGCTCAGATGTTCGGCTTAAGATCAGCATGGATGAAATTCCCATTATGAAAGAGGCGCTTGCCATGTATAAAAAAGGGATGAATACCGGTATGAATGCATCCAACCGCCGGCTGGTGGCCGAAAATTTAAGATTTGAAAATAAACTGCCGGCCTGGCACCAGGAAATCGTTTATGATCCTCAGACCAGCGGCGGATTGCTGGTCTCCGTACCTGCCAGCGGCAGTGAGAATCTGCTGGAAGCGCTGATAAATGCCGGAGTTGATCAGGCGCGCATTATCGGCCATGTCACAGAACGCCAGGATGAAATTTGTCTGGTCTTCCGATAATACCAAGTCTTGTTTGATCTAAATCTTCACATCTAACCTTTTGGCAAGGCGCCGGTGCTCTTGGGGTGTAATCCATTCCACCTGCAAGTAATTCAGGATTTGGGCTTCTGTAAGGCCGATTCTGCGGGCTTCTTGAACTGTAAGTGCATAAGCATCAATTTCCGTAGGTCGGTCTACATAGGCTTTGGTCTTGTCATACAGGTCGAGGCCGTCCCGCTGCTGCCTGACATGCACAAGTTCATGGATGATGTCAAGGTACAGTATTTCGGTGTCGGATTGTTGCAGATGGTTGAGGCCGATGGTTATGGACCCGTCCTGGTTGTCGACGGACATTTCGTGATGTCTGTTGATTATGATCACATTTGTGTTGGCAATGACATCCTCGCTTTCCTGTTTGTTTCTAAAAATTTCGGCAAGGATCGGTTTTGCTCTAATTTCGGGGAATATATCGGCTATTTTATACTGACCGGGTGTTAATCCGCGGTTTATTTGAATCATGATTCTTTACTTTCTTAAGTAAGGCTTCGGCTGTATCCATCCGTCCGTATCGCCGTCATAAAACCATTTGTCCGGAAACCCCCGGCGTCTCAGAAAAGTAGGGCTTTCCGCCCAGCTGAGCAGGTCCTTGTATGCCTGGTGCACTTTTCTGAAGCTACCTGCATCTCCGCCGAGATCGGGGTGATGCTTTTTAACTTGAAGCCGGAAAGCACTTTTTATTTTCTTTTCAAGCTCAGGAGAGTCCAAGTCCGACTTGCCTAACTTCAGATGCGTTAGTGATGCACCTTTTACGGCAGGAACCCTGGTTTCAAGCGGTATAACAACGCCTTCGTGGCAGCCGTTGCGTACAGCCTGATTATATATGTGACGATTGGCGAGGTAATGTTTATGCGTTCGTTTTTTTTCAGCCCACCATTCATTCCCTAACAAGTCAGACATACGGCAGTAATCTTGGGCAGGTTTTTCGCCGCTGGAACGCGGATAAATAAAGCTCAATATCTCCCTGGAAAAATGGGGGAGGATGTCCATGATGACAATTTTTTCAGTAAAATAAAAAGTTGCGTAGCGCGTATTCAATGCCTTGAGCAAGCCTGTTCTTATCCCCAGCGCATAGAGTAATTTTTGCCGGCAATCTTTGGAACAATACCTGCGCCTGTACATGTTTTCAGTAGTTCCGCAAGACAGGCATCTTTTTTGTTTGCGGTCTTTGCCGGCAGCTATTTTTTTAGGGATCCAATTTTTCATAATTCTAAAATCGGAAATAATCCACCGGCTCTGCCGGTGAGAATTGAAAAGGCTCTGCCGTTTAAGGCGTAAATTTGATAGACGGTCCTCCATTGAGGAAGGCTCCGAGGGGCAAGGAAGACCGTCATGAAAGATTGAAAAAGTCAAGCACATGTTAAGTGGGAATGCAAGTATCGTGTTGTCATTTTGCCGAAATATCGCAAAAAGGTACTTTACGGTAAAGTTCGGAGTAGGATAGGGGAGATCCTGCGGGATTTGTGTCGGCAGAAAGGAGTACAATTGGAAGAAAGCAAGACGATGCCGGATCATATCCATATGCTGCTGAGCGTACCACCCAAGTACAGTTTTGTTTGACGATAGGGCATCCTCGACTTTTGCAACGTTAGGGCTAATTTAGCTACGGGCAACTGACAACGAACAACGGACATCGAGCGATTCGTTCGATTAAGGTCTGACAGCATGCACAGCGCCCCATTCTTGAGCATATGTTTGTTCTTTGTGCCACTCTGTTTCTCTTGCGGTCGTTACAATATTAACTATTTTTTGCCAACCGCCCGAATAGCGCGCATAGCTTTCTGATGTCCAATACCATTCTGCCGTCTTGGGTGGAAAGAAAGGTTTGGTTTTATAGATTCCTGTCAACTCACTTTCAGCCGGCAGGCGCCAATCTTGATATCCGCCGGTTCTGAGATTTTTAACATATTTTGCAGCCGATTCATAGTCAAGCCATTTTTTCAGCTCCTGCAAGGAGTCCAGCATGCTCCACGTCAAACCGGTTTTTGTGTCAATAACAGTGCCGTTGCCTTTATCGGCAAATCTGCCCTTTGACTCTTGAAGTAACGCCGTAATTTTATCTCTTTCGCTCTGCAGCCTCGCCAGCTCTTCCTGTTCTTGCAACTTAGTCAGCTCGATAATAATCTTATCTTTTAAAGGTGAATCCGGCTTAGAATTATAATAATCGAAATATATTTGTCTGGCAGCTTTATAGTCGCTGCCGGCATGTTCGGCCTTTTGCCTCAAATTGGCCAGGGTTTTCTTTTCTTTAAGTTTTTCTTGAAATAAAGTCCGTGCTTTTTTTATTTCGTTTGCTCGCCTGTGGCTGGGATAGATGTTGATAAACGTATCACTGAGCTGGATGCACTGCGCCCAGTCCTTTTGATTTTGACATATGGTTATCTGCTTTTCAAAATAGCGATAAAACTCTACGGTCATATCGGCGATTAATTTCTTGACTTCACCTCGATGCTTACCGTTTGGATATTTTTCCAAGTATTGAACATATGAAAAGATTCTTTCATCATCATCACCGCCGGAGGTTTTGACAAAGACGTGATAGCCTCGATTATCGATGTGTTGTGCAATTTCTGCAGTTTTCTTTTTGATTTCAGCGGCATGCATGCTCCGGGGATATTTATTAAGATACTCTCTATAAACCCTTATTGCTTTTTCGTAATCATTGTTTGCAAGCAGTTTGTCGGCGTTAATAACGAGTGTGTTGAAGCTTGGTTTTTCAAAAAGCGTGCGCACTTTTTTTATCATTTCTTGAGCATTGTTTGCATCTTCACTTTGCTCATGAGCGTTCACAAAATATTGCAATAGTTTTATCTTTTGTCTGGGATCCGGTTGATTCTCCACCTGCGCCAGAACACTCTGATATTCTTTTTTGATGCGCCGGGTCTTTACAGAGTGTAACGCTACGGGCGCGCTCAGGGCCACTGCGCCTGCAACCAAAAGTGCGACAGCAATTTTCCGTAAGCGTTTAATCTTATGTATTGATATCATTTCAGACAGTGCCAGGAGATTTTCAGCCACAGTCTCGTTTAGGTCTTTTTTAGTAACTTCGGGCTTCTTTTTGCCAGGCGCTTCTTCAGCTTTGATTTTAAGCGCTTCCATTAACAGTTGAACTACGGGCTGGTTAATTTCGTTTTCTTTTTTAGCGCTTGGCTGCTCGACTTCGATAACGGCGTCTTCCCAGCTTATGATTACGGGAGCAGCAACTTTTGTTGTTAGACCGACGGTTTCAGCGGCGATCAAATTGCCGTTTAATATGTGCAGATCACCAGTCTTTTTACCTGCTTGGATTTTAAGTCTACACGATATTTTTTCCATTGAGGCCATCTGCAAAAAAGAAGCCAGGCTTATTCCGCAAACTTGGGTGCCGATATGGGAATCGAATTTTTCAAAAACCTTTTCGTGCAAAACTTTTGATTTGACCAGCTCTTTAAGTTGCTTGAAGTCTTTATCCGACGTTTTATGGCTGCAGAATCCCAAATGCACGGTGATCTTATCCGGATCTCTCGTCCAGGGCCATAACGCCCCGTAATAAAAACCCGCTTTTACTTTTTTTAAAAATAAAAGCTGATTTTTGCGAACACCGCCCAAGTATTTGATAGAGGGATTTAACCGCAGCTTTAACGGCATTGATTTTCCGGCAAGTTTGACAGGCTTGCCAAAAAACTCTCTAATTCTTGGGCTAAGGCATCAAGATCTTTGCCCTTGGAAATGGTCTGATAAAGGCTGCGGGTTTGACCGTAGGCCGTCCGTTGCATGTCAGGCAAAGTATCTATCTTTTTGACAATGTCTAGAAAGCCTTTGGTAGTATGCAGGCTTGTTTTAAGATCTATTTCTTCTTTAATTTTGGCTTTTGGTTTTTTTGGCATGGACCTGTTGTTTTACGCTTAATTATTATTTTTGCTACGGCTTAATGTATCCCCACTCCACCAGGTGCTTGTAAGCACGTTTGGCCTGCTTGCCCTGATTAACGGTCTGAAGGTATTGATAGTATTCATTTGCGGCCGGCTCGATACGCTGCATACCCTCTAAGGAAAATCCTTTAAAGAATGTTGTGTTGGGGTTGCCGGGCAGCAATTTGTCGTAGCGAACGAATGACTGGTACGCCGAGTCGAAATCTTTTAAGCGGATATTGGCAAAGCCTGAAAGATGATAAGCTTGGGCTTCCTGAGGATAGACCTTTTTGGCTTTTACAGCAAATTGTTTAGCTTCGGCATATTTTTTTTGGGCCAACAAGCATTTGGACATCATCAGGAGCCCGGCATAATCTTCGGGTGTCTTTTTTAATGTGCTTTTAAAAAGGTTTTCGGTCTCGCCGTATTTTTTCTTGGCCATGGCATTTTTGCCTTTTTGCATGGCTTCAATCGCCCCTTAAGAATCCATAATTATACAATTATATTATCGGCACATTACCTTAAGATCTTTATAAAATAATCATTTCAATCCAAAAAAATGTTAAGAAAAGAGGTTCATACGACTAAAGCGTACTTTTTCAAAGTCATCGGTTGTGAATAAAGGATTTCGAGTGGTTGGAAAAAGGGTTTTTTTAAGTGCCACCTTCGCACTACTGGAAGTACGCGTTGGTCGGATGAACCTTAATTATTATTTTTGCTACGGCTTAATGTATCCCCACTCCACCAGACGCTTGTAAGCATGTTTGGCCTGCTTGCCCTGATTAACGGTCTGAAGGTATTGATAGTATTCATTTGCGGCCGGCTCGATACGCTGCATACCCTCTAAGGAAAATCCTTTAAAGAATGTCGTGTTGGGATTGCCGGGCAGCAGTTTGTCGTAATGCTTGAATTCTTGATAGGCAGCTTCGAAATTCTTTGTGCGCAGATTCGCAAATCCTAAAATATGACGGGCCTGGGCTTCCTGAGGATAGATCGCTTTGGCTTTTTCGGCAAAGCGTTTGGCTCCAGCATCTTTTTTTTGGGCCAACAGGCATTTGGACATCATCAGGAGCCCGGCATAATCGTCGGGAGCCTGTTTCAAAGCTTTTTTAAAATAGTTTTCTGCTTCGTTGTATTTCTCCTTGGCCACGGCACTTTCGCCTTTTTGCAGGGCTTCTATGGCTCCTTGCATCGCCCGCAGTCTGGCAGTAAGGTCCATATAGCGATCACGGTGCAAAGGAAGCTTTTTTGTGGTCCGGTATTGAGTCTGTACGGCGTTGACGGCGGTTTGGTAACGCTCATCACTCATGGGATGCGTTGCGAACATTAATTCAATGGCGCCGGGTTTATGTTTGGACAGGCTTCTTAGCACGTCCATCAGCCCCACAAAACCTTCGGCATTATAACCGGTGTTAGACATATACTCCAGACCCAGTGCATCCGCTTCACGTTCGTTGTCCCGGCTGTATGAAGCCAGCAGGGCGCCGGCGCCGACCATTCCCAGTTGGGAGGCCAGCTTGCCGAGAGACGCGCTCCGGGTTCCCGCAACGGCCGAGATTCCACCGACAATGGCGTTCGTAAGGACACCTTTGGACATTTGCTCGGCCGTATGGCGCGCATTGACATGACCGATTTCATGGCCCAGCAATGCTGCCAGTTCGGCTTCGTTGTCAAGGGCCAGCAGAATCCCCCGCGTTGCGGCGATACTGCCTCCTGGAAAGGCGTAGGCATTTACATAGGTCGCATTTACCCCCTGGAATGAATACGGCATATGGGGCCGGTGGCTCAGCGCGGCGATCCGTTTACCGGTTGCATCAATATAATTATTCAAAGCCTTATCCTGCAACGTTCCGTAGTCGGCAGAAAATTGGTGGGGCGACTGCTTTTTATCGATCTGAATTTCAGTCTCTTCCGATACCAGCATCAATTGTTTTTTTCCGGTAATCGGGTCAGCGGCGCAGCCGGCCAGCATACCGGCGGCCGACATTGACGACAGCCACAAAAATTCCCGGCGGCTGATACCTTGTTTTTGAGTCCTTACCGATGAGATGCTTTGCATGTGTTTCCCCTTGTATAATGGGTAGATAATAAAAAAGGGTTGCAGTCGTGTCAACTATAATGCAGGATATTAGTTCAGCTTAACTATTGAAAGATATAATTATATATGCTAAAAAGAACTTTAGCTCTTATTTGTTTGTGCAACATTGGTGCTTCATCTATAACATGCTGTATTTAATGATATTATGGCGGTTAAATTGGTTGTTAAAGCGTTTCATTCGTTTGTAGTTCCGCATTGCTATCAAGAAAGTTAAACCCGAGTGTGTATCCAAAAAAGGGGGGCGGAATGGACAGGCAGGTAAAAGGATCTGAGCGTACCGGCGCTATTATGCCATGGGTAATAAAAGATGTAACTTTTCCCCATGGTACGGAATTTCGCAGCAAGTATAAGGGCTGTTTTTATTATGGCAAAGTTATGAGCGGCGCTCTATTTTTAAACGGCAAGAAATTTTTATCGCCTTCGGCGGCAGCAGTTTCCATAACCCGCAGCCCTGTGGACGGATGGGTATTTTGGTATTGCAAAATGCCGGGGCATTCTTGTTGGATGAATATCTGCGAGCATAAAAAATAGAGGTAGGCGTCACAGGTTCAGCCGCCTACGCTGAAGCTACGTCGCGCCAAGGAGTTCATTTTTCAGGGTTACTACAGCAGGTCACATCCCCTCGTTAACCTGCCCGTATGGATTAAAGTTCATTGCACAAAACTGCGAGGTCAGCGGGCACTATTTCTGGCCATACTCCTACATTTTTGTAATTTAGTCGGTTAAATTATGACAAAAATGTAAACTTACAAACCCTTGAGTCTCTCCCGCAACTTTCCTTAAAGTACTGATAATTAATTGAAACATGGCTATTGGCATGGATGGCATCGGTATTGCAAGCATAAGCAATGAGCATAATGGCCTGTAAATTCCATATCTTTTGTTTTTAAAATAAAATTGTATAATTTAGCCTTGACAAATTACCATAATAAATTTAGAAAAAAAGTTTCAAAAAACTTTGTACAACGATGTGCCGAGTTTTTAGCACAAGACGAAGACGTCTGGGCCCTTGTTGGGAAGGCGTCTTTTTTGTTTTTAGGAGATATGAAATTATATATTATTGAATAAAAAAAAAGAAAATGGATAAAAAATTTAAGCCTACGATAACAGTATTTTATTGCATAAACACTTTTTTCGAAGAAGTGTCTTTGCTCTCGAGTAGTGAAAATAATTACGAATTAAAGACCGTCGCGCTACCCTGTTCGGGTATGGTCAAGGATGTCTTTTTGCTCAAGGCCTTTGAAGCCGGTGCCGATGCAGTGGTTGTTCTGGTATGCCCCGAGGAACAGTGCCGCTTTGTACAAGGCAGCATCAGAGCCAGAAAACGGGTGGAGTGGGTTCAGAATTTGCTGGATGAAATCGGCCTGTCCGGCCGGAGACTGTCGATCTTGAACTTATCTCCCGGAGTCAGAGCGTCCTCAACTGAAATAATAAGCAAAGCCTTAGCGGATCTTGACGAATTGGGGCCCAATCCGGCGGCTTGAGATAATTGATGATGAATACAAGCAAAGAACTGGTCTGATATTAAGCGTTTATTTTTGATGTACCTTTTAAGAGGAGTTAATCAATGATAGTCGGAGAACAAAAACCTATCGCAGAAATTAAGAAAATTGTAGGGACTGCCAGCAAGCTCCTCATTTTAGGCTGCGGAACCTGCGTTAAAACGTGCTTTGCCGGTGGAGAAGACGAGGTCGCCACCCTTGCATCCGCTTTAAGGCTGGCGTTTAAAAAAGATGGCAAAGAGCTTGAAATTGAAGAGTTTACGGTTGAACGCCAGTGCGAAGATGAGTTCATTAAAGAGAGCGCTTCCGCCGTCACTCGCAACGATACGGTACTATCCTTGGCCTGCGGTGCCGGCGTGCAGGCTATCGCCAGACGGTTTTTCAAAACACCCGTGCTACCCGGCGTAAACACGACGTTTATCGGTGTTCTGGAGCGCCAGGGCGTATTTACCGAGGAGTGTTCCGGCTGCGGCAACTGCGAGCTGGCCATATTCGGCGGTATCTGCCCTATTACGCGTTGCTCCAAGAAGTTGCTCAACGGCCCGTGCGGGGGATCTATTCAGGGCATATGCGAAGTTAATTCCGAAATTGAATGCGCCTGGCAGCTTATCATCCAGCGACTCACTGCGCTGGGACAACTGGACAATTTAAGGATCTATATTCCGCCCAAAAACTGGAGCTCGAGTAATTCCGGGGGTCCCAGAAAACTCATCAGAGAGGATCACTTCATATGAACACGGATTCTTCAAGCAGATTACAGCAACTTTTATCCAAAGGAGAGTTTGCGGTTACCGCCGAGTGCGGTCCACCCCGGGGAGCCAACTCCGAGATAGTCAATAAAAAAGGCGGGGTGTTAAGAGGTTACGTTGATGCCGTAAATGTCACCGACAATCAAACGGCTATCGTCAGGATGTCCAGCATTGCAGCCTGTGCGCATCTAATGAAAATCGGACTGGAACCGGTTATGCAGATGGTCACCCGCGATCGAAACCGGATTGCACTGCAGTCGGATATTCTGGGAGCTTACTCACTGGGCATTAAAAACATTCTCTGTCTTTCCGGTGATCATCAAATCTTTGGCAGCCAGCCCGATGCTATGAACGTTTTCGATATCGATTCCATGAATCTGATCCGTATGGTCCGTACCATGCGTCGAGAGGGTAGGGATATGAGCGGATTCGAGCTGAAAGATGCACCTCGCATGTTTATTGGGGCTGCCGCCAATCCGTTTGCCGATCCATTCGAATACCGCGTTATTCGGCTGGCCAAAAAGATTGATGCCGGTGCCGATTTTATCCAGACCCAGTGTATCTTCAATATGGATAGATTTAAAAAATGGATGACCATGGCCCGGGAAGAAGGCTTAACCGAAAAGGTCTACATTCTGGCAGGCATTACTCCTTTGAAATCCGAGGGCATGGCCAAATTTATGTCTAAAAAAGTGGCCGGAATCGAGATGCCCGAGGAAATGATCAAACGTATGGCGGGTGTTCCTAAGAAAAAGGCTGCTGAAGAAGGAATTAAAATCAGTCTGGAGACGATTGAAGAACTGCGCGAAATAGACGGTATTCACGGTCTCCATATCATGGCCATCGAGTGGGAAGAAATGGTTGGAGAAATCGTTGAGGCTGCCGGTTTAATGCCAAGACCCTAGTGATTGATGATTGATGATTGATGATTTTAGTTGCGCATTATACGCTAATCAACAAAATAACGGATCGTAATAAGAATTTGTGGGTTCGGCTGAATAGTAATTAAAATAACAAACAGCTAACGGAGACATTAATGCCCCAAAAGTATCACATTCCCATAAAAACGATGCCGCCGCGGTTTCCGCCCATCGGCAGGTACGCTACGGTTGAATTCCGGGAAGATTGTGCCGGAAGCTGCCGCAAATGCGTTAAAAAAGAGTGCGTCTATGGAATATTCAATGAAAATTATCAGCATGCCAGCACTATGGATGAACCCGAATACCTGTATACCTGCCAGAGCTGTTTTCGTTGCGTGCAAGAATGCACCAAAAGCATCTTTTCCCGGGTGATCAATCCCGAATATCGGTCTCTGGGGGACCACTACTGGCGGGCTGATATTATCCGTACACTCTGGTATCAGGCTCACACCGGCAAGGTTCCGGTTTCAGGTGCCGGTTA
>PVMK01126051.1_pt1 | contig 12974 bp, 12 predicted proteins | sample 1853481 | NCBI WGS metagenome assembly PVMK01 (sample SAMN08533507, study PRJNA380276) | Marine sediment metagenome, whole genome shotgun sequencing project.
CGACTACGTTGGACGTAATTCGACTGAAGATAACGTCTTCTCCTTCCCGTGGGACGGGAAAACGATGAACGGCAAAAAGAAAGTCAACGTTGTTCCTAACGGTGATTACGTTGTCGTGCTTTCGGTCCAGAAGGCCCTCGGGGACGATAACAACCCCGACCACTGGGAATACTGGACGTCACCTGTGATCACGATCGACCGGCCGTAGTTACGGCTCGCGATTGTCAAGGGCCGCCTCTTGCGAGGCGGCCCTTTTTTTGCGGGTGCCACCTATCACAACCTCACAACTCCCGCCTCGGTTTGCACCTTGTTGGGAGGATGCAGTCAGTCGTGACCCGATCTGTCCCCCTCGAGCCTTCCCTCATTCGAGGCCAGATCATTGGTGGCCGATCAGAAAAACCAGCCCGCGTTACTCCGTGTCTGGAGTTGGGACAACATTCCAGATCCTGCGTATCCGCTTCATTCAGGTTGGCCGAACGGCCGGGAGATATTTAACCTCAGTGGTGGCGGGCCCTGAAGGACCCGCCTACAAAGGGTGCTGAAGGGGCCGTAGGCGGGTCCTTCAGGTGTTCGACCTCAGGAGATCGTTGACAGAAGTCTATCAGGACATGGTTGACAGTTTTGTGGTCATGCCTTCGGGACCACCGCGGTGGTCCGGCGGGTTTTGAGGTCAATTTCTCTGACCATCAGATCGTGATAAGTGATCAACAAACGGTGGTCTATCTGACGGACCCAGACGTGCTCGTCTGGCAAAGCTTGAGAGACAAAGTAGAGGCGGCCCTGCCAGTGGAGAGTTCCTCTCGGTGTGAGTTTTTTCACTGTGGCGCCCGGCGGATATTTCCACTCTGGTGGAGATGGGTCGTATCGCCGTGAGCTTGGGTAATAGCATTGGGCCGGGGTACGCCGGTCAAGAGAGCTGTGAGGTCTGATTTCATTGTAGATTTGGCGAAATTCGGTAAGTGCTTCGCACATTGTGTCGAATTCCTGAGGAATTCCACGCCACCCGAGATGACGTGAAAGTGTCCCGTGAAATCGCTCGACCTTGCCTTGTGTTTGGGGATGAGCCACCCCCGAGAGGATTGGGCGGACCCCTTGCTTGAGCAGAAGAACCTTAATTCGGCTCAGTCCGTCTGGATGGCTTGTCGCGTACCAAGGAGATCCATGGTCCATCAGGATCTCGTCCGGAAGACCGTACTTCTCGAAACACCTGACAAGACGTTCACTTACACGATTTGAATTGGTTGATCGGAGTCCAAATAGGTCAATGGAAAAGCGGCTGCAGTCGTCGATGATGCTCAGCGGCCAGCACGTGCCACCTGGAAGCTTGTATTCACCTTTGAAGTCCATTTGCCAGAGCTGGTTCGGAGCATCCCGCTGAAATCGACGTGTGGCCGGGCGTTGTTTATCGCGGTCTCGTATCAGTCCATTACGGGCGATAACGCGATCCACTGTGGAAGCCGAAACCTTGACGCCCTCCCGCGCTAGAAGATCTCGGATATTGAGCCCCCCCCAGCCATACTCCTCACGCAGCTCGATGATTTGTCGTTCCACCTCCTCGCTGATTCTCGTTGGGCTTCCGTGTGGACGTCGCGATCGATCAAAAAGACCACACGCCCCTTCTTCGTCGTATCGTTGAATCCACTTGTGAATCGTCTGACGAGAAACCCCGTACTCACAACTCAGAGCGGACACCCGCTCTCCTTCTTTGTGGCGTATCACCGCCTCCATCCTCGACTCCACGGCACCGGCCTCCTTCCATGGCATCCCCACCTCCCCATCGAAGGAAACAGAATGCCAGAAGTGTCAACGATGTCCTGAGGTCGAAGTGTCAACCATGTCCTGAGGTTTGACACTTCAGGGCCCGCCACCACTTGGTAACAAAATTGCCCGGCTGTTCGGCCAACCTGAATGAAGCGGATACGCATACTGGGACTGACCCGCGGTTTGACCCGCTCCCCGGGGATTCACTACAATTGAGACTCGGGAACCAATGTGAACAAGTCTGTGCTGCCGCACCCTTCCATGATCGACCGATTGGTCGAAGTAGCGCGTCGTCTGCGGACCCATCGCCGGCCGACGGAGGCTGCCGACCTTCTTGAGATCGCGGCCGCCCTGTCTCCAAAGGGTGCGGCGGCGCTGCGTGAGGAGGCCGACCGCCTGCGCGGCGAGGACGGCATCGAAGATTTCGACCGTGAGTTCAAGCGGCGCAACCTCGAAGCCTCTCACTCCCTGGGGATGGCCCACATATTCGAAACCCGCGGCGAGTTCGGGCGTGCGGTGGACATGATAGACCTCGCCAAGCTGCGGACCCCGTTTAACTACCTGGCCTATGCCGCCGCCGGCTTCCTCCACCTGCGGCACGGCGACGCCCTAACCGCCCTTGCCGAGTTCCTCCAGGCACGCCGGCTCAACCCCCTCGACTTTCGGCTGGCGGTGGAGACTTCGCGTGCAGCCCTAGAAAACGAGGACTTCGAGAAGGCTCTCGAGGCCGCAATCGACGCCATGCTCCTCGCTACATGGCGCTCCGAGCACGAGCAACACCAGGAGCGACGGCGAGTCGAGACCCTGGCCCAGCTGTGTCGGAAGGAACCGGCTGCGATGGAGACGCTCATCACCTCGCGCATTTCGGTCCTGCAGAAGGCCTGCGATAACGTCGCCCTCAGCCACGCCAAGATTTTTTCCTCCGTTGGTCTTTCCGAGCGCCGCGCCAGGGCGGGGCGAGGCCCCGGCATCAGCGATGATCTGCTGCGGCGAGCCACCGAGTTGCGGTCGATGAGTTTGTTCCGGCACTTCACGGACGAGCTCATCATACCGATTGCCAAGCTCGCGGTAGCCTCCTCTTTTGCTGTGGAAGAGGTGATCTTCGCCGAGGGAGACCCGACGCGGGATCTCAAGATCGTACGAGAGGGTGCGGTGCGCATCGCCCGCGCCACCCCAATCGGAGTCCAGGTGCTGACCAATCTGGACGCGGGATCCCTGTTCGGAGAGGTCTCCTACCTCGATGCACTCCCCCGTTCGGCCACTGCGACCGGTTTGGACGAGGGCTCCCTTTTCACTCTACCCGCCGATGCGCTCGACGCGGTCGTTGAGTCCAACCGCGAGCTTGCGGTCAGCTTGCTGTGGGGCTTCTGGCAGACCCTGGCCGCGAAGGTCCGTGCAGCCAACGCTCGGATGAGCGAGCTTTTCGGAGCCCCTTCGAAACCGAGCCAAGAGGATCGCGAAGATGATGGCGGGGGCACGCGGGTGCATCTGACCGAGGAGACCAAGCTCGACATTCTCCGCGAGCAGGGGCTCTCATCCCAGGAAATGCGGCTCCTCGCAAAATACTCGCGCGAGAAGAGCTACCCAGCCAACGCCCTGATTTTCGCTGAAGGCGGCCCCGGCGACCGCCTCTACATCGTGGTCGACGGCAACGTCCGCATCTCGCGCATGGTCCCGGCGATGGGTGAGGAATGCCTCTCCATCCTCGAGCGTGGCGAGGTCTTTGGCGAGCTGGCGCTGATCGACGAGCAACCACGCTCGGCCGACGCCCGCGCCCACTCGGCCGGCTGCACCGTCTTCTCGATCAGCAAATCGCTGCTCGAAGAGGTGCTGTCGATGGATCCCGACGCCGCGGTCCAGTTTCTCAGCCTGCTGTGCCGGCTACTCTGCCGACGCCTGCGGGCGATGAACGAGCGCCTGGTTGCCTGGCGGGTGATGGCAAGTCACGAGTAACAACCCACCCCCATTTAGTTTAGAGTTGAGAGTTATGAGTTTAGAGTTACGCCCACCTACCCATTAGCAACCGGGACGAGGTGCGGACCTCATAACTCTCAACTCTAAACTTAAACCTCCTCTACTGGATCGTGACGACGATTCGCTCCTGGGGCGTAACCGCAGATTCGGCCGCGCCAAAGTACGAGGGAAGAACGCGGATGGATTCGCGGTTTTCTATGCCGAAAGAGAGAGAGGATAGCGAGATGCACGGATCGACACCGGAGAACGGGTTCACCGGCCCCACGCAGGAAACGGTTCACGTTCCAGACGTGATCCCGATCTTTCCGCTCCCAAAAGTGGTACTCCTGCCCGGAGAGGTTCTTCCCCTCCACATCTTCGAACCGCGATACGTGGAGATGGTCCGCGACGCGGTTGCCTCCCACCACGTGATCGGGATGGTCGAGGTCATGCCCGGCTTCGAGAACGATCTGCCGGGTTCCCCACCGGTGCGTGAGGTCGGATGCGTGGGCTTCATCGCCTCCCACGAGGAGCTGCCGGACGGCCGCTTCCTGCTCTGGCTCTTTGGTCTCGAGCGCTTCCGTATCGAGGAGGAAATCGACGCTCGAACGCAGTACCGCCAGGCGCGGGTGCGGTATGAGCCGACCCCGGCGTCTCCCAGGAGGTTGGCCGGGATCCGTCCCCTGCGCCAGGAGTTGCGGGCCATGCTTCCCGGTCTGATGGAACTCGACGGGGGCTCACGCAATCATTTCGCGCGCCACATGGACGGCGCCTCGGATTCGCAACTGATCGCCCTCGCCTGCCAGATTCTCGAGATATCGAGCGACCGCAAGCAGGCGTTGCTCGAGGCCGGCTCCCTCAGCGAACGCTTCCTGATGGTGTACGAGGATCTCTACCGCCACCTCGACTCAAACCCAGAGTTCGAGGGCCCGGGGTCGGAGAAGGTGCACTAGGGAAATTTCGGATTTCGGATTTCGGATTTTCCATCCACCTATCCCTACCCAAAGTCGTGGGGCGGATGGGCGGCCCTGGACCCTGGACCCGGTTGGGTGTGTGAGTGGGTGGGCGGGGGATCATCTCGAATTGAACGTCCTAACGTTTAACGTTCTCACGTTCTAACGTCTCAGCGACTCCGCGGCGGCCGGCTGGTTCGACGACGGTGCGTCGTCCCGGCCGCTGGTGAGACCCACCACCGCCAGACCGAGGAAGAGGACGAGGGCCGCGGCGACGATCGGCACCAGGAGCTGGTACCAGCCGCTCTTCCGGTCGCGGTCACTCTCCAAGTTACTTGTGGCTTCCGCTTCGTATGAGGTCATACCGCCCCCGTTTCCTTATCTAATAAGACGCCGCAGGCACCCGAAAAGTTGCGGGCGGGTCAGAATCCGACCCGCCCGCATACTCACTTCGTCACTTCGAAGCCATCTGGTAATCGGGGTGGTGCTTCTTCATGTGCTCGTTGATCCACTTGGCCTGGACCTCTTTGGGCACCGACCCCAGGGTGACGGCGAGCTTCACCTTGCCACCCTGACGCTCGACGACGTACTTCGCCTGGGAGCCCGGCTCGAGCTTCGAGTAAGCCTCCTTGAGGGCCGGCTTGTTCTCCTTCGAGTACTCCACACCGTTGATGGCGAGGAGCACATCACCCTGCTCGAAGCCCGCCTTCTGCGCAGGGCTACCCTTGTAGACTTCCTCGACCACCCAGCGGCCCTTCTCGTTGGTCTCGTACTCGATGCCGAGCCAGGCCTTGTGCGCAATCTTGGTTTTCATCTTCGCCAGGCAATCCTCGCCGTTGCCGGCGCACTTGCCCTTCTCACCGGCCATCGCCGGCATAGCAACGAACAGCACCAACACCAACACCGCAACAAGCTTCTTCATGGGTTGACCTCCCGAGTGTTTCGAATCGAATGCCATCGACCGCCGGGGCCCGATGCATTCGATTCGGGTTGACGAGACCTCGACCGACGACCTGTCGTTCGCGGTAGGCGGCTTCTGCACATGCCAACCAATCTGCGCCCGAGAAACGTGAAAGTCCTCACAGCGAGGTCAAAAGCTGTGAAAGATGTGACCGAGACGCAAAACACCGCGGCGCGGCGCCGGCCGTGCGTTATATTGCTTATCGGTGGGGTCGCTCCCCGTCCCCGGGAGGCATCGGGTGGGTCTCTTCAACAACAATCGCAACGGCACCTTCTCCGACGGGGAGCTGCGGGCCGTGGAGCACAGCGTGCTCGGCGGCCGGCGCATCCTATGGGCCGGAGTGCTGGCGGTGTTGCTGCCCCTGGCGGTGCTGTTGGCGCTGCAGTACTGGTGGCTGGCCGATCTCGAACGCAACTCAGCCATCGCACGGAAGGCGACCCTCAACAACTACCTCGAGTCCATCACCAAGGAGGTCCACTACTTCTACTGGAAGATCTCGGAGCGCGCGCTCAACCTGCCGCCGGAGATTTTCACCGACGAGGGGATCAAAAAGGCCGGCTACTACTTCAAGAAAAAGGAAATCGTGGGGGCCAAACGGCTGTTCGTGGTGAGCTACAAGACCAAACACACCATCTACTTCTTCGAACCGGAGACCCAGAAGATGATCGCGCCCGACTTCTCGGAGGAGACGGTTGCGGTGTGGGCTGCCGCCTCGCCGTGGGCCTATCTTCGCAAGAAGGGCGCCAAGATCGAAACGACCACCCTCTCGGTCGATCAGCACGATCCCGCAAACCGCATCATCCTCAACCCCATAACGGACGAGCACTGGAAGATCGTCGGGCTCGCCGGGCTCATCATCGACCAGGAGATCTTCGAAAACGAGGTCCTGCCGAAGGCCATCACGGCCTCTCTTCCAAAGTTCGAAGACGGTGAGAAGGACGAGCTGGTGGTCGTCGTGCGCGACGGCCAGAAGCGGCAGGTCCTGCCCCACGGGGAGGCGGCGAACCCAAAAAAGGACCGGGTGAAACGTGCCTTCAACTTTGTCTTCACCGACTGGACGATCAGCCTTCAGGGTGACTTCGCATCACCCGAGAAGTGGGCGCGCGCCAACTTTGCCCTCAACATGACCCTGTCGGCGGTGCTGGCGGCAGTGCTCCTCGGAGGCATCGCGCTCACCGTTCGCACCGCGCTTCGCGAGATGAATCTGTCGGCGATGAAGAACGAGTTTGTTTCCAACGTCTCGCACGAGCTGCGCACGCCGCTGTCGTCGATCAGGGTCTTCGGCGAGTTCATGCGCCGCGGCCGGGTCGTGGATCAGTCCAAGGTGAGGGAGTACGGCTCCTACATCGAGACCGAGAGCCGCCGTCTGACCCAGCTCATCAACAACATCCTCGACTTCTCGCGCATCGAGTCCGGCCGCAAGGTCTACACCTTCGAGCCGGCGGACATTGAGGAGATCCTCGCCGGCACCCTTTCCACCTTCAGCTACCGCCTCCGCGACAAGGGATTCGACCTCTCCTACCACGGACCCGACGAGCCACTGCCAGAGATCGACGTGGACGCCAACGCCATCGACCGCGCGGTGGCCAACCTCCTCGACAACGCGGTCAAGTACTCGGACGGCGACCGCCGGATCGTCGTCGACCTCACGCACGAAGGCGACGAGGCTGTGATCTCGGTCTCCGACCACGGCATCGGCATCCCGCGTGACCAGCAGGAGCGAATCTTCGAGCGCTTCCACCGCGTCAGCACGGGCCTCGTGCACGACGTCAAGGGCTCGGGGCTCGGTCTGTCGCTCGTGCGGCACATTGCCGAGGCCCACGGCGGCCGGGTGACGGTTGCGAGCGAGGTCGGCAAAGGGAGTACCTTTACAATCCGGCTTCCGATCGAGCGCGACACAGGAGAGAAGCAATGAGCAGGGTGCTTGTGGTCGAGGACGACGAGGCGATGGCGGTCGCGCTCAAGGACGGCTTCACCTACGAAGGGCACGAGGTCGCCGTCGCCCGCGACGGCGAGGAGGGCCTGCATCTCGCCCGCGAGGAGAAGCCCGACATCATGATCCTCGACGTCATGCTGCCGAAGATGACCGGCCTCGAGGTGTGCAAGCTGCTGCGCGGCGAGGGTTCCGACCTGCCCATCATCATGCTCACCGCTCGCGGCCAGGAGATCGACAAGGTGCTCGGTCTCAAGCTCGGCGCCGACGACTATGTCACCAAGCCCTTTAGCTTCATGGAGTTGATGGCCCGAGTCGAAGCGGTGCTGCGCCGTACCCAGCCGAGCCATGGCTCCCGAGCGACTCACCAGTTCGGCGACATCACCATCGATCTGGACAGACACGAGTCCACCAAGGGCGGCGATGAAATCGAGCTCACCCCGCGCGAGTTCCGGCTCCTCGGCTACTTCCTCGAGCACCCCGGCGAGGTCGTGTCCCGCGAGCAGCTTCTCGACGCGGTATGGGGCTACGACACCATTCCCTTCACCCGCACCGTCGACACCCACATCGCCAAGCTGCGAAAGAAGATCGAGGACGACCCCTCGGATCCGCGGCATCTGATTACCGTTCACAGGCTGGGGTATAAGTTTGTCGGCTAGATCAGCGTTCTAACGTTTGAACGTTCAACGTCTCAACGTTGGGTGGGTGGGTGGCCCGGCTTCGCGCTGCGCGCCGCGCGCTTCGCCGTGGCATTTTCAATTCGCGCAGCGAATTGCAAATGGTGACCCCAACGGGATTTGAACCCGTGTTGCCGGCGTGAAAGGCCGGTGTCCTAGACCTAGCTAGACGATGGGGTCACGTACCCCGACGGCCGTTGCAGCCGCGAGGGGCGTATCCTACCGCAAATCGACGCAACGGGGAAGCTTGACATCCTCCTCTTCGAGGATCACATTCGGGGTGTCATTAACCGTGCGCCGAGAAGTCCGCGATCAATAATTTTCTCGATGAGAGAACATTGGGCTCCGAGGGGAACCACATCGGAAGATCCAAACGGAGGGAGAGAGGTCATGGTCGCTAGATTGTGTTTGCGTTGCGTCGTCACGGTTTTGGGGTCGATCCTGATGATCGGGTGCCTCTGCGGAGAGTGCAACGAGGTCATAGCGAATAAGGAACTGGTTGCAACGGTCTTCGAGGTTGTCGAGTCCGGAGACCTGGATCGTCTCGACGAGTACATCGCTGCCGACTACGTTCGCCACTGTCAGGCGACTCCCGACGTCGAGGTCACCAGCCTCGAGGGGTTGAAGGAGTTCCTGATCCGCGATCGGGAGACCGTGCCCAATCCGAAGCTCACCGTCACCCGTCTGATCGCAGAGGACGATCTCGTGGCTTTCTGGGCCACCTACAGCGGAATCCAGGAGGGTCCCATGGGCCCATTCCCGGCCACCGGCAAGCACATGGAGCTCGACTTTGCCGGAATGCACCGCATCGATGACGGCAAGATCGTCGAGACCTGGGTGATCTGGGACAATCTCACTGGGCTCACGCAGCTCGGACTCTACCCGCCCGAGCCCGTCGAGATTGTCGAGTAGCGGCACCCGGCGCTGACACGAGGAGGCACTCATGAGCAGGAGCGCAATGAGCGTGTTCGTCTTTTCGATCTACCTCTATGTCCGCGGTTTCGTTCTTGTGGTCACTCCCGACACCCTGCTGAGAATCTTCAGCTTCCCCGAGACCGACGGTCTGTGGGTCCGGGTGGTGGGCATGCTGGTGATCATCCTCGGTTTCTACTACTCGCACGCAGCGCGCGCCGAGATGAAACCCTTTTTCGTGTGGACCGTGATCGGCCGAACGTCAGTCCTCCTGTTCTTCATCGCCTTCGTGATCGCTGGCCTTGCACCTCCCGCTCTCATCCTGTTTGGCACCATAGATTTCGCAGCCGCCATGTGGACTCTTATTGCAATACGCTCCGACGCGGCGGCACAGTCCTAGCAACCGTGGCCAAACAGGTTTCCACGACCCACATTGTGGGTAGGCTTGACTACGGGGAGGATTCGTCATGGATGATCGCTCGCTGCTTGGCGACGTGCCGCTCGGCAGGCTCAACGGTTACTGCGTGCTTGTGGTCGACGATGACGAGGAGATCCGCACCTTCCTCACCACCCTGATGACCGACGAGGGGGCGGCCGCCCTTCAGGCCGCCGACGGCGACGAGGCCCTCGCAACAGCCATTCGCGCCAAGCCCGACCTCATCACCCTCGACCTCTCGATGCCGGGCAGGGACGGAATCGAAACCTTCTGCGACCTACGCGAGAACGCCGCCACCGAAGAGATCCCGGTGTGCATCATCACCGGCCACCCGGAGTTCCGGAAGGTCATTTACGAACGCCCGGTCACGCCGCCGGAGGGTTTCATTTACAAGCCGTTCGATCCAGAGCACGTGGTCGAGACCGTCCGCCGCATCCTCGGTCTGGGCAAGCGGAAAAAGACACGTGAGGCGGAGTCCACCACTCGCATGTGACCACAACTCTCCCTGCAAACGGCTGAGCCTCCTGCAAAAATCGGATAGCTGTCATCCTGAGCGAGCGAAGCGAGTCGAAGGGCCCCCTGAAGTAGGAGAATGCCGATATATCAGCTCATCCCCTGCTTTGGGGGATCCCTCGACTCGGTCGTCGGACTCCCTCGCTCGGGATGACAGGAATGTTGCATGAGACTGAGCTGACACCGTCGGTGAGATCAGGCTTCCGATCTGGTCATGACCGCAAGACTTCGATCGTCGTAGACCGGCTCCTGCCCCCGGAAGAGATCGAGCTCCCGCAGCACCCGATCGTGCACGGCCCGGCTGGATCCGCCGGACGCGAGAACCTCGCGAAGCCGGTCGAACCCGAAAGACTCCCCTGCCGAATCGAGCGTCTCCACCACGCCATCGGTGTAGAGCAGCAGAGTGTCACCACGCTCGATCACCGTTTCCTGGGCCTCGAATTCTATGCCGGGTCGAATCCCCAGCGGCAGCGCGCCGGTCCCCAGTTCCACGATCTCGCCGTTTGCCCGCCGAAGCATCGGATAAGGATGGCCCGAGCAGACGAATCGGAATCGCCCGTTTCCCGGCTCGAGGACACCGCAGAACAGGGTCATGAAGGCCCGCCGCCCACCGGTGCCGCAGAGGGCGCGATTCACCACGTCAGCCACGGCCACCGGATCGGGGTCGAGATCGAAGCCGAGCCTGAGGGACGAGTTGGCGATGGCCATCAGCAGTCCCGCAGCAATCCCGTGGCCGCTGGCATCACCGATGACGACCGCAAGGCGCCCGTCATCCAGCGGTAGGAAGTCGTAGTAGTCACCACCGATGGTGTTGGCCGTCCGGTAGGAAAAAGCGAACGAGTAGCCGGGCACGTCCGGTTCTTCCCGAGGCATCAGCTCTCGCTGCAGCTCACGGGCCACCTCGAGCTCGTCCCGCACCATCACCCGGTCCGCGAGCTCGAGGACCAGCAGGAACACGAGACCGGCAACGCTCAACAGCGAGAGGAGGCCCACGCGGACACTGGGAAGATTGTCGACATCGATGTCGATCAGTCCCCAGAGCGCCAAAACGATGCAGATGGCGAAGAGCAGCCGCCGCGCCGGCGACAGCTTGAAGGAAAGACCGAGAAAGAAGATCCGCACCCGGTAGAAAAAGCGCCAGACTTTTCCCTCGGGCTCCTCCTCACCGCCCTGCTCACGGGTCACCACACCATACGCGCGCGCCGCATCTCGGTCGAAGAGCCGCTGGAAGTCCCCCCCATCCATGCCCTCCATGTACGAGCGCACGAATCGTTCGGCCTCCTTGAACCACTGTTTCGCCTTCATCGTCCTCGCACAAAGTACTACGTGCTGGAACACGGAGTGTTCCCCTGAAAACGACTTCATTCACAGCTCGAGGCAGAACCAGAGAAAAAAGCACGCCGCTCCGCGGGCTATGTCGACCTGCGACCGCCGCCCCGACTCGGCTCGTCCAATCAACTTTGTGAGAGTTGTGATGGGTGGCACCTGTCATCACTCCGTCGGCGCGAGCCGCTTCAGCTCCTCGAACCAATCGAGAACCACGTGCAGCCGATCAGCGGTCGCTTCCTGACTGCGCTCCATCATCAGGAAACGCCCGTCGGTCGACACGTCGTAGCTGATCGAGCCGTAGACGCCGAGCTTGAAGGACCCTTCGAAGAGCAGCTCAGGCGTACCCGTCGAGAAGCTCGTCCCGGCCTCCACCGGGACGGCCATCATCGCCTCGCCGTTTTGGTAGAAGAGCTCGGTACCGTCGGCCGACCAAGCCGGGCCCGTGCCCCCGTGGGCAGAGACGAGCGCACGGCTCGCACCCTCCGGCCACGACTGGACATACACTTCGTACCGCCCGGACTCATCGGAGACATAGGCCAGCCACCGCCCGTCCGGAGACAGCATCGGCCTGTACTCGTCGAATGGGGTCACCAAGACCGGCTCGGCGCGCCGATCGCCCTCGAGCGTCATCGTCCAGATGTCGCGGGCAGTCTCGGGGTTCCACTCCACGAACAGCAGCGAGCGCCCGTCCGCCGTGATGTCCATCGGAAACAGGGGGTATTCTCTCACCAGGACCTGCTCGGCCTCGCCGGCGCCATCCACCGGCTTGCGGTAGATGTTCAGCCCCCCCGGCCCGCCCTGGTGCCAGCCGAAGAACACCGCCTCGCCACCCGGGGCCCACGTGGGGAGAATGTTGTTGCCCCCCCCGGTCAGCCGGCTGCGCGTGCCCCGCTCGACGCCGAGGACCCAGATGTCGATCGCCCCATCCGCCGCGCGATCGGTCACCGCCACCCGGCTTCCGTCCGGGGACAGCCTCGGCCACTCGTAGCTGCTCGGGTCCGCCGCCAACGGCGTGGACCGGCCCTCCCGGTCCACCCAGACGAGTCTGGTCTCGGCCGCCGCGGCGCCGCCCGGAACGTAGGCCAGAACCCCGTGTCCGACACCGAAAAGGCGCCCTGGCCAACCCCCTTCAGACCGGGCCCGGCATAGACGTCCTCCAGGATCGGGAAGGGCTGGCCGACCGTCTCGAGGCGATCCAGATCGAAGCCAACCGCGGTCAGGCCGCCGGCACGAGGGTAGAGGAGGTGACCGGTGGGAAGGTAGCGCACGGCGCCTCCGCCCGCCGCCAACTCGCGCCACTCGCCCGTCCCCAGAGAGAGGAGGGCGATGCGGGGGCCGCGGGAGCCCCTGACGGTGAACAGCAGGTGTTCACCGTCAGGCAAGAAGCACGGCCAGGCGTGGATGGTCTCCCCGGCCGCGAGTCTCGGGGCTGTCAGCTGCTCGGCCGTGCCGCCGGAGGCGGGGACTCGCATCAGGCCGAACCGGTCCGAGGAGAGGACGATCGTCCCGTCGGTGCCCCACGTCGCACCCGGGTTGAGCTGCGGCA
>PVMK01127064.1_pt1 | contig 12974 bp, 11 predicted proteins | sample 1853481 | NCBI WGS metagenome assembly PVMK01 (sample SAMN08533507, study PRJNA380276) | Marine sediment metagenome, whole genome shotgun sequencing project.
CGACCCACAGCCCCGGCCGGAACGAGAAGACCACGTGGCTTTTAACGACATACAGTGGATCCTGCTCGAGCTTGTTCCCGCCGAAGAAATCGTTGTTGGCGTCGAACCACCAAACATTACCAATGAGTTCCAGCGCCCACCCGCCCATGGCTCTCGACACACCCAGTTCGGTGCGCACCGACCAGCGGTTGGAACTCAAGTTCAGCAACTCGTTACTGTTGTAGTCACCGGTCGGCGCGACAATCAACACGCTGGTACCGACGATGGTTTGCTGCCGATAGTTTCGGAACTCCTGGCTGTCCAGCGCCGGTGCCCCGACAAAATTCCATTCGAGCTTCGCACGGATATCGCCCATGCCGTGCGCGTCACGCTCACCGGGGACCCCCGCTAAAGCACCTTGCCAGTCACCGAAAGCATAGGGTACGAATACCTTGGCTTTGGCATTGCGCTTGAAAAGCCCGAAAGTCCGGGCGTAGCCCACCAGACCAATATCGAGTGTGCCATCGAGGTCTTCTATTGGCAGCGTGGGGTCGAGCAGGACATTGCCGGACGAATGGGCAAAAGCAACGGCGAGCAAATTGACCCCGGTTGGTGTGTTGGCATAGGTACGCGGCTCGAGTTCCTGCGACAGCGCGGATTCCAGGCCAGTGGCCATCCATACGATTATCGCCGCGATGACGATGTTATGCCGTAACACACAGTTCATGTCGGTAGGTTAGCCCACCCGGCGCACAGTGGTTCGACGATTCTGTCGGGGACCGGTGACAAGAACCGGTCCCCGGGTCCAGATTTTCCAGACTAGTTCGTCGGCGGCTTCAGCTTCTCCATGACCTGGTCGATCGAAAAGCTTGCTGGCGTTTGACGTGGCGGGAATTCCCGGAACGTCATCAGGAACTCGGCGACGATGTCCTGGGCTGGCACGAGGACAAACATGTGTTCAGCGCGCCAGCGAGGATAGTCTATGCCGATTTGATCGGCCTCCTCGAATGGATCGGTGCGCAGGTTGAACAACTTCGGCAGGCGCAGGAATGTAAATGGCTCCTGCCAAACGTCGAAACCGTGTGCCCTTTGCTCGGCGAACACGAGTTTGTATTTGTTGTAGCGAAGATTCAACAGGTCGCCCGTATCGGAAAAATAGAAGAATGCCTTGCGCGGCCACTCTTCCGTGTTGCCCTCGATATAGGGCAGTAGGTTGTAGCCGTCGAGATCCACCTTGAATTTCTTCTTGCCGAATTTCGTGCCTTCCCTGAGTTGTTCCTTGATGTCGTCGTCGCCGGCAGCGGCGGCGATCGTCGGGAACCAGTCCAGGTGCGAAATGATCTGGTTCACCTGGCTACCCGGGTCGATTTTGCCCGGCCATCGGACGAGCAGTGGCACGCGGTATCCGCCTTCCCAGTTGTCGTTTTTCTCGCCGCGGAACGGGGTGGTTCCGCCATCGGGCCAGCTGAATGACTCAGCGCCGTTATCGGTGGAGTACATGACGATGGTGTTCTCGGCGAGCCCCAGTTCATCGAGCTTGTCGAGAAGCTGCCCCACGTGACCGTCGTGTTCGACCATACCGTCCGGGAAGATGCCAAGGCCGGTCACGCCCTTGGATTCGGCTTTGAGGCGGGTCCAGACGTGCATGCGCGTCGAGTTCCACCACAGGAAGAACGGCTTGTCCGCCGCATTCGCCCGTTCGATGAAATCGAGTGCGCCGTCGGTCACTTCTACATCCACGGTTTCCATGCGTTTCATGTTCAGTGGCCCCGTGTCTTCGATGATCTGTCCACCGTCGCCGTCTGCGCTTGACTTGATCACACCGCGCGGGCCGTATCGTTCCTTGAACGCAGGATCCTTCGGGTAGTCGGGGTGCTCCGGCTCGTCTTCTGCATTCAGGTGGTAGAGATTGCCGAAGAATTCGTCGAAGCCATGATTGGTCGGCAAGTGTTCGTCGAGGTCCCCGAGGTGGTTCTTGCCGTATTGGGCAGTCATGTACCCCTTGGTCTTCAGGTACTCGGCGATCGTCGGGTCCTCTTTCTGGAGGCCAAGGTCGGCACCGGGCAGTCCTACTTTTGTCAGGCCGGTGCGAAACGGGCTCTGTCCGGTGATGAAGGCAGAACGCCCTGCGGTGCAACTTTGTTCGCCATAGGCGTCGGTAAAGATGGCTCCTTCCCTGGCGATGCGGTCGATGTTCGGTGTCCGGTAGCCCATCATGCCCTGGTTATAGGCGCTGATGTTCCAGTAGCCGATATCATCGCCCCAGATGATGACGATATTGGGTTGGTCCTGGGCGAGTAGACCGAACGGCAACGCCAGCAGTAAAGATCCGATGAGTAAATGTCTGAATGCCGTGGCAGGTTTTTTCACGCGACTGGCTCCTGTGTCGAACGCAATCTCGCCCCACCAAACGCAGCTCGTGGAAGATTCCAACCAACGATGATCTCGAGGGGGGCGAGATAGCAGGTTATTTTTGGTTCTTGTTCGGCCAGAGGGTAACAGATGCAGCGAGTACTAGTCACGCCCGATCAAGTCTGTGTCAGACTAAATTGGAACAAACCGGGAAGTGTAGCCGCAGCAATCAGCGCGTCGCCATGCTACTTCAGAATGTCGTCGTGACGTACACGGCGGGTCCCCAGTACTCAAACTCGAACTCGCCGTTTAACTCCGATCCTTTCGATTCGACATCGACATTGAAATATCTGATGCCCGCGCCAAATCCCCAATGTCGCCACGGATACCAGACAACATCAGCGTCGATTTCGACGAGGCTGCCGTCGATGTTATCGAGTTCGAGAGCGAAGCCGATGACTTCTAACCTGGCTGCAATCGTCGGGGTGATCGCATACATGAACGAGCCCCCGAAATGGGGCAGCGGCGCCGTGACGTCTTCAACTTCCTCCGGCGGCGTTTGGCCTCCGGGGCAGCCGGGCGGCATTTGACCCAGGCTGACATCACAGACGGCACCGCTGAGCTGCAGCGCTGAATACATGTCGGCGACGTGCAGCCCGGCTTTGAGCTGGATTTCCATGCGGTCGCGGCGCAGCACCGAGAATCCATAAGTCAGGCGGCCCACGCTGATATCGAATACCGTGTTGATTGATCCGCTTTCGATTATCAGGTCACCGACCGCGATCGGGTCGGGAACGAGATTGATGAAACCATCTCGATTCAGCGCGAAATACTCGAATTCAATCGAATTGCGTCGGGAAATACGCCAACTCGCGCCGCCCCAGAGCACGGAGCTGCTGTCCTCGACACCGAGCAGGTCCTCGATGTCGATCGGTGGTGGGTCCACAACCGAACCGTTAATCCCGATCTTTGAACTGGTCTGGGGGAAGAAACCGCCAAGATGAATATGGAAGCGGTCATCGAATCGCTCGGATTTGTTTTCATCCTGCGCCTGAACTGGCGGCAATGAAGCGATCATCAGGACCAGGCAAGACGGGAAAAAGATCCATTTGCGCATGATTTCAATTCCCCCGGTTTTTTTCTGGTATCGACTCAATTTATCGGGATGACCTAAAGTCGGCTCCGCAAAACATAGCAGAATAGGCTTGCCCCAGAAAGTCCGTGATTCCCGCGATAAGGACGATACAGCCACGTTCTAGCGAAAGAGGTTAGAATAGTCCGAAAACCGGGTCGGCCCCCGTCAATAATAATGAGACTAAAAGACAAGATAGCGTGGATCACCGGCGCATCGCGCGGGGTAGGCGAGGGGATCGCCCGCGTCTTCCACCGCGAGGGCGCCGATATCATCATTTCCGCCCGCGGTGAAACCGAGCTGAATCGCGTTAAAGATTCCTGTACCGACGGCCCGGGTACGGTGACGGTGCTGCCGTTCGATATCGCCGAGATGGATCAGCTTGCAGATGCCGCGGACACGGTGCTGGCTGATTTCGACCGTCTGGATGTGCTGGTGAACAACGCAGGCATTTCGCAACGCGCACTGGCGCACGAGACCGTGCTGGACGTCGACCGCCGCGTCATGGAAGTGGATTTCTTCGCACCCGTCGCACTGACCAAGGCCGTGCTGCCGCGGATGCGTGAACAACAAAGCGGTCATTTGATCGTGACGTCTTCGGTGGCCGGTAAACACGGAGTGCCGTATCGCACGGCGTACTGCGCGGCCAAGCACGCGCTGCACGGCTGGTTCGACACGCTGCGTATTGAACTACTGGACGACAACATCGACGTGATGCTGCTGGTCATCGCGGGCGTCACCAGCGACGTGGCAAAATACGCACTGACCGGCGACGGCAGTGAGTTCGGTCTCAACGACTGGCCCGACGGTGGCCTGAGCATCACGCCAGTGGAGTGCGGCGAGCGGGTGGTCGAAGCGATGCTGAACAAAGAATACGAACCGATCATTTCGATCGAGCCGGCGCTGGAGGCCATGGGGCTGAAGGACACCGACCCGGCCGAATTCCTCAAGCGCATGCATGGCATGATGAGCAGGATAGAGAAAAAGCCGTAACCGGGTCAGACACACGTCGACGCAAAACGGGTCTGGCAGCGTTGAAATGTTAGGGGGAAGGGCGATGGCTTAAACAGCGCATAACAAACACCTAAACTGGCGACTGATTTCAAGTTCGATAGCCGCGTTTATTTTCGCAGCCGTACTGTTTTCGGCCCCGGTTCATGCCGGCAAGAACGACGGCATCGAAGGGCTGAACGAGGTGCAGCAGGTATACGCTGCGCGAACCTTGCAGTTCATCAAAGACATGGACGTGAAGCATTTTGGGCGCGCGGCCGAAATCGACGCGCGCCTGGTCGTCGCGACCAAGGATTTCGATTACGACTTCGCGCGCTATGAAACCCTGGTCGGCCGGGGCCCGGCCGTCGAGAAAATCGGCCGCATGACCGGCATCGTGTTCTGAGCCGACCGGCGAGGTCCAGAGCCCGACTGCTTTTGGCCGCTACTACGGTATCGACGTGCATCCGAAGAACCCGCGTCTCGGCATGATCCACGCGGCGTTCTCTGGTCCAGTACTATCGACGGCAAAAGTGCGTCGGCGGGACGCTGAACGTCCTGCCGCGCGCGATATCCGAGGAGGACCTGGCGACGATGAAGGCGGCGCTGGACGAGGTGTTCGAGAAACACGGCGTCGATTCGGCACGCCGCTGCGAAAACGGGTCTGCGAGGGAACCGAGATGGCCGTCGATGAGACTTTCGCCGGCGGCTTGCCTGTGTCGGTGCCAGCTTCTTCGGCTACCCGATGATGAGTGTCAACGAGGAAAACTTTCTGTTCATGACCGAGGCCTATGACCGCTTCGTCGGAACCTTCCTGGACATTGTCGACCAACGCAAGGATGCGCCCTATACAGAAGAAGATATTGCCAAGCAGGACGCGATGCGCTTGAACTGGTTCGAGGACCAGATGTTCGCCGATCCGTACGCGGCGAGTGGCATCACGCCATACGAGGTGTGGTCAACATCGTTCACGCCACCGGTGGTCAAGTTCTGACGGGCCGAGGCCGAGGGAAAACGGTTATGACTGACGATCGCGGTAACAAGGATCAGAACCAGCACCAAACCCGTTCTCGCGCCGCGAATTCATTGCCGCCACCGGGGCCGGGCTGGCTGCAGCTACGACTTCCTCGGCTGCCGCCGGCGCAAGCGATTCAAACCTGCTGGCGGCGTCCGGTTCGCCGCGGCGAGAAATGCCCCCTACGACAGCCTGCGTGACTACGTGCAGATGCTCGAGGCGCGTGGCTTGTTGTTGCGTTTCGATCGCATCGACCAGGACGCCTACGAAGGGACCGCGTTGATGTACCGGCTGGTGGACCGTTATGGTCGGTCCCGCACACCGGTCGTGCTGTTCGAGGAAGTGAAGATCGACGGCCGCTGGATGCGGGGCCCGGTGCTTGCGAATATCTCGCGCCACGTCGACATCGAGGCGTTGATGTTCGGTGTCGAGCCGGTACCCGGCGACACGACGGCAACTTATGCTCGCGCGCGCGCGCATCTCGATCAACTGATCGAGGACGGCGGCGGCGGTAACTACCCGACGATTGCGCCGGTCGAAGTGTCGCGTAACGACGCGCCGTGCAAGCAGGTGATCCTTGAGGGCGACGACATCGATATCCGGACGTTCCCGTTTTTCAAGAACAACCCGGGCGACAGCGGCAGGTTTATCAATACCGCGTCGGTGTTTACCAGCGATCCGGAGATGGGGCTGAACATCGGCACCTACCGTTGCGAAATCAAGGGGCCACGGCATATTGCCGTTGGCAGCGGTGACGGGCAGACCGGTTACAACATGTGGAAAGCCCAGGCGGCGCGTGGTCAGAAAACGGCGCCCGTTACGCTGGCGATCGGCCAGGACCCGGTCGTCTGGCTCGTCGCCGGTTCGCGCATTCCGGAGCGGCGCGGCAAGCAGCCGGTCGATGAGATGGCGAGTGCTGGTGGCTTGCGCGGCAAGGCGATCGAAGTCGTCAAGTGCGAGACCAATGACTTTCTCGTGCCGGCACATTCGGAGGTGATCATCGAAGGCGTTGTGTCACTCGAATACTCGGAGGGAAACGGGCCGTATGGCGAGGGCTCCGGATACATTGGCGCGCCATACGAGGAAGCGTTCCCGATGACCGTCACCCGCGTCACGCATCGCGTGGATCCATGGATCGTTAATGATTTCACCGGCGTTACTCGCGCGCTACTCGAGTTGCCCGGCGCTGCGTTGACGACGGCGGGCTTGAAGCAATTTATTCCCGCGATCACCGACTATCGATACGCGGACAGCGTAACTTTTTTCAGTATCAACAAGACGGAGCCCGGCCAGGGGCTGGAGATCGGCAAACGCATCGCGGAAATGATCCCGGTGTTCAAGATCGTTATGGTCGTCGATGATGACGTCAGCCTGTGGAATCCCGCCGACCTGTTTATGGCGTTTGCGACTCGCTGGCAGGCTTATCCGGCCAGTTTCGTTTACGAAGACCTGCCGACGATGCCGCTGGAGCCGAGTGCACCGGAGCGTGCGCGCAGCAGCAAGATCGTTATCGATGCGACCCGGCAATGGCCCGAGGAAGGTGGCCCGAAAGTCTACCCGGAGTACAGTCGCGATGTATTGGCCAATTACGATCCCGGGATATTCGAGCGCATCGATTCGAAGTGGGCCGATGTGATCGCACGCAAATTAGTGTAGCCGAGGATCCACTACTGTCCGGTTGCTCTCGGACATCCATGTCCTAAGTTGTTGCCGCAGACCATATTGCCCCACCCAAGCCTCCTAGCAGAAGTATGACTGTAGGGAGCATCGTTAGACCAAATCCAGGCCCACGCTTTGCTGGGTCTGCGATGTACGCGCGAAAGTAGACTACGCGGCCGACTATGAAAACGAGGCCGAGGCCGGCGGCTGCCAGTGAACTTACATACGCCCCGAACAGCAACATGCCAGGAACGAAAAGGACCAGTTGCTCCATGGTGTTGTAGTGAACACGATGGTAACGCTCGTAGATTGGGTCGCCTGTAACAGCTGGCGCATCTATACTAAATTTGACGCGCGCCCGGGCTACAAAGCCCGAGAAAACGAAAAACTGGAGCAACGCAAGAGCGATAACGATATAAACCATGTCCATAACATTTCCTCGCTAAGAAACATCAAAGGGGCACGATCATGCCAGATTCTGCCACCCGATGATGCCCCAACAGACGCCGCACAGAACGAGGGCGACGAAGACCGCCGCTGAACCCATATCTTTGGCGCGGCCCGAAAGCTCGTGATTCTCGGCACCGATCCGATCCACCACCGCCTCGAGCGCCGAATTTAGCAACTCGGCTATCAGTACGACCAGCAGGCTGCCGATAAGCAATACGTACTCGATCGCATTGTTACCGAGCCAGAACGACGTCGGCACCAGGACCGCGACCAGGATCAGTTCCTCGCGGAATGCCGCTTCATGTTGCCACGCCGCTCGTAAACCGGCGAGGGAGAAAAAAGTTGCGTTGATCAGGCGTTTTAAGCCGGTGTTGTTACGATTTTTCATCGAGGCCCGCCCCGCGTCAGCGTTTGGTTGGCCAGAAGCTTATACCAAAATCGGGTCATGCTAGCGCATCAGGCAAAATTCGACGCCGGCATTCGTACTCAGGCAGTTTTGCTTGGCGTCTAGTCGGTAATTACTAACTCGTACTCGAAGTCCACTGAGCCCGTATTCAAAGCCCGGACGACTACAAAATAGCGCAGGCCTTGACTGGGCGTGAAAGCGATTTCGTGGCCATTCGAACTCTGCATCATATCGGTCGTTCGCAGAATGTTCCCATTCTGGTCCAACAGCTCGATATAGATTTCATTGCTCTGAAGAAAGGGAAGAGTACACGTGTCGACAGCCCGGCACAGATAGGTCGCGTGCAAGTTGAATGACTGGGTAGAGAACGCTGTGAAATCAGCTAAAGCCGTTGAGTCATTTACGCTTCCCAATATCCTTAGGCCGTTATTCTCCCGTATAACAAACGGGCTGGCCTCGGACGTGCTGTTGTTGGGTTCCGTTTCGGTGGCCGTGGTGGTGGTCCAGTTGGAGGCGATAAAGTCGTCGGTAACGATCCCAGCCTCCAGATCGGATTGAATGGGCTCGGCTTGGCAAACCACTTCCTGGGTGCATTGCCCGGTATTCCAGGCAAGAGACAGGGCGAGCCCAAAAGGATCCCAGGGCCCCGGTCCGCAGTTTTGCAGACTGGTCTCAAAGCACATTTCAGGTTGTACATCAGCGCCGGAGTCGCCCCCGCCGCAGCTCGCAAGTGTCATCAGGATCAGGAGCTGGACAGCCCTGTTAATCGCTCTGCCGTAAATGAATCGCGTCATTGTCAAAACCTCTTCTCATTCGCAATAGCCAGGACTGAACCAATCACTGGTTGCAGTGGGCGAGGGAGCATACAAGGAAAAGAGCAATACGCGACTTACAGTTAGCTTACAGATATCCCTCTTCAACTAACCTGTTACGCGAACCGCTTATGCACAGAGCACGTAAATCCAGGCCGTTATACTTAATGCTTTGATTGAATAATGGTGGGTCGCTGAATCAGATCCATGCTTATTTGTCTGGACAAATAAAATCTCGCCATGGTGGGCGGTACTTTTTTCGCAGCCCGACCCGAGGTCGCTCTCGGACATCCATGTCCTCCGCGACACTAGTCCATCCATGGACGTCGCGGCACTAGTCCATCCATGTCCTGGTCGCTCCCGGACATCCCTGTCCTCCGCGACACTAGTGCATCCATGCACGTCGTGCGGCACTTTGGTTTGAAAGCGGACGTACGAGCGGGTAACGGCTAGCCGTCGGCGGGAATCTGTATGCGTCAGGTAGTTTAGATAGCGGGGCGATCCGTACCGGCGAGTGGCACCCGATGCATCAAGCGATGTCCGTCCACGATATCGTCGACCCGTTTGTGCAATGTGCAGCGGTTGTCCCAGACGGCGAGTGAACCCGGGCGCCAGTGAAAACGGCATTGATACTCCGGTTGCGATATGTGCTGGTTCAGAAAGTCGGAAATGGCCCGGCTTTCATCGCCGTCGAGGTTCGTGATGCACCACATCCGCAGCGGATCGACAAACAATGCTTTGCGCCCGGTCTCGGGATGAATGCGGACCAGTGGATGTTCCGTCGGTTCCTGCTGGAACCGCCCAGCGGTTTTCATCGCGGCGCTTCCGCCTTTGACAATTCGGTCCAGTGCCGCCACATCCAGGGCCGGAAACAGCCCTTTGAGGCCGCACACAAACTCTTGCATCGGCTCGGACAGGCCCTCGTACGCGGCATAGCAGTTTACCCAGATCGTGTCGCCACCGGCCTCGGGCACATCAACGGCGTATAGCACGGTCCCTTTGGTTGGAATCTCGGCGGATGACAGGTCGATGTGCAACATCGATGTCGGTGGCGCCAGGGGTGGCGTTTCGGCCAATTCCAACGACTCCACCTTGGGTTCGCCATCGACCCGACTTCTGATAAACGGATGAACCTCGATATCTCCGAACAGTTCGGCAAATGCCTTGAACTGAGCCGGCGTCAAATCCAGATCGCGGAAGAACAACACCAGGTGCTCCAGCCATGCGCTGTGGATTTCCTCAAGGACAGCTTCATCCAGCGGTTGCGACGGATCGACACCCGAAACTTCTGCACCCAGTGCGCCGGACACCGGTCGCACCTCGATTTTCTGGTAGTTCATACTCACGGCTTCCGCGCTATCGTTTCTTATATAAGCCCATCAGTGACGGGAATTTACGCTGATTGACGATCAGTCTAGCAAACCTTGGCTTGCGTCGACCCGCCTCCGCGGGTAGGCGAGCAACCGTCCACCGCTGGTCGGTCTGGGACTGACGCGGAGCTACTCGCAATTAAAGCCTCGGGTCTATAACGGTCCGGGGGGCAAACGCATGGACATCGAAATTATCCTGGATCCGAATCTGACGCCGGATCAGATCGCGGAACTTGCGGTCGTCGCCGAAGCCGGCGGCGTGCGCACGGTATGGCATTCCAATTTATACAGTGCCTGGGATGCCTTTATAGCGCTGGTGCCGGCGGCGATGGTCACCAGCAGGATCAGGCTGGGCGTGCTGGCGGTCAGTCCGTATGAAATGCATCCGCTAAAAATCAGCAATGCGATTTTGAGCCTGAATGAAATCGCCAACGGCCGGGCGATTATTGCGATCGGCGGAGGCGGCGCGGTAATTAGTGCGACTACCGCAGAAGGCGTACGTCTGAATCCCAAGAAAATGCGCATCGTGCGGGGCGTCCGCGAAGCCGTGGAGATCGTCAAAGCCGCGTACTCTGGTGACTTGATCAAACCCTACAAGGGCGAATTGTTCCAGATTACGCTCCCGGTCCGCACGAACTGGGCCAAATCGGATCCACCGCTGGTGTACACCTGTTCCGATGGACCACAGATGACGCGCATGGGAGCGCGAGTCGCTGACGGTATGCAATTGGGTGACCTGACAATACACCGGGCGGCCGAAGTCATGGAGAACGTACAGACCGGTCTGGCGAAGCGTGCCGAACCCATAGAGGATTTCCGCGTCGGCAACTACTGGGCCTGGCACATTAAGGAGGACCAGGAGCAATCCATGTTCGAGGCCCGGCGTTCACTCGCGTGGCGTACGCAGATCGTGCCACCGTTCCACGGACTGGATCTGATTGTGGACGAAGACGACGCACAGTTTGTGAAGGATCATTTTGAGGACTTCGCCAAGGCGTACTACACGCGTTCGGGCCAGATCGATAACGTACCGCCTGAGATGGTCGAATATCTGATTCACGCGGTGGCTTCAGCCGGAGATCACAGCGACATTGACCGGGAGCTGGAGCGATACGCCGAACTGGAGCAGGCCGGATTTACAGATCTGGCGTTGAAGATATTCGACGACCCGATGGATGGTATAAAAACGATCTGCGAACGGGTCGTACCGAAATTCGCTTAGCCTGAAATGATCTCGGGTTCTTTGCTCCGGTATTAGCGTAATGCCGGGACGATGTGCTCGCCGATGAGCTTGATGCCGTCAACCGGGTTGTCGTGGACTCGAATTGCGATTTCGGTCAGACCCAGGGCCTCGTATTCTTTGAAGCGTTCAATTTCGCGATCGATTGCATCGAGATCGCCAGTGGAACTGAGGCCATCGATCAGGGCATCAACAATGTGCTCCGGCACACCCTGGATTTCGGTCGAGGCGGTTTCAAACGTGCGCCAAAATATTCCCTTGTTTTCCTGTACGAAATCACTGTCTTCTTTGCTCAGCAGCACATCCGTATAACGGCGCCGCAAGACCCCCCGCAGCACCAGTTCCCGCCGTGCTTCGCGCTTGGCCTCCTCTTTGTCCTTTTTGATATGCCAGGCCCAGAAGTTGCTGATGCCAAACGGTTGCCCGGAGCGGCCATGTTGCGCGAGACCTTCGTCTACCCAGGTTTTGGTCAAGCGGATCAGCGGTGGGATGAGATCGCTGCCCATCAAACCATCCGCCATCTCGGTAGCCATGTACGACATCCGCTCCTGGCTGGCACCCACATAAATCTGTGGCGGCGGAATATCCTTAGCCCAGCGTGCGTTAAATTTGTGTGCCGAGTAAATATCGCCGTAATAGGCGACATCTTCGCCCGACAGCGCGGCGCGCATGATTTCCACGCATTCGCGCACCGACTCGACCATCTGCTTGCGCTTGATGTCCATGCCCTGAAGCACCCCACCGCCGGCGCCGACCGTGATGATGGCGCGGCCATCGCAGAGTTCATTCAAGGTCAACAGTTGCTGAATAATTTTGAGCGGGTGCAACTCCATGGGGCTAACGGCCAGTGGCCCAAGCAAAATCTTGCTGGTTGACTTGGCCGCTTCTGCGAGGCTCAGGAAACTGTCACGCCCGGTCGCGTAGCTGGCTGACCACACCGCCCGAAAGCCATAGTTTTCGGCCAGCACGGCCTGTTCAGCGAGGGCGCGCGGGGAATCAAATTCATTCAGGATGATATCGACGTCCATGGTTCAGTCCTGCCCTTTGGTTTTGTTTTCTACCGAATGTCGGAGGGATCATCTATTTGCCACGAGTTAACCGGTGCGGGGCCGATCGTCCGCTTGGCTGTTCGACTGGTGGTGCCCCGATCGGTGCCTGGCACACACTCAACGCCTACCTCGGGTGGCACCTCGCCGCGCAAATCGCAAACATCGAGATCGCCTAATGATCGCCTGTTTCTGACCCATACAGTTGATCAGTAGCAGGTTTATTGCAAAGCACTAGTTCGTCGCGCGCGAATAGTTTTTTTAAAGCACATGACTGTTTTGTTTGTCCAGACAACTTGCGAATTGTAAGTAAGTTGTAAATATACAAGTAACATGAATAGGAGTAGCTTCAATCGCTGGAGACACGGTAGTTGCGCCTGATGGCGGGGACGCTTTGAAAAAGTGATTTCGTCAGTTAGTGAGCACCGCCATTGTTCGGGAGTTTGAACATGGAGAATCTGGCTAAGGCTTTAGCATTTACCGACTTGATATTGCCAACCGGGGCATTTCCGGCATGCGTGCC